>MDSZ01269803.1_pt1 | contig 33710 bp, 34 predicted proteins | sample 811201 | NCBI WGS metagenome assembly MDSZ01 (sample SAMN05326647, study PRJNA326480) | marine metagenome | isolation source: seawater | place: Indian Ocean: North | collected 2010
AACACCGCGCCTTTCATTGCAGAAATCGATGCTTGTGCTACTGGACATCGTTGCCATCGATACCTTGCCCGCGCGCGCGCCAACCCCAATACTCAGGCAGCACTCATTTGCCCATGGAGGGCTTCATGCGTTCGATGCTCATCGCTTTGCCGCTGCTGTTGCTGGCGGGTTGTTCGTCGTTTCGAGGTGACCCGGAAAACATTCGCCCGGTGCCGGAAGATCGTCTGCTGGCCTTTCAGGAGACGCAGGCCAGCGGTGGACAGATCGTGGTCACCCGCGATTTCGGGATGATGGGCGGTGGCTGCTACGTGGCCATCGAGGTCGATCGCCAGGTCGCCGCGCGTATCGGTGTCGGAGAGCGCGCGACCTTCCAGGTGCCGGCAGGTACGCGAGTGGTGGGTATCACCCCGGACCGGATGGACGACACGCTGTGCGGCATGGGCCGTCTGTTGCGCGAAGTGGCGGTGCCGGTGAAGGCCGGGGAAAGCCATGACCTGCGCATCCTCAGCGAAAACCGCGGCGGCTTCGATATCCGCGCCGATACGCCCTGACTCGGCTGGCCTGATCCTGGCGGTTCAAGCCGCGTCGAGTTCCTCGGCCAGCAGCTGTTCCAGCCAGTTCATGAAGGCGCGCACCCGCCGTGGCAGATGACGCCCGTGCGGGTGCACCAGATTCACCGGCATCGGCGCGGCGACCCAGTCATCCAGCAGGCGCAGCAGACGCCCCTCCCGCAGGTGCACGCGCATGCCGACCAGCGGCGCCTGGATGATGCCCAGGCCACCCAGGCAGGCCCCTTCGTAGGCATCGATGTTGTTCACCGTGACCCGGCCCGCCATGGCCAGCGAATGCAGCTTGCCGTCGCGCTGGAACTCGAAGCCGTCCGAGCGTGCGCCAAAGGCTGTCACGTAGTGAATCAGGCTGTGTCCGGCGAGGTCGTCCAGTTGCTCGGGCATGCCGTGCGTGGCCAGGTAGGCCGGGCTGGCGCAGTTGACCATGGACAGATGCCCCAGTGGCCGGGCGACCAGGCTGTCGTCTTCGTTGACGCCGACGCGCAGCACGCAATCGAAGCCCTCGCGCAGCGGATCGACCCGCCTGTCGCTGCACCCCAGTTCGATTTCCAGCGCCGGATGCCGGGCGAGAAACTCATCGAGGCGCGGTGCCACCAGGCGCCGGGCGATCGCCGTGGGCATGTCCACGCGCAGTCGTCCACTCAGGGCATGGGCGTCCTGGCGAAACAGGTTCTCCAGTTCGTCCATCTGCGCCAGCAGCTCGCGGGCGCGTTCGTACAGCATCTGGCCATCCTGCGTCGGGCGTACCCGGCGTGTGGTGCGGTGCAGCAGGCGCGCATCGACCAGGCGTTCCAGGTCGCGGACCTGCTCCGATACCGTGGAGCGAGGCAGGCCGAGGCTGTCGGCGGCCTGGGTGAAGCTGCTCAGTTCGGTGACGCGCTGAAAGGTGCGCAACAACTCCAGCTTGTTCATGGTGGTAATTCCAATTGTTCGCTGATGGCGATCAGTATTTCCTGTTTTTGCGGATTTATCAGTATTTGTACGAGCAATAACCTGTGATCAACCTTCACCACCTGTCACAGGAGATTCACCATGACGCGTAAGATCGCACTCATCACCGGCGCCAGCCGTGGTCTCGGCCGCAGTGCCGCCAAGCACCTGGCGGCGCAGGGCGTGGACATCATCGGCACTTACCGCAGCCAGGCCGAGGAAGCACAGCAACTGGTCGGCGAGATCGAGGCGCAGGGCGGGCGGGCCCTGATGCTGCAACTGGATGTCAGTGACAGCAGCAGCTTCGCCGACTTCGCCCGGCGCGTGGCGCAGGGCCTGCACGAGACCTTCGCTGCCGAGCGTATCGATTTTCTGGTCAACAACGCTGGTATCGGCATCCATGCCGCACTCGCTGAAATCAGCGAAGCGCAGTTCGACGAGTTGCTGAAGGTCCAGCTCAAGGGGCCGTTCTTTCTCACCCAGCGCTTGTTACCGCTGATGGCCGATGGCGGGCGGATTCTCAACGTATCCTCCGGCCTGGCCCGTTTCACCCTGCCTGGCTACGGCGCCTATGCGGCGATGAAGGGCGGCATCGAAGTGTGGACGCGCTACCTGGCCAAGGAGCTTGGCCCACGCGGCATCAGCGCCAACGTGCTGGCCCCCGGTGCCATCGAGACCGACTTCGGTCACGGCGCGGTGCGCGACAACTCCGAACTCAATGCCTTCGTCGCCGGCAATACCGCACTGGGCCGGGCCGGCCTGCCCGATGACATCGGCGCCGCCGTCGCCGCGCTGCTCGGCGATGGCGGCCGCTGGATCAATGGTCAGCGCATCGAGGCATCGGGCGGCATGTTCCTCTGAACCATCTCGCTTGCGTGGCAGTTCCCGCCAGCAGGCACTCGGGGCGGTTAGAATCTCCCGGCCAGAACAGGGAGAACAGCCTTGAAGGGACTACCGATCGCAATCGTGGGGGCCGGCACTGCCGGCCTCGCCACGGCCATTTTTCTCGCCCGCCAGGGCTTCGCCGTGCGCCTGCTGGAGCGGGTCGAACAACTGCAGCCGGTGGGCGCCGGCATCCTGCTGCAGCCTTCCGGCCTGGCGGTGCTGCAGCGGCTCGGGCTGCTGGCCGAGTGCACCGCATTGGGCGCGCCCGTCAGCCGTCTGTACGGCACCAGCTGCAACGGGCGAGTGATACTCGATACCCGCTATGACGACTGGCAGCCAGGCAGCTTTGGCCTTGGCATTCACCGTGGCGTATTGATGACGGCCCTGCTCAAGGCCGCGCAGCGTGCCGGCGTGCAGATGGAAACCGGCGTGAGCGTCAGCCGCTTCGAGCAGGCGGCCGGGCATGTTCGACTCGTGCGGCAGGATGAGCAGGGCGCCGAGCAGCCCCTGGGCGATTGCGCTGCACTGATCCTCGCCGATGGCACGCGCTCGAGCCTGCGCGCGCAGATGCAGGTGCGCCAATGGGCGCGGCCTTATCCCTGGGGTGCGCTGTGGAGCATGCTGCCGACTGCGGCGTCCGGCGAGTCCGGGGAGTTGCGCCAGTGGTACCGCGGTTGCCGCGAGATGTTCGGCCTGATGCCGACGGGGGCGACGCACCAGGCGCCTGGACGCGCCCTGACCAGCCTGTTCTGGAGCCTGCCGCTGAGCGAGCACCAGGCCTGGCTTCAGCACGGCCTGGAGGCCTGGAAACGTCGCGTATGCAGCCTGGCCGGCGAGGCCGCGCACGGCTATCTGCAGCAGATCGACGATCCCGAGCAGCTGACGCTGGCCGCCTACGCGGACGTGCGCATGCAGCGCTGGCACGACGCTCGCGTGCTCGCCATCGGCGATTGTGCGCATGCCATGAGTCCGCAGCTGGGGCAGGGCGCCAACATGGCGCTGGTCGATGCCGCTGCCCTGGCCGATGCCCTGGCCGATGCCCTGGGTGACGCTTCCGATGCGGCCCAGGAGACGCTCGACTGGAACGCACTGTTCGCCGGCTACGGCGATGCCCGTCGCGATCACCTGCGGTATTACCGTCAGGCCAGCCGCCTGCTGACGCCGCTGTTCCAGTCCAACAGCGGCACCTTGGCCGTGCTGCGCGATATCGCCCTGATGCTGGCGCGGCACAATCGCTTCGGTCGCCAGCATGCGGTCAGCACCCTGGTGGGCGCACGCAATGGCTGGCTGTGGCAGGGGACGCAGCAACGGGCGCTGCATGCCTGGAAGGGCGAGCGGGAGGCGTGGGAGTAGCCAGCAGCGCAGTGCCAGAGAAGCGCTTGCGCTGATCAGATATCGGGGTAGGTTTCCTGGAACCAGTCGATGGCGTCTTTTATGCGGTGGGCTTTTTCAGCGTCCAGATGCCGGATGGTTTCTTTCAGTATCTTTGCCGCTTCGAGAACTTCAGGGTGCTCCGCTGCGATGCCGGAGTCTACAGTCGTGCATTCGATCATCGCGCTCAGGGTGGCGCTGTTCAAATGCTCCGGCGGGTGCCTGATCAGTTCGATCCCTTTGTGAAGGTTCATTGAATACAGGGTCTCGAAAGCCGAAGCCTGGAGATGCTCGTCGCCCTTGTCATGGCGAACGATATCCAGTGCCAGCTGCTCGGCGAGCTGTTTGTTCAGCCGCCCCAACTGACTCAGGGCCTCTGCGGCTTCGTCATAGTCACTGAGTTCGAGAACCGTCATCGACAGTGCGTTTTCGAGGGGGGTCATGAGCCAGTCACGGGTGGTCCGGGCAGCAGGGTGAGCGTCTTTCAGACAGTGAGCAGAATCTTCCGGGCATACGGTTTCACAGCGATCCCATCTTCGACGTCGATGGTGTCGACTGCATACAGTTGCTTGTCCATCGTCGCCAGGCACCAGGTGTAGCCATCAGGCAGAGCCAGGTGTTGAGGTTCCAGCAGGACCTCTGTGGACAGGGCATTGGCCAGCTGGATGGCCAGTTGCACGTCGTCAAGACTCAGCTCATCCGACGCCCAGGAGAGCCCCAGGCTCTGCTGGAACTCGGCCTCGTGGTCAGCGTATTGAAGGAAGATGGCCGCATGCTCCCTGGGATAGTCGAGCGACTCGACCCCATCGGGGATCTCTCGGTTGAGCCGTATGACAATCTCGCGCTCGGGGACTGTTCGTTTGAGGAAAAGATTGATCGAACGGCTCATTGCGCAGTGCGGTCGTCCTGGGTTTACACAGCTAGCAGGCTGCTGCTGTCTGTCTCGCCCTGAACGATATGTTTCCTGTCTGCCAGCGTCTTGAAATCAATCGATGCCATGACGGACGTATACGGCAGGGCGGCTGGATAGAACGGGTAGTCGATCGACATGTCATTGGCCTGTGAATGGCAGGGAGATGAACTGATCCTGAATCAGGATCAGGTTCTTCGGGGCGACGATGATGATTTCTGTCTGGTGTTTCACATTCACTTTTCGTCAATCGTCTTGCGTACTCGTCGTTGCGCCTTCTGCCATCCATCGCATCCCGTCATGATGAATATGTCAGGTTTCTTGCTGTGTCCGTATTCACCATCGGAGGTTCGATGGCCGTTGTGGCGCCAAGGACATTGTCTAGAGCGTAACGAATGAATTCATCCGTTGCTGGAGGTGAGGCGCTGTTCAAGAGTGTTGATGGTCTTTTGTAGTGCGTCCAGGGGGTCTGCTCCGTCTTGGGCGTAGATGCTGCAAGAGGCCATGTCCTCTGGGTAACCGAAGTCAGCGTAGAGCTCCTGTAACCGTTCGAGTTTTTCTTCAGGGGGAAGCGAGGAGTTCTGGAGTTCTGAAAGTATTGCCAGTCGCCATTTTTCGAGGGCAAGTGGATTGGCTTCCTGAGTGCTGATGCTGTTTTTTTTGCACAGTGTTGCCAGTAGCTCGGACACTTCGTCTTCGCTAAGCGCGTCGCTTCCGGCCAACAGCGCTATGTCTCCGTCGGTTTCACCGTGATGGAGGCGTTCGAAGGCGTAACTCGATATCGCGTCTTTATCGATCCAGCCGTTGTCTATTCCGAGCGCAAGAGTTGGCCAGTCAATCAGGTTGAGCTTGGCGAGTTCGGCGAGATATTTGTTCATGATCATCCCTTGCTATCTGGGGACCTGGTTGGGAAAGCCGGTTATTTTTCCACCGGGAATGAAGCGTCTATGAGTGACCCGGTCCTGGTCGACAATCCACTCGAAAACACCGTCTTTGCCATTTAGGCTGCCTTCTATCTGATAGAGCTCTGACGTTCTTACCGTTACGCCACCAGGGCCTTTGGTCGGTATCTCGAATTTTTGAGCATCGCCTGCGTAGTTGTCGATCAGATCGTTGAAGCTATGTGTCGGGTCTGTTTTGTTGGCGCTGCCAGTCCGTTCTTTTCCAAGAATCTCATTCTCTACGATTACAGGTTTTCTTGGCGTTGTGGGTGGGGTATCCACGGTCGATGGAGTGAGGCTCTTCGGGCGTTCCACCTCAACCGTTCGCGCCCCGGTCCCTGTCCCTCTTGTCTTGCCCCCGCGCCTGATTTTTGCACGCTTCAACGCGGCGCTCAGGCGCTTCAGGGCATTGCCCAGGCGGGTCAGTTTGTCCACATAGCTTACCGACGCTGCGCCGCGCGCGGCCAGGCCGACGCCGGCGGTGAAGACGATCAGCAGGGCGGAGAGGACGATTTCGAACAGCACGCCACCACTGAACTCGGCCACTTCCTCGGCGTTCTGCGCCTGTGCATAGTCGACGGCGAAGCGGCCCAGCATGGCTTTGCTGGGATCGTCCTCGTAGATGAAGCAGGCCAGCTCGTAGGCTTCGGCCAGCTGTTCGCGGGTGATGCTGCTGGGGTCGAAGCCCAGGGCCTCGACCAGCTCACGGTGCTGCTCCGCACTGAACTGACGGTTGTAGGCGGCCAGCCAGGATTCTCCCTCGCTGGCACGTGCCTGCCAGGCACTGCGCAGGGTGTTGCTGAAGATGGTGAACGGGTTGACCAGGTCGGAGTATTCCTTGACGGTCTTCAGCAGTCCCCAGGCACCAAGGAAGAATCCCTTTCCCGCTGCAAGTCGTCGATGCAGGTAGTTGGATACTGCGCTGCGCTGATCCTGGATGGCTTGCAGGCGAGCGGCTTCGGCGCGCTCCGCCGCGAGGATCTCGTCGAGTACGGCCTGCAGCTCGGCGCGAGCGCTGCTGATATCGCTGTCGACGTCGCTATCGGCCAGCAACTGGGCTTCGTATTCGCCGGCAGGGAGGCTCTGGACCAGGCCGCCACGGGCATCCAGGCTGCCTCTTACGGCGCCGCCGCTGCTGGGCGTGAGGCTATAGGGCAGGTTGGCGCCGATGCATTCGCCGTTGTCCCAGACGAAACGCAGCCCGACCAGGCATCGGTTGGCTTGGGCGGCAGCGCCTTCGAGCTGCCTTGCAGGCTGGCGGTCGAAGTCGCCGTTGTAGGGCTCCGGTGCCGGAGCCGGACGTTCGTTGCGATTATTGGGGACGTAGCCGCTCATCCTGTGGCATCCATGCTGCGGCCGGCATCTGCCGGCAGGTTCCTTCGTCAACGGCAGATGCTAACCAATGACCCATGCGCAAAGTCTTGCGCAACGGCGCGCGACGTCCGTTTTTTGTGAGCGATGCACGCAAATAATGGCGAGCCGTTCAGTCGCGTTGCAGCTCGAGCAGTGCCTTGCGGATGAGCTCCAGCCACTCCTGGTGCAGGGTCCGGTAGTGGCGGGCGGAACGGCGCGCGTGGGTCTGGATCTGCTCCAGCAGTTCGACGGCTTCGCGCTCGCGGCCGACCCGGCGCAGCAGCAGGGCGTAGCGATAGTTCGCCTCGGGGCTGGTGCAGTAGCTGCCGAGCACCCGGTATTCCTCTTCGGCCTTGAGGTCGTTGCCCTGGGCCTCCAGGGCGCGGGCATACAGCAGGTGGCCGTCGGCCGAGCGGAAGTCGGGGTTCTGCGCGATCAGCTGGTCGAGGCTGGCCTGGCAGCCGGCGAAATCGCCCAGGGCGAAGCGGGCCCTGGCCAGGCCGAGGAGGATGTCCGGGGCGTCGCTGTGAATGCCGCGCAAGGCTTGCTGGTAGTGCTGGGCGGCCTCTTGCGCCTGCCCCATGCGCAGCAGTTCGTCGGCCAGGTTCACGCGGGTGTCGCGGGTGTCGCGAATCTCCAGTTCATCGCGCAGGGCCCGCAGGTGGCGCTGCGGATCGATGCTGTCGTGCAGTTTGCCGAGCGCGCGGCGGCCACGGCGGCTGCCGAGCAGCTCCGGCAGCATGATGCCGAGAAAGTAGATCAGGCAGCCGATGCCGGGCAGGGCGATGATCAGGTACAGCCAGTAGCGGTCCTGGCCGCTGCGTACCACGTGGAGGCCGCAGGTGACTTGGCAGGCGATGATAAGCAGGGCGAGCAGGGGCATGGTGCGGTCCAGTCCTTTGGAGTGCGGAGGGGCGGCTATCAGAGCATGGATCGCCATGGTTGTCAGGTGATCCATGCACGGCTGTGGGGTACGTCACGTGATAGGCTGCGCGGCTGATTCGCTGCCGTTGAGGATGCGTGCATGCCGTCGTCGCTGGAGATCTTCGCCAACCTGTTCTACCTGCTCTCGGTGTTGCTGGCTGCACGCAATTCGGTGCACACCTGGGCCGTCGGGTTGGTCGGCTGCGTGCTGTTCGGCTGGCTGTTCTTCAGCGTGCAGCTGTATGCGGACGTCACCCTGCAGCTGTTCTTCATCGCCACCAGCCTGCTGGGCTGGTGGAGCTGGTTGTACGGGCGCAGCGGGACGGCGCTGCCCATCGTTCGCTCATCCTGGCGAGAACTGTGCCTGGCGCTGTCGCTCGCGGTGGTCGTCGCCCTGGCCTACGGCGCGCTGCTGCATCACTTCACCGATGCCTACGCGCCCTTCATCGACTCGCTGGTGCTGACCTTCAGCGTGCTGGCGCAACTGCTGCTGATGCGCCGCAAGCTGGAGACCTGGTACGGCTGGCTGCTGGTGAACACCCTGGCGGTGCCGCTGTTCGTCTCGCGTGAGCTGTACCTGACGGCCTTCATCTACGTGCTGTTCTGGTTCAACGCCTGGTATGGCCTGTACTGCTGGCGCCGTGAACTGGCGGCCGAGGCGCAGGCGGCCTGACATGCGCCAGCGATTCGCCTGTGGCCTGGTGGTGGGCAAGTTCGCGCCGCTGCACCTGGGGCACGAGTGGCTGATCCGCCAGGCGCAGATGCAGTGCCAGCAGCTGGTGCTGCTCAGCTGGTCGAACCCGGAGTTGCCCGGCTGCGCGCCGCAGCGGCGCGCGCGCTGGTTGCAGGCGCGCTTTCCGCACCTGCGCAGCTGGGTGGTGACAGCCGACTGGGTCGACGAGCAGCGTGCCCGAGGCGTGGCGCTGGCGGAGCTTCCCCATGAATCGGCACCCGCTGCGGCGCAGCGCCAGTTCGTCGCCGATTTCTGCCTGGCCGTGCTCGGCCGTCCGGTGGATGCGGTGTTCACCAGCGAAGCCTATGGCGATGGTTTCGCTGCGCATCTGGCCAGGTGCTTCGGGCGGCCGGTGCAGCATGTCGAGATCGACCGTGCACGCGTCACGGTGCCGGTGTCCGGTACGCGTCTGCGCGCCGATGTCCACGGTTTGCGCGAGTACCTGGCACCACAGGTCTACGCGGACTTCGTCGAGCGCATCGCCTTGCTCGGCGGCGAGTCCACCGGCAAGAGCAGCCTCGGCCTGGCGCTGGCCGAGGCGCTGGGTACGCGCCATGCCGCCGAGTACGGTCGAGAGTTGTGGGAGCAGCAGGGCGGTGTGCTGGGCTACGACGACCTGCTGCGGATCGGTCGCACCCAGGTCGCGCGGGAGCGGGAACTGGCCGGGCACTGTCAGCGCTACCTGGTCTGCGACACCACACCACTGACCACGCTGTTCTATTGTCGCGAGCTGTTCGGGCGCGCCGAGGCCGAGCTGGAGCAGCTTGCCCGGCGGCATTATCACCACGTGTTCCTGTGCGCCGATGACTTCCCCTTCGTGCAGGACGGCACGCGCCAGGACGAGACCTTCCGGCGGCGCCAGAACCAGTGGTATGAGCAGGCGCTGCAGCAGCGCGGCTGGGCGTTCACGCGTCTTGCCGGCAGCCTGGCGCAGCGCGTCGAGCAGGTGCTGCAGGTGCTGGCCGACGCCTAGCGGTAGCGGGCGAGGATGGCCTCGAGCTCGCCGTCCTGCGTCATCTGCACCAGTGCGCCCAGGAGCGCTTGCGTCGGTACGTCCGGGGCATCGCGAACGAGGCAGTAGATCAGGTCGCTGCTGATTTCACCGAGCGCGTGCAGTTGCTTGGCTTTGCTCCGATGGCGGTTGAACCAGTCCAGGGACAGGTTGTTGCTGACCGCATAGCGGTAGCGACCGGCCTCGAGCTTCTCCAGCGCCAGGGTCTGGGTGCGGACATCCTCGCGGTGAACCTGGGCACTGTCGAACAGCGCCTGCAGGCCGGGATAGTTGAAACCCAGGACCGTCCCTAGGCGCTGGCCGTGAAGTTTCTCCAGGGTGAAGTCGGGCTCGGCGCTGCGCCCCACGATCAGGCCGTGCTGGACCAAGAGGGGCTGACTCCAGATGTACTGGTGGTGTGAGTCCTGGTGCCAGGACGGGTTGACGTAGCAGTGTACGTCGATTTCGCCTCGAGCCCGGGCGCTTTGCGCGCGCAGGCGTGGTATCACCACCAGCTCGGCGTCGCGGCCAACCTTTTGCGCCAGGTGCATATACAGGTCATAGAGAATGCCAGTGGTCGTCTGGCCGTCGACGAACTGCATCATCGGCATGGCCCAACCCTCGATGACGGCGAACCGCAGCGGGCGCTGTTCCTGCGCGAAGGCGGCAACGCCGACGGCCAGCAGCAGGGTACCGAGCAGGCACAGACGCGTCAGCGCAGGGCAGCGTTGGCGTCGGTGCGGTATCTGCTCGGACATGTTGCTATCGCTCAGGCCAGGGCGGGTTCGAAGCTGTCCGCCCGCGCCATGTTCCACATGCGTTCATAGAACTCGCCACTGATCTCGCCGCTGACCAGCTCGCCTGGTGCGAGGAAGACGTGTTGCTGGGCGAACAGCTTGATCTCGGTGGCGGACATGCGCTGCACCAGATGCTTGGCATCGATCTGTGCGGGGTGGTCGAGGCCGGCGGCGGCGAGCATCTCGGCCAGCGCCCTGAGTGTGTTGCGGTGAAAGTTGTGGACGCGCTGGGCCTTGTCCTCGACCACCAGGGCGCGCTGGCGCAGCGGGTCCTGGGTGGCGACGCCGGTCGGGCACTTGTTGGTGTGGCAGGACTGCGACTGGATGCAGCCGATGGCGAACATGAAGCCGCGCGCCGAGTTGGCCCAGTCGGCGCCGATGGCCAGCACGCGGGCGATGTCGAAGGCGCTGACGATCTTGCCGCTGGCGCCGAGCTTGATCTTGTCGCGCAGGTTGCTGCCGACCAGGGTGTTGTGCACGAACAGCAGGCCTTCGCGCAGTGGCACGCCGAGGTGGTCGGTGAACTCCAGCGGCGCGGCACCGGTGCCGCCCTCCTTGCCGTCGACGACGATGAAGTCCGGCAGGATGCCGGTCTCCAGCATGGCCTTGACGATGCCCATGAACTCCCAGGGGTGACCCAGGCAGAACTTGAAGCCCACCGGCTTGCCGCCCGACAGCTCGCGCAGCTGGGCAATGAACTGCAGCAGCTCGGTCGGCGTGGAGAATGCGCTGTGGCGCGACGGGGACACGCAATCCTCGCCCATCGGGATGCCGCGCGTGCTGGCGATTTCCGCGGTGATCTTGTGCTTGGGCAGGATGCCGCCATGGCCAGGCTTGGCGCCCTGGCTGAGCTTGATCTCGATCATCTTCACCTGCGGGGTGCAGGCCTGGGCAGCGAAGTGTTCGGCATCGAAGCGGCCGTCCGAGGTGCGGCAGCCGAAGTAGCCGCTGCCCAGCTCCCACACCAGATCACCGCCATGCTCGCGATGATAGGGGCTGATGCTGCCTTCGCCGGTGTCGTGGTAGAAGTCGCCGAGCTTCGCGCCCTCGTTGAGGGCACGAATGGCATTGGCGCTCAGCGAGCCGAAGCTCATCGCCGAGATGTTGAACAAGGAGGCCGAGTAAGGCTGGCGGCATTGCGGCCCGCCGATCTCCACGCGGAAGCTGCAGGGGTCGGTCAGCGGCGCCGGACGCATGGAGTGGCTGATGAACTCGAAGCCGCTCTGGTAGACGTCGCTGAGGGTGCCGAAGGGCTTGTCGGCGCCTTCGTTCTTCGCCCGGGAGTAGACCAGCGAGCGTTGCGAGCGCGAGAAGGGCAGCTGTTCAGCGTCGCCTTCGAGCAGGTACTGGCGAATTTCCGGACGGATGCCCTCGACCAGGTAGCGGATATTGCCGAGGATCGGGTAGTTGCGGCGCACCGCATGGCGCTTCTGCAGCAGGTCGCCGATGCCGATCAGGCTGAGCACGGCGCCGAGCAGGGTGAAGGGCCACAGCCACTCGTGATCGAGGAAGGGCAGGCTGCCCAGGGTAAACAGCACGCAGAAGGCAAAGAAAGCGTAGCGGCTGAGCAAGGACAGGTTCATGCGGTCTCCCATGATGCGTAACATAATTAGACTTTAGACCAGGCGGCTTTATCTGGTCATTTTTTGCCCGTATAGACACTCTGCAAAGGCTGAGGACGAATGGCCACGCCCTGTGGCACACTCAGTGGCCCGGAGCCAACCATCGCCAGAGCTTGGCCCTTATCCCCCGTTTTTTTGGCCTGCGCAATCGTCGCAGTCCTACTGCCTGAGGCCGTCCCTGGCGGCCAAGAAGAGGAATGACCGTGCATAACGTCGTGATCAGTGGTACCGGCCTCTATACACCGGCCAACAGCATTTCCAACGACGAACTGGTGGCATCCTTCAATGCCTACGTGCAGCAGTTCAACGCCGACAACGCCGAGGCCATCGCCCGTGGCGAGGTCGAGGCGCTGAGCGAGTCCAGCAGTGGTTTCATCGAGAAGGCGTCGGGCATCAAGAGCCGCTTCGTCATCGACAAGGACGGCATCCTCGACCCGCAGCGCATGGTGCCGCGCATCCCCGAGCGCTCCAACGATCAATGGGGCATCCTCTGCGAGATGGCCGTGGGCGCTGCCAAGCAGGCGCTGGAGCGTGCCGGCAAGACCGTCGCCGACATAGACGGGGTGATCGTCGCCTGTTCGAACCTGCAGCGCGCCTACCCGGCGGTGGCCATCGAAGTACAGGCGGCCCTGGGCATCGAGGGCTGGGGGTATGACATGAACGTGGCCTGCTCGTCGGCCACCTTCGGCATCCAGGCCGCGACCACCGCGATCCAGACCGGCCAGGCCCGCGCCATTCTCATGGTCAACCCGGAAATCTGCACCGGCCACCTGAACTTCCGTGACCGGGACAGCCACTTCATCTTCGGTGATGCCGCCACGGCGGTGATCATCGAGCGCGCCGACCAGGCCACCTCCAAGCATCAGTTCGACGTGGTTGGCACCAAGCTGCTGACCCAGTTCTCCAACAACATCCGCAACAACTTCGGTTTCCTCAACCGTGCGGCAGAGGAGGGCGTGGGCACTCGCGACAAGCTGTTCGTGCAGGAAGGCCGCAAGGTGTTCAAGGACGTCTGCCCGATGGTCGCCGAGCTGATCGCCGCGCACCTGGCGGAAAACCAGCTCAACGTCAGCGACGTCAAGCGCTTCTGGCTGCACCAGGCCAACCTCAACATGAACCTGCTGATCGCTCGCAAGCTGCTGGGCCGTGATGCCGAGCCGCATGAGGCGCCGGTGATTCTCGACACCTACGCCAACACCAGTTCGGCCGGTTCGGTGATCGCCCTGCACAAGAACCAGGACGATCTGCCCGCAGGCAGCCTGGGTGTTCTAAGCTCCTTCGGTGCCGGTTATTCGATCGGCAGTGTAATTTTGCGCAAGCGTTGAACTCTCTTTAAGAATGCCTGACGCGCGCGGGGCGTTCATGCGTGCGCTCAGGCTTCATCCTAGGGAGTTCTATGTCCGATTCCGAACTGCTGGATCGTCTGCTCGCCGGTGAGCAGAAGGCTTATCGCGAGCTGGTCGCTCGCTATCAGGGCGCGATGCGGGCGGTGGCCTACGCCATCGTCGGCAGTCGCCACGCCGACGAGGTGGTGCAGGACGCGTGGCTCGCGGTGGTGCGCAGTCTCAGCGGCTTCGAGGGGCGTGCCAGCCTGAAGACCTGGCTGTTGACCATCACCGCCAATACCGCCAAGACCCGTCTCAAACAGAATCGCCGCGAGGTGCTGCTCGACGACCTGCCAGCGCCGCACGGCACCATCGGCGAGGAGCGCTTCGCCGACGATGGCCACTGGCTGCTGGCGCCCCACGCCTGGCATCAGGACAGCCCCGAGGCGTTGCTGACCGAGGACGAGCTGCGCGAGTGCCTGGAGCATACGCTGACCAGCCTGTCGGAATTGCAGAGCAGCGTCCTGATATTGCGCGAGCGGCAGGGGCTGGAGTTGGAGGCGATCTGTAATCTTCTCGACATCTCGCTCTCCAATGCGCGTGTGCTGCTGCATCGAGCACGCCTGAAAGTCTTCGCCACTCTGGAACATTTCGAGGAGACAGGCCAATGCTGACCTGCAAGGAACTGGTCGCTCACTCAAGCGATTTTCTCGACGGCCAACTGACCCTGCGCCAGCGTATCGCGGTGCGCGCGCACCTGGCCATGTGCGGTAACTGCCGGCGTTTCATCCGGCAGATGAAGTTGACCCAGGCGGTGATCCGACAGATGCCGGAGGGCGAGCTGCCCGAACTCGAGGCTCTGTCCGAGCGTCTGGCACAGACGCGCCGCGACGACGATTGAAGTGAACCCGGAGTGATCCGGGTTTTTCTTTTCTCCCGTTCACCACCATTCATCCCCCGCGTCGCCGCTGTGGGAGGGGCTTCAGCCGCGACCTCCTGGATAGCCGGTAATCGACAGTCTCCTACCTGCTCAACGCGCATTTCCTCCCGGCCAGGGAAAAGTTTTCACCCTCCGCTGTAACGTCCGCACCTGTGCCTCGTCCATTGCTGCGAGGGCGCCAATCCGGCCCCGTCAATCGAACCGATGGAGATGCACCATGAAACAACTCAATACCCTGACTGCCACCCTGGGCGCTGCACTGCTGACTTCCGTGGCGTTCACCGCGCACGCTGCGAGCAACCCGTTCGCCGCGCAGGAACTGGCCAGCGGCTACAGCCTGGCAGCTGCCGAGAAGGCCCAGGAAGGTTCCTGTGGCGAAGGCAAGTGCGGTGGCGAGATGAAGGCCGATCAGGAAGGCAAGTGCGGCGAGGGCAAGTGCGGTGCCGAGAAGAAGGCTGACGCCGAAGGCAAATGCGGCGAAGGCAAGTGCGGCGGCGAGAAGAGCGAGTAAGGGCGAGGGACGGATCATGCAACTCGCACCTCTCAGCGGCGCCGGGCTTGGCCTGCGCCGCGGCCTGTTGGCCGAGCTGAGCGCCGATGCCGCCAGCGGCGCCGACTTCCTGGAGGTCGCGCCGGAGAACTGGATCGGCGTCGGCGGTCGCCTGGGCAAGCAGTTGCGGGCCCTGAGCGAGCGCCGGCCGCTGTTGTGCCATGGTCTTTCCCTCAACCTGGGTGGCTTCGCACCGCTGGACCTGGACCTGCTGCACGCCATCAAGGGTTTTCTCGATGCGCACGGCGTGCTGGCCTACAGCGAGCACCTGTCGGCCTGTGCCGACGAGGGCCAGCTCTACGACCTGATGCCGCTGCCGTTCTCCGAGGAGTCGGTGCAGCGCATCGCCGAGCGCGTGCGCATCGTCCAGGACGTGCTGGAACGGCCGCTGATCATCGAGAACGTCTCGGCCTATGCACGTCTGCCGGGTGAGCTGGAGGAAGCAGAGTTCGTTTGCGCGGTGCTGGAGCGGGCCGACTGCCAGCTGCTGCTGGACGTCAACAACGTCTACGTCAACAGCCTGAATTTCGGCTTTGATGCCGATGCTTATATCGCGGTGATGCCCAGCGAGCGCATCGCCTACCTGCATGTGGCCGGTCACTACGACCAGGCCGATGACCTGAAGATCGATACCCACGGAGCCGCGGTGATCGACCCGGTCTGGGCCCTGCTGCGTGCCACCTACGCGCGACATGGCGTGCGACCGACGCTGCTGGAGCGCGACTTCAACTTCCCGCCGCTGGCCGAACTCTATGCCGAGCTGGCGCACATCCGTGCGTTGCAGCAGGCCGCGGCACCTCTCGACAGGTACGGCACATGAAGGGGATCGAGCTGCAGCGCGATTTCGCCGCGCGCATCCGTCAGCCCGATGCGCACGGGCTGCTGCCGGGGATCGCCGCCGAGCGCATGGCGATCTACGAGGAGCTGTTCTTCAACAATGTCGCCAGCCTGGTGAGCGGTGCCTTCCCGGTGCTGCGCGGCGTGCTCGGTGCCGGGCGCTGGCAACGCCTGGTGCGCGCCTTTCTCGCCGAGCACCGTGCCGCTACCCCCTATTTCCTGGAAATCAGTCAGGAGTTCATCGCCTGGTTGCAGCAGGGCTACCGCCCTGAGCCTGACGACCCGCCGTTCATGCTGGAGCTGGCGCACTACGAATGGGTGGAGCTGGCGCTGGATGTCAGCGAGGCGCAGCTGCCGCAACGCGGCTGGTCGCCGCTGGCCTGGCCGCTGGCCTATGTGTGGCCGGTCCAGCGCATCGGTGCTGAACATCGCCCTGCGCTGCCGCCTGACGAGCCGACCTGCCTGCTGGTCTGGCGGGATGGCAAGGATCAGGTGCGCTTCATGCAGCTGACGCCCTTCGCTTACCAGCTGGCGCTGCGCCTGCAGGCCGGCGAACCACCGCTGCAGGCGCAGCTGGCTCTGGCCACGGTTGCAGGCTTGGCCGCCGACCGCAGCTATTTCGCTAACGCCCGTGCGCTGCTGGAAGACTGGCAGGCGCGCGACATCTGGTTTCCCTATACCGAGGACTGACCGTCATGATCGCTTTGCTCAATCGTTTCCAGGATGCGCTGGAGTATTCCCGGCGCCTGGATTTCCTCGGCCCGCTGCTGCTGCGCCTGTACCTGGTGCCGGTGTTCTGGATGGCCGGTACGCAGAAACTGGCCGATATCGGCGCCACGGCGGCCTGGTTCGGCAACCCGGACTGGGGGCTTGGCCTGCCATTCCCCGAGCTGCTGGCCTGGGCCGCGGCGCTGAGCGAGGCCGGTGGCGCCATTCTGCTGCTGTTCGGCCTGGCGGTGCGCTGGATCAGCATTCCGCTGATCGTCACCATGCTGGTGGCGATCTGTGCCGTGCACTGGCCCTACGGCTGGCAGGCGATCGCCGACCCTTCCGCGCCCTTCGCCAACGAACGTGTGCTGGCGGCTGCGCAGAAGCTGGAACGCGCACGCGCCATCCTGCGCGAACACGGCAACTATGACTGGCTGACGAGCAGCGGCAAGTTCGTGGTGCTGAACAACGGCATCGAGTTCGCCGTCACCTACCTGGTGATGCTGGTCGCGCTGTTCTTCAGTGGGGCGGGGCGCTGGTTCAGTCTGGATTACTGGCTGGCGCGGCAGTGGCGCACGCCGCGTGCGTCCGCCTAGGCGAGCGGATTGTCACGGCGCCGGTTCTCGCGAAATTCCCCCGGCGTCTGCCCGGTCCAGCTCTTGAAACTGCGGTGGAAGGAGCGTGACTCGGTGAAACCCAGGTAGCAGGCAATGTCCTGGATCGCCAGGTCACTGCGCAGCAGGTAGTGCTCGGCCAGCTCCTGACGCAGCTCGTCGAGTATCTGCTGGTAGCTGGTACCGGCCTGCTGCAGATGGCGCTGCAGGGTGCGCACCGTCATGTCGAACTTCTCGGCCACCCGTTCCTTGCGTGGCAGACCATCCTTGAGCAGCAGGCGCAGGGCATTCTTCACCCGTCGCGGTAGCGGCTCGTCATCGTCCAGGCCGGCCATCAGGGTCAGCGCGTGTTCTTCCAGCGTGCGCAGCAGGTTGGCGTCGGCCTGGCGCAACGCGACGCCCAGGTAGTCCAGCGGCACCAGCAGCGCATTGCATGGCTGCTCGAACAGCACCGGGCAGCCGAACAGCTGCTGGTAGTCGTCGAGCGTGGTGCCGGCCGGTTGCCCGTGCTCGAACCACACCTCGCGTGGCGAGTGCTCGGAGTCGGCGATCCAGCGTGCGTACAGCAGCCAGGAGGCGAGCACGTTCTCCACCATGTGTCGCCGCACCTCGGGGCCCTGATGACGGCAGCTCCAGATCAGGCGCACATGGTCCTCGGCCGCTTCGATACGGCTGGTGCCCATGTCACCCACCAGTTTCTCGTAGGGCACGATGCGGCTCATGGCTTCGCCCAGGGTGGCGCAGTTCATGGCGATGTAACCGAGCACGCTCCAGGAACCCGGCTGCACGAAGCGCGCCGCGTGCAGGCCGAACAGCGGGTCGGCGGAAACGCTCATCAGGTGTTCCAGCAGACGCTCATGCACCTCGCTGGGCATGCGCTTGCCATTGTCGGCCAGGTCGCGCGCATCGATGCCGGCCGCCGCCAGCGCGCGATCGATGTCCAGGCCAAGGTGCTCGGCCTGGCGCAGGTACTTGAGCAGGGCGGGAACCGAGGTGTAGCCGAGGTTTTCCATGGGTTCTTCTTGTTCTGGGTGAAAGGGTGCTCTGCCTGTCTTGATTGGCGACAGCGCCTGTCACAATCCGACAGTGACGGCGGACGACGGCTGGCTAGTATAGGCAGCCATCAGTGCTGATCGGAATGGGGAACGCAATGCGACGCTGGAACGGATGGGGTGACGAGTCGACCGAAGTGGAACTGCCGGCACATGGCGAGGCGTTTCTCGCCGAGCTGATCGGGCCAGGGCAGCGTCTGGCCGATGCCAGCCTGGCGCAGGTGCTGGCCAGTGTGCCGCCGTCGCGCCTGGCGCCGCACCCGTCGATCAGCCAGGACGCCGAGATGCGCGTGCGCCACGCCCGTGGGCAGAGCCTGCCGGACTGGCTGGCCATGCGCTCCGGGGATTTCGGCCTGTTTCCCGATGGCGTCGCCTGCCCGGAGAGCGCCGAGCAGATCCGCGAGCTGCTGGCCTGGGCGCAGCAGCACGACGTCACGCTGATTCCCTATGGCGGCGGTACCTCGGTGGCCGGGCACATCAATCCGCAAGCCGGCGAGCGCCCCGTGCTGACCCTGTCGCTGGAGCGCATGACGCGTCTGCTCGACATCGACGAAGACAGCCTCATCGCCACCTTCGGCCCCGGCGCCAATGGCCCGCAGGTCGAGAGCCAGTTGCGCGCACGCGGCTACACCCTGGGGCACTTCCCGCAGTCCTGGGAGCTGTCGACCCTCGGCGGCTGGGTGGCCAGTCGCTCCAGCGGTCAGCAGTCCCTGCGCTATGGGCGCATCGAGCAACTGTTCGCCGGCGGCAAGGTGGAAACCTTCGCCGGCACCCTGGAGATTCCCACCTTCCCGGCCTCGGCCGCCGGCCCCGACCTGCGCGAGCTGGTGCTGGGCTCGGAAGGGCGCTTCGGGGTGATTTCCGAAGTGCGCGTGCGCATCAGCCGCCTGGCCGAGCAGGAGCGCTTCTATAGCGTCTTCCTGCCCGACTGGCAGCAGGCACTGAGCGCCGTGCGCCAGCTGGCCCAGGCGCGCGTACCCCTGTCCATGCTGCGCCTGTCCAATGCCATCGAGTCGCGTACCCAGCTGGCGCTGGCCGGGCATCCGCAGCAAATCGCCCTGCTGGAAAAGTACCTGGCGTTGCGCGGCGCCCGTGACGGCAAGTGCATGCTGACCTTCGGCGTCACCGGCAGCCGTGTGCAGAACGCCGCCTCGCTGAAACAGGCGCGGCGCCTGCTGAAGGGCTTCGGCGGGGTGTTCACCGGCACCCTGCTGGGCAAGAAGTGGGAGCAGAATCGCTTCCGCTTCCCGTACCTGCGCCATGGTCTGTGGGAGGGCGGCTATCTGGTCGACACCCTGGAAACCGCCACCGACTGGTCGAACGTCGACAACCTGCTGAACAAGGTCGAAGCCAGCCTGCGCGAAGAGCTGGTCGGCGACGGTGAGCGCGTGCATGTGTTCACCCACCTGTCGCACGTCTATGGCGAGGGCTCCAGCATCTACACCACCTATGTGTTCCGGCCGGGCAGCGACTACGCCGAGGCCCTGTCGCGCTGGCAGCGCCTGAAGGCTGCAGCCAGCCGCACCATCGCCGAGAATCGCGGCACCATCAGCCACCAGCATGGCGTCGGGCGTGACCATGCGCCGTACCTGGTGGAGGAGAAGGGCGAACTGGGTATGGCCACGTTGCGCAAGCTGTCCGCGCATTTCGATCCTGAACAGCGCCTGGCTCCCGGCGTGCTCCTGCAGGACTGATCATGGAAGCCTGGAACGCCGCCTGGCGCGAACGTGCCCTGCCCGAGCTGGCGGCGCGCGACTGGGACTTGCTGGTGATCGGCGGCGGCATCTGCGGCGCCGGCATCCTGCGCGAAGCCGCCCGGCGTGGCTGGCGTTGCCTGCTGCTGGAGCAGCGTGACTTCGCCTGGGGCACCTCCAGTCGCTCGTCGAAAATGGTCCACGGCGGGTTGCGCTATGTCGCCAAGGGGCAACTGGCGCTGACCTGTGACTCGGTACGCGAGCGCCAGCGCCTGCTGGGCGAGGCACCGGGGCTGGTGCAACCGCTGAGCTTCGTCATGCCGCACTATCGTGGCGGCTTTCCCGGCCCCAGGGTCTTCGGCGGCTTGCTGAGCCTGTATGATGCCCTGGCCGGCAAGCGCAACCACCTGTTCTACCCGCTGCAGCAACTGCGCTACCTGGCGCCGGGCCTGCGCGAGGATGGCCTGCTGGGTGGCACGCGTTTCTTCGACGCGGTGACCGACGATGCGCGCCTGGTGCAACGTGTGCTGGGTGAGGCGCGCAGCGACGGTGGCGAGGCGCTCAACGGCATGCGCGTGGTCGAGCTGCTGCGCGAGGCGGACCAGGTCGTCGGTGTGCTCGCCGAAGATACGCAGACGGGCGCGCGCTACCCGCTGCGCAGTCGCGCCGTGGCGCAGGCCACCGGGGCCTGGGCCGACCGCCTGCGGACGCCGGGCAATGGGCGGATCCGCCCGCTGCGCGGCAGCCATCTGCTGCTGCCGGGCTGGCGCCTGCCGGTGGCCCACGCCTTCAGTTTCATGCACGCGGAGGATGGTCGGCCGGTGTTCGTCTTCCCCTGGGAAGGGGCGACGGTGATCGGCACCACCGACCTGGATCATGATGGGGCGCTGGATGACGACGCGGCCATCAGCAACGCGGAGGTCGACTACCTGCTGGCGGCCTGTGCCCAGCAGTTTCCCCAGGCCCTGGTCGGCCGCGCCGACGTGCTGGCGACCTGGGCCGGCGTGCGTCCGGTGGTGAGTGACGGCGCCGTCGGCCTGAAGCCCTCGGACGAGAAGCGCGAGCATGCGCTGTGGGTCGAGCCGGGGTGCGTGACTCTGGCCGGCGGCAAGCTGACGACCTTCCGGCTGCTGGCGCTGGAGGTGCTGCGGGCCTGCGCCGGCTTCGTCGGCAAGACGGTCGACGATCGCGGTTGTGCGGTGTTCCGCGCTGAAGCGTTGCCGTCCATGGCGTCGCTGAGCCCGGCGCAGCAGCGGCGTCTGGCCGGTCGCCATGGCCGCCAGCTGGGCGAGGTGCTGCGCCGGATCGAAGCCCTGGGTGAGGCGTGCGTCGCCGGCACCGACACCCTGTGGGCCGAGCTGGCCTGGGCCGCCGACGGCGAGCTGGTGCTGCACCTGGACGACCTGCTGCTGCGCCGTACCCGTCTGGGCCTGCTGCTGGCCGAAGGCGGGCGTGCCGAGCTGCCGCGCATACGTGCGCTGTGCCAGCCACGCCTGGGTTGGAGCGACGAGCGCTGGCAGCAGGAGCAAGCGAACTACCTGGCGCTCTGGCAACGCTGCTACAGCTTGCCGCCAGCCTGATCATCCAGTGGCGGCCTGGCCGCCGCTGGCAGCCCGGACGCGAACCGGGACAAACGAAGAAGCCGCGCCCGGTATGCAGCCGGCCACGCAGCCACATGCCTGACAAGAAGGATCACACCTTGAGCGAACCAAGCTACCTGCTGAGCATCGACAACGGCACCCAGAGCGTGCGTGCGCTGCTGTTCGATACCACCGGCAACCTGCTCGCCAAGGGCAAGGTGGAGCTCGACCCGTACTTCTCCAGCCAGCCGGGCTGGGCCGAGCAGGACCCGGAGTACTACTGGGCCAGCCTGGGCGAGGCCTGTCGGCTGCTCTGGCAGCAGGCGGACATCGACCGCAGCCTGATCCGGGGCGTGGCGGTGACCACGCAGCGTGGCAGCGTCATTCATGTCGATGAGCAGGGCACGCCGCTGCGCCCGGCGATCCTCTGGCTCGACCAGCGTCGCGCCGAGGTCCGCGAGCGCATCAAGGGGCCGTGGGGATGGCTGTTCAAACTGGCCCGTGCCGAGGAGGCGGTCGATCACTTCCGTGGCCAGGCCGAGGTTAACTGGGTCGCCCAGCAGCAACCGGAGATCGCCGCCCACACGCACAAGGTGCTGCTGCTCTCGGGCTTTCTCACCCATCGTCTGTGTGGTCGTTTCGTCGACTCGACCAGCAGTTGCGTGGCCTACCTGCCGTTCGACTACAAGCGCCTGTGCTGGGCTGCGCCGCGGGACTGGAAATGGCAGGCGCTGGCGGTACGCCGGGAGCAGCTGCCCGAGCTGTTCAAGCCGGGGGAGCGCCTGGGCAGCATCTCGGCGCAGGCGAGTCGTCACACCGGTATTCCGGAGGGGCTGCCGCTGATCGCCGCAGGTGCCGACAAGGCCTGCGAGGTGCTCGGCTCCGGCGCACTGGACGCCAGCACCGCGTGCCTCTCCTACGGCACCACGGCGACCATCAACACCACCCGCAGTCGTTATCTGGAGACCATCGCGCTGATTCCGCCGTACCCGGCAGCGCTGCCGGATCACTTCAATACCGAGGTGATGATCTATCGCGGTTTCTGGATGGTCAGCTGGTTCAAGCGCGAGTTCGGCCTGCGCGAGATGCAGCGCGCCGAGGCCCTGGGCGTGGCGCCCGAGGCCCTGTTCGACGAACTGGTCAACGCCGTGCCCCCCGGCTCCATGGGGCTGATGCTGCAACCCTACTGGACCCCCGGCATCCGGGAGCCCGGACTGGAGGCCAAGGGCTCGATCATCGGCTTCGGTGACGTGCACACGCGCGCGCACCTGTATCGCGCCATCCTCGAAGGGCTGGCCTATGCCCTGCGCCAGGGCAAGGAGCGCATCGAGAAACGTGCCGGCACGCCGATCCGGCGTCTGCGCGTGTCCGGCGGTGGTTCGCAGAGCGATGCGGCGATGCAGCTGACCGCCGACATCTTCGGCCTGCCGGCAGAGCGCCCGCATCTGTACGAAACCAGCGGCCTCGGGGCGGCGATCAACTGCGCCGTGGGCCTTGGCCTGCATGCCGACTATGCGGCCGCCATCGCCGCGATGACCCGCGTCGGCCAGGTCTTCGAGCCCGACCCGGCGGCGCAGCGCACCTACGAGCAGCTCTACACGCAGGTCTACCAGCGCATGTATCGCCAGCTCAGGCCGCTGTACCAGCGCATCCGCAAGATCACCGGCTATCCGGCCTAGGGCTGGCCTCAGGCGACGTCCACCAGCACGATCTCGCTGTCCTCCTGCGCTTCGACGCGCAGCTGGGTTTCCTCGGCGATGGCCACCCCGTCACGTGCCTTGGCGGCCACGCCGTTGATGCTGAAGGCGCCGCTGGCCGCGACCAGATAGGCCTTGCGGCCCGGCTGCAGGCTGTACTCGGCAGTCTGTCCGGCCTTGATCGTGGCGGCTAGCAGTCGCGCATCGGTGCGAATGCGCAGGGCGTCGACATCGTCCTCGTAGCCACTGGCCAGGGTAACGAAGGCTCCGGAGCGATCTCCCTTGGGAAACGGCTTGGCGCCCCAGGACGGCGGCAGGCCCGCCTGGGTCGGCTGGATCCAGATCTGGAAGATCTTGGTGGTCTCATCCTCCAGGTTGTACTCGCTGTGGGCGATCCCGGTGCCGGCGCTCATCACCTGCACATCGCCGGCCTCGGTACGGCCCTTGTTGCCCAGGTTGTCCTCGTGGCTGATAGCCCCTTCGCGGACATAGGTGATGATCTCCATGTCACGATGCGGATGGGGCGGGAAGCCCGAGTGCGGCGCGATCTCGTCGTCGTTCCAGACACGCAGGTTGCCCCAGCTCATGCGCTGCGGATCGTAGTATTCGGCGAAGGAAAAATGGTGGCGGGCATTGAGCCAGCCGTGGTGGGCGCCACCGAGTTGTTCGAACGGACGTACGTCAATCATGGTCAATCCTCCTGTCACGCCAGGGCTGAGTCCCGGGCAGTGTCGATGGCGGCATGATCCATTTGGTTTAATCGATTTTAAAGCGCAATATTTTTGGTATTAACATCGATTCATTCGATTATTTTCGCGAAGGCCAAGCACTAGGCTTTCGCTGAACCCTTCAAGGAGGAGTGCGATGGGCGAGCGCAAGGCCTGGCTGATCCTGCATGGCAAACAGGCACTGAACGAAGAGGTGAGGGCGGCGGTGAACGGCCTGCGCGAGCGTGGCTGGGACCTGGCGGTGCGCCTGACCTGGGAAGGCGGTGACGCCGAACGACTGGTCGAGGAAGGGCTGGCGGCCGGCTATCGGACGCTGATCGCCGGCGGTGGCGATGGCACCCTGCGCGATGTGGTGGAGGCGCTGGTCAGGGCGCGGAGCGAGGCGAGCCTGGCGCTGCTGCCACTGGGCACCGCCAATGACTTTGCCCACGCCGCCGGTATCGCCCTGGCCCCCGCCGCCGCGCTGGCGCTGCTGGAGGTCGAGCCGGTGAGCGTGGATATCGGCATGGCGGGCGAACGTGCCTTCCTCAACATGGCCACGGGCGGCTTCGGCTCCAACGTCACCGCCAATACGCCGGAAGAACTGAAGAAGGTGCTGGGCGGCGCTGCCTATCTGCTCACCGGGCTCAGCCGCTTTTCCGAGGTGCGCGCCGCCACGGGGCGCTTCCACGGGCCTGACTTCGACTGGCAGGGGGAGTTTCTCGCGCTGGGCATCGGCAACGGCCGCCAGGCCGGCGGCGGCCATGTGCTATGCCCGCAGGCCAGGGTCGACGACGGCCTGCTGGACGTCTGCATCGTGCCGGCCGCGCAGGATGTGGTGACGACCCTGGGCACCCTGCTGTCGGGCGGCATGCGCGGCCTGCAGAGCGTGGCGATCAACGCCCGCCTGCCCTGGGTCGAGGTCGAGGCCAGCGAGGGGCTCGACCTCAACCTCGATGGCGAGCCGATGACGAGCGAGCGCCTGCGTTTCGACGCGGTGCCTGCTGCCCTGCGTCTGCACCTGCCGGAGCATTCCCCGCTACTCGGTCGCTGGTCAGGTGAGGAGGGCTGAGGCATGATGGCTGAGCGCCAGCAATGCTACAGTCTGCCGGCCGCTCGCCGATAACCCTAATGGCAGGCTAGACTCACTAAACACCACGGGAGCGCATGATGGCCGGCATTCTTGATTCAGTAGATCAACGCACGCAACTGGTCGGCGAAAACCGCCTGGAAATCCTCATGTTCCGCCTGGGCGGCCGGCAGCTGTTCGCGATCAACGTGTTCAAGGTGCAGGAAGTCCTGCAGATGCCCAAGCTGACGCTGATGCCCCAGCGCCATCGCTTCGTCTGTGGCGTGGTCAACCTGCGTGGTCAGACCCTGCCGGTGATCGACCTGTCTCAGGCCATCGGCATGCGCCCGCTGGTGCCGGATGAGCGCAGCACCATCATCGTCACCGAATACAACCGCTCCGTGCAGGCATTTCTGGTCGGCAGCGTCGACCGCATCCTCAACCTCAACTGGGAGTCGATCCAGCCGCCCCCTGGCGGTGCCGGCCGGCAGCACTACCTGACCGCCATCACTAAGGTCGACGAGCAGATCGTCGAGGTGATCGACGTGGAGAAGGTGCTGGCCGAGATCGTGCCGATGAGCACCAAGGTATCGGCCGAGAAACTGGCCGACCCGCTGCTGGAGAAGGCGCGTGGGCGTGAGGTCCTGCTGGTCGACGACTCCAGCGTGGCGCTCAGCCAGCTGCGTGACACCCTGACCCAGCTGGGCATTCGCCTGCACATGGCCAGCGACGGCCTCAAGGCCTTCAACCTGCTGAAGAAGTGGGCCGACAGCGGTGAGGTGATGACCGACAAGCTGCTGATGGTCTTCACCGATGCCGAGATGCCGGAAATGGACGGCTACCGGCTGACCAGCGAGATTCGCAGCGACCCGCGCCTCAAGGACCTCTACGTGGTGTTGCACACCTCGTTGTCCGGCAGTTTCAACGAGGCCATGGTGAAGAAGGTCGGCTGCGACGGTTTCCTCTCCAAGTTCCAGCCGGACAAGCTGGTGGACGTGATCCGCACGCGCCTGGAGCTCGACGAGCCCCGCTAGGGGCAGCACGCAGGCTTCATCCTTTCGTCGCGGCGCGGGCGGGGCGACCGTCCGGCGCTGACGCTGCCCATCCGCCAACCCGCTACCCGGGTTTACCCTGTTTCCTGCAGCCTGGTGCTTGTGAGCATCGGCGTCAGCTCGTATAACGGCGTTTTGCCAACAGGGAGCTGACCCATGCCGAGTCTTTCGGAGCTGTACCGCTATCCGCTCAAGTCCGGGCGCGGCGAGGCGCTGCAGCGCAGCGCGGTCGATGGCCTGGGGCTCAATGGCGACCGCCGCTGGATGGTGGTCGATGCCGACAACGGTCGCTTCATCACGCAACGCCTGCTGCCGCAGATGAGCCAGCTGAGCGCCCTGTACGACGGTCGCGGCGGCCTGACGCTCAGCGCGGCCGGGGTCGAGGATCTGTGCGTCGCGCTTCCCGAGCCGGATCAGGCGTTGCGCGGTGTGACCGTCTGGCGTGACAGCCTGCGCGTGCCGGATGCCGGCGACGAAGCGGCGGCCTGGCTCAGTGCGCTGCTGGGCAAGTCCTGTCGCCTGGTACAGGTGCCGGACGAGCGTACCCGCCAGGTCGATACCGCCTATGCGCAGCCAGGGGACCGGGTGGCCTTCGCCGATGGTTTCCCGCTGCTGCTGATCGGCCAGGCGTCGCTGGACGACTTGTCGCGGCGTGTCGGCCAGCCGCTGTCGATGCTGCGCTTTCGCCCCAACCTGGTGGTCACCGGCAGCGAGGCCTACGCGGAAGACAGCTGGAAGCGCATTCGCATTGGCGAGGTGGAGTTCGACGTGGCCAAGGGCTGTTCGCGCTGCATCCTCACCACCGTCGATCCGCAGACCGGCGAGCGCCATGCCCAGCGTGAACCGCTGGCCACCCTGAAGACCTACCGTGAGCGCGATGGCGATGTGTACTTCGGTCAGAACCTGCTACCGCGCGGCGTAGGCGAGCTGCAGGTGGGCATGCCGGTCGAGGTGCTGGAATAAGCCGCAGGCCATGAGCCTCGGGCTGCAAGCCGGAGCGCTGTGTTCAGCGTTCATGGCTTGCAGCGCACGCGGTTTCACTGGTCGTCGAAGAAGCGCTCGTTCCAGGCCACCAGCGGGTGGGGGGCATTGAGCTTCTGGCCGTAGATGACCGAGTAGGACAGCACGTTCTGCACGTACTGGCGGGTCTCGTCGAACGGGATGTTCTCCACCCAGACGTCATAGCTCAGGTGATTGGCGCCGCGCAGCCACTGGCGCACGCGGCCTGGGCCGGCGTTGTAGGCCGCCGAGGCGAGCACGCGGTTGCCGTTGAACTGGCCATACACCTGGCTCAGGTAGGCGGCGCCCAGCTGGATGTTGGTCTCCGGGTTGATCGCCTGCTTCGCCGAGGACAGCGGAATGCCGAACTTGCGCGCGGTTTCCCGGGCGGTGGCCGGCATCAGCTGCATCAGGCCCATCGCGCCGGCATGGGAGCGGGCGTCGGCCATGAACGCGCTCTCCTGGCGGGTGATGGCGAATACCCAGCTCGAATGGATGTCACGGCGTCGGGCTTCACGCACCAGGTCATCCCGGTGCGCCATGGGGAAGCGCACTTCCAGGTCGTCCCAGTACTGGGCCTGGCTGATGGTGCGGATGGCGGGGAAGTACCACTCCATGTCGTAGGCCAGGCGTGCCTGGGCCACCAGTTCATCGCGACTGAACAGGCGGCTGACGTGGTACCACTCGCGCCGGCCGTCGACGATCTGCCCCAGGGCGTGGAACTCCATGGCGCGGCGGATGCCGGCCGTGTTGCGCACTTTCTGGATGACCTTGGGGTCGATGTGCAGCGGCTGGTTGTTCAGCTGGTAGGGGGCCTTGACCTGGTCGGCGGCCATGAAACCGTAGAAGTCACGCTCCTTGGCCAGTGCCTGGAACAGCACGGCCGGTTGCTGGCTGTTGGGCTGGGCCAGTTGCAGGCTGCGGGCGTTCCAGTAGCGCCAGCGGTTGCTGCTGGCCAGCTCGGCCGGCATGCGCTGGGTCAGCTGGTAGGCCTCATCCCAGCGAGCGTTGCGCAGCAGCAGCCGTGCGCGCCACTCGCTGACGCTGTTGTCGCGCAGTTCCGGGTCGTACTTGGCCATCACCTGCAGCCCGCGCATGTCGAAGCGCTTGGCCAGGGTCAGGCCGATCTGTCGGGCGATGGCGACCTTCTCCTGATCGGAGAACTTCATGCGCTGCGCGTAGCTGTCCAGCAGCGGCAGGGCGTCTTCCGGGCTCTGCCGGGCCAGGCGCCGCAGGCCGAGACCGACCACGTCGCCCATTGCCTCGTCGGCCGGAGCGAAGCGTGCGGTCTGCTTCAGGGTTTGCGGTTTCTGCGCCACCTCGAGCAACAGCTTGCCGTGGGTGCCGAGGGTGGACAGACTCTTGACCAGGTAGTTGGCCAAACCGTAGTTGCCGGCCTCGACGGCCAGCTTGGTGCGCTGCCAGCGGCGACTCTCCGTGAGCTGGCCGTTGGCCGTCCAGCGCTCGAACAGCGGGTCGCAGGCATTGGGTTGCGACTTGCCCACCAGCCAGAGCTTCTCGGCCGTGGCATTGCCTTCCGCGACCTGGCCATGGGTCATCTGGTACTGGCCGTAGAGGCAGTCCAGTTCGGTGAAGTTCATCGCCGGATCGTAGTGCGCGAGAAAAGGTTTCCAGTCGCCTCGCTCGGCCAGCATGCGCAACCAGCGCAGCTTCATCCAGCTGGCTTGCGGCAGGTCGCCATGCTCGGCGAGAAACTTCTCGATCTCGGCATTGCTGGCGGACTTGAGCCGGCTGGTCAGGTCGTCGTAGGTCAGGTAGGGCGTCAGCGGGTAGTCACGCAGCGCTGTCTGGTAGGTGCGGTAGGGACCGCTGTCGCCCTTGGCCAGCGCGCGCTTGGCTTCGTCGTAGTACTGGCGCTGCTGGGCAAGGCTGGCAGCTTCGGCGCTGGCGACGCCGGCGGAGGTGAGAATCAGGCAGGAAATTACGGAGAGAAAGCGACTGCGCATGGTATATCCAGGGGCAAGCAGGTGATTGGGCAACACGGTCCGTGTTGTTGCATACGTCTAGCTTAGCGCTTCATCGAGGCAGGGTGAATGGCGCAGCGCCGGACGGACATATGCGGCAAAAAAGCGGCACCGGGGCGCTCGGGCGGCATCTGGGTGGATGCCGTTGCCGGCGCGAAACGGCAACAGCCCGGTTGCATCTCGGGTAGAATGCGCCCCCTGTTTCTGGAGATGCCCATGACCCTGCTCAAGTTCGCTGACGTATCCCTCGCCTATGGCGCCATGCCCCTGCTCGACGGGGTGTCGTGGCAGATCGCACGGGGCGAACGAGTGTGCATCATCGGCCGCAACGGTACCGGCAAGTCGAGCATGCTGCGCCTGGTCAAGGGCGACCAGATGCCGGATGACGGCGAAATCTGGCGGGCGCCCGGGCTGAAGATCGGCGAGTTGCCGCAGGAGCTGCCGCGTGCCGACGAGCGCACGGTGTTCGACGTGGTCGCCGAAGGCCTGGCCGGAGTCGGCGAGCTGCTGGCGCGTTATCACCACCTGGCGCAGTACATCTCGGGCGATGACGATCTCGAACAACTGATGCACGTCCAGCAGGAGCTGGAAGCCAAGGACGGTTGGCGTTTGCAGCAACTGGTCGACAGCACCCTGAGCCGCCTGCAGCTGCCTGCCGACAAGACTCTCGCCGAGCTGTCCGGTGGTTGGCGCCGCCGCGTGCTGCTGGCGCAGGCGCTGGTTTCCGAGCCGGATCTGCTGCTGCTCGACGAACCGACCAACCACCTGGATATCGGCGCCATCGCCTGGCTCGAAGAAGCGCTGAAGGACTTCGGCGGCGCCGTGCTGTTCATCACCCACGACCGCTCCTTCCTGCAGCACCTGGCCACGCGCATCCTCGAGCTGGATCGTGGCGGTCTGATCGACTGGAACGGTGACTACGCCAGCTTCCTCGTGCACAAGGAGCAGCAGCTCGCTGCCGAGGAGACTGCCAACGCGCTGTTCGACAAGCGCCTGGCCCAGGAGGAGGTGTGGATTCGCCAGGGCATCAAGGCACGCCGTACGCGCAACGAAGGCCGCGTGCGTGCGCTCAAGGCGATGCGTGCCGAGCGCGCAGAGCGTCGCGAGCGCCAGGGCAAGGCCACCATCCAGCTGGAGACGGCGGACAAGTCCGGCAAGCAGGTCATGGTGGCGGAGAACGTCAGTTTTGCCCATGCCGGCGGACCGTTCCTGGTCAGGGATTTCTCCATGGTGCTGCAGCGTGGCGACCGCATCGGCCTGCTGGGCGCCAACGGCACGGGCAAGACCACCTTGCTCAAGCTGCTGCTGGGCGACCTGCAGCCGAGCAGTGGCGGCATCGAAGTGGGCACCAAGCTGGAAGTGGCATATTTCGACCAATTGCGTCACCAGCTCGAACCGGAGAAGACGGTGATCGACAATGTCGCCGAAGGGCGCGACTTCATCAGCATCGATGGGCAGAACCGCCACGTGCTGAGCTACCTGGGCGACTTCCTGTTCAGTCCGCAGCGGGCGCGCACCCCGGTGAAGGCGCTCTCCGGGGGGGAACGGGCACGACTGTTGCTGGCGAAGCTGTTCAGCAAACCGGCCAACCTGCTGGTGCTCGATGAACCGACCAACGACCTGGATGTAGAAACTCTGGAACTGCTCGAAGAAGTCCTGCTTAACTTCCCTGGTACGGTGCTGATGGTCAGCCACGATCGTGCCTTCCTCGACAATGTCGTGACCAGCACCCTGGTGTTCGAGGGCGAGGGCAAGGTGCGCGAGTACGTGGGTGGCTACCAGGACTGGCTGCGCCAGGGTGGTTCGCCGCGCCTGCTCGGTGTTGGCGAGAGCAAGTCGGGCAAGGCCGAGCTGGCCAGCGCGGTCGTCGAGGCGCCGGCGGCAGCGGCGCCACAACCGGTTCAGGAAAGCAGCGAGCCGGCGAAGAAGAAACTCAGCTACAAGCTGCAGCGCGAACTCGAAGCGATCCCCGGGCAGATCGATGCCCTGGAGCAGGAGATGGCCGCGTTGCAGGAACGGATTGCGGATCCCGGCTTCTATCAGCAGCCGGTGCAGACCACCACGGACGTATTGGCGCGTCTCGATGACCTGCAGAAGGAGTTGGACAGGTTGATCGAGCGCTGGGCAGAGCTGGAAGGCTGACGAAGGAACGAACAGGCATGGCCATCGAGTACCGCATTACTCTGGATGACAATCATCAGTTCAGCTATCGGATCGAGCTGAACCGGGAGTACGACCCCGAGGAGGCTCAGCAGGCACCTGCCTGGACGCGTCTCGGGCACCAGCAGTGCAGCAACTGCCCGCTCAGCCGCGAGCAGTTCAGCAACTGCCCGGCGGCGGTCGATCTGCATCGGGTGATCGAGGATTTTCGCGGCCTGCCGGCGTTCAAGAAAGCCAGTGTCTGGGTCCGCACGCCGGAGCGCGAGTACACCAAGCACCTGGGCCTGGAGGAGGGGCTGCGTGCGCTGCTGGGGGTGATCATGGCCACCAGCGCCTGCCCGCTGCTGGGGCGCCTGCGGCCGATGGCGCAGCATCACCTGCCGTTCGCCAACAACCAGGAGTTCATCCTGCGCGCGGTGTCGCTCTACCTGACGCGGCAGTACTTCAACATGCGTGAAGGGCGTCTGGCCGATTGGGAACTCAAGGGGCTGGTGCGCCTGTTCCAGCAACTGAAACTGGTCAACCAGGCGTTCTGGCAGCGCATCCACGACACCTGCGAGGGTGATTCGAACCTCAAGGCCTTCCTCACCTTCTTCTCCATGTCGTCGAGCATGACGGTATCGCTGGAGACTCAGCTGCAGAAGATCCGTCCGCTGGTCATGAGTGCCGGCGATTCGTTCGACTGAGCAACGAACCGCCGCCAGTTGTGATCTCCCGCGGCTCAGCGATGAGCGCGGGAGACAGGATCAGGCGTGTTTTTCCGGCTTCTTCAGGCGCACCGCGAGCACGTCGCAGGGCGCACCATGCAGCACGTCGTTGGCGGTCGAGCCGAGCAGCAGTGCCAGGCCGTGGCGGCCATGGCTGCCGACCACGATCAGGTCGCAGCCCTGTTCTTCGGCGAGACGGTGGATTTCCTGGCGTGGCTGGCCATAGGCAAGGTGGCGCTGGTCCGCGGCGAGCTCGGGGTATTTGCCGGAGAAGCTGTCCAGGCGCTCGCGAGCCTGTTCGAACTGCTGTTGCTGCAGCATCGACAGGTCCATCGGCACGTCACCACCGAAGGCCATGGCCATGGGCTCGACGATGTGCACCAAGGACATCTTCGCTCCGCTGGCCTGCGCCAGTTTCTGTGCGCGAACCACCACGGGGTCGCATTCGTCGGTCAGGTCTACGGCGACCAGAATATGCTGGTAGGGCATGGTGAACTCCTCGTGAAAGGCAAATAGCGCTGTATCAAGTATGGCCCCATTGCATGCGATAGGGCGACCGATCATGGCAGGGAAAAGAAAAAGCCCAGTGCGAGCACCGGGCGGAGGTGGCCAGGCAGGCCGGAATGCGGGGCATCAGTGCTGGCTGGCGGCATATTGCGCCGATACGCCTTCGAGGCCTTCGATGATGCTGTCGGAATACTTGCTGATCAGGAAAGGTACGGTATTTTCGTTGTAGTTGCGCAGCGATTTCTCGATGTAACGCCATTTGGTCTCGATGGTGTTCAGCGCAGCGCTGATTTCCGGCGTGTTCTGCTGCGCGCTGCTGAGACTGTCCAGCTTGCTGGCGAACTCACCCGCCAGCTCGTCGATTGCCCGCTCCTCGCCACCGCCGAAGAAGCTGGCGCCGACCGAGGCGCTGCGCGAGGCGTAGTCCAGGGCGATGTTCTGCATCAGCAGGCTCTGCTCGCGGCTTTTCTGGGTGAGCGGCGGAACGCTGTGGCCGCTCTCCTGTTGAATCTTCTGATACAGCTCCTGACTGATGGCCATCAGGCGCTGATTGCTGTCGGCGAGGTCGGCAACCGGCTGCAGGTCGGTGTAGCCCTTGGTGCGCATGGCTTCCATCAATGCCTGGAGCGAGGCGTGGTAGCTCTGCCAGTTGCTCTGCAGCTGCGCGCGCAGGGCCTTGCTGGCGTCGCCGGGCATGTCGCCCAGGGCGCTGAGGTGCGACTGCACGTCCTGCAGTGATTCGCCGATCATCCGCGCATAGCGCTGGTCGCCTTCCATGCCGTTGTACATGTAGAAGTCGCCCAGGCTCTTCTGCATCGCCAGGCGCAGCTGGTGCAGGCGCAGCAGGTCATCGGCCGGCGCGGCATTGAGCAAGGGAGAGGAAAGCAACGTGAACAGCAGAACGAGCAGGGCGCTCAGGGGGAATGCAAGCGAACGGCGGCTCGACATTGGCGACTCCGTGTGGCCCATCGTGGGGCTCGATTTGTTGTTGTAGTGCTCACGGATGGCGCTGTGCCAGCCGAAAGTGAGACGACTGTACCCGGAGCGTCGGCGTTTGGCTAGGGAGTCGGGCTTGCCCGCAACAAACGCGAAAACACCGGCAATGGCACGATATTGACGCTATTTATCGAGACCCGCTGGAGGCCGCGCGTGACCAGGCTTGCGCAAATCGTCGGGAAAACGTCGAAACGAGGCCAATTGACAAGCGCGGGCTTTTCCCCGAAGGTGTGCACACCCAAATCAAACGGGCGTATGAATTGAGCGTTTGCCTGGTCAGGCGCGCCAACACAGCCCGAATATCGCGTCGGCGGGGGTGTCGTACCGATTGGGGCTATGCTCGACGGCTGTGCCGCGGGCAGGCCTGCCGGTTGGCTCCGATGTGTACTGTTCAGCTTCCATACCGTGGAGATCAGTTGATGATTTACGAAGGTAAAGCCATCACGGTTAAGGCTCTTGAGAGCGGCATCGTCGAATTGAATTTCGACCTCAAGGGTGAGTCCGT
>MDSZ01094889.1_pt1 | contig 33698 bp, 23 predicted proteins | sample 811201 | NCBI WGS metagenome assembly MDSZ01 (sample SAMN05326647, study PRJNA326480) | marine metagenome | isolation source: seawater | place: Indian Ocean: North | collected 2010
GTTGTTGTTGTTGTTGTTGTTGTTGTTGTTATTCGACGGCATTTCTTAAAAAGCGCCCGTGGTCTCGCGAACTCGTGTGCGTGTGCCGTTATTTTATGTACTATTTGGATTCATGAGTATTTTCTTCAAAACAAAAAAGCGGGAAGCAAAGATGGTCGCCCCGAACACCTACGGCGACGCGTCTCAAAAAGCGGCCAAGCAAGTCCTCTCGTCATTCTTTGGGACGATCGCCACCGCCTCTCTGATCTTAGTCGGCAGCTCCGCGGCCTTCAACATCGCCGGGAAACAAATCGTCAAATCGAACAAAAAACGACTCGGGAAAAAGTGCACGCTGTGCGATGGGTTGCGTTTCATATCGTGTGGGACGTGTAAAGGTAAAGGCGCGATTGAATGGCAACCGATTAAAAATCCGGAAATGGAGAGGGTGTGTGTGTGTCCGACCTGTTCGGGGACGAAGATGAGCAAGTGTTTGAGATGCGTTGGCGTTGGTTATTTGTAGGCAGTTGGTGATGGGGGAGTTTGTTCTTCTTTCGTAAGCGCGCAGTAAGTAGTTTATTAGCTATTAGAGATTCCTAGATTCTATTTTTGTACAACATCCCAGATAATAATAAAGCTTTAGCTAACACTTTATTCATCTTCATCTTTCGAAGATTTGGTCTGAGCAGCAGCAGCGACAACGGCGTGTTTCTCTCCTTCCTCTGGTACCGGTTTAATAGCGCAGAACGCCACTCCAAGTTGCGTTTGGTCCCATCTTTTGTTCAAGACTTGTTGTTCCTCATCCGTCCAGTTTTGTAAACCTTCTTTTTTTCTCCGCGATTCCTCGGCTTCGGAGAATTTATGGTTGCGCGCCCATTTTTCTTCCTGTTTATACCGTAACGTCGCAGAGTCGCCGACTGCAGTGGCGATGAGAAGTAAAGAGTTTGGCGGTAAACTGTCCCAAATTTTACCAACGCGCGAGTCGAGATTTTGCGTGGCTTCGATGCGTTCGCGAAGGCGTTCTTTTTCTCCAATGCCATTGATACCGCCGTTATCACCGTTTTCCATCTTTGTAGCCTTCTTCTCTTTCAAAGCATGCTTCTCTAAAACATCTTCCAACTCTCTCAAATACCCGAAACAGAGTAAAGACATATCCTCTGGCGCGTCGCGCATGGACATTTGCATTTTCATTGTCACCTCATCATCAGAGACGCATTTGTACGTTTCCGTTGCTCCTGAAACACCAATCGCCTCGGCATTTTTGTTACTTTTCGTGATCGTTTCAAACACAAGTACTTCGCATTCTTCGTCCTTACCTCGCGTTTTATTTTCCTTGGCAATGTAATCGAATAAAGACTCGCCGTCTTCGAAATTTTCGTTGATGTCGTTGCCAAACTGTTCGCCTCGAATGAGTTTCAAGTAAACCAACTCTAGCGTTGCTCGAGCATCTGTGACTGAATCGTGCGTACCTTCGTGTTGAATTTTTCGCCTCAAATATCTTTCAGTTAGAAATCGAAGAGCATTACGAAACGGCGCACCTCGTTTGTGCGGGTACATTTGAACCGTATCCAACACGTTTGGGTGGCACATTTTGAGCATCATCAGGTCGTTTTCTAACGAGTGCCCTGCGATCACGCATTCAGCTGGAATGAGTTCTAATAGCTCTTTTTGCACGTCCTCTAACGTCGTCGTCACGTTTCGCATTTGCTCTTTCGTGACGCCGGAAAATTCCGTGTTGTAATTTACAATCGGCGTTGGTGGTAAGACAAGTTTATCGTATATAACTTTGCCGCAATCGTCGACGACTGAACATCGCGCAAGAGCTAAACCGGCTTCAGTCGTGACCATTTCACAATCCATGGCGACAATTTCCGGGTATTCCGCATTGGCAACTCCCATGCCAGCGGGTTGCGTACACACAAATCCACCTCCTTCTGGGAGTTGCAATTCTTCTTCTTCTTCTTCTTCTTCTTCTTCTTCTCCTTCTCTCTTCTTCCTTTTGTGCACTAACGTCGGTAACGGGTACCCCATATCCGCCATATCTTCCGCTATTAATGTCGCACTTTTCACCGAAAGCTTCCTCGGGGCGTCTCGTAATAATTGCAAGAGTTTTGTCTCTGTCGTTATCCGTTCGTTATTCGTAAATTTATTTTTCTTCTTCTCTTCTTTTTGTCCTATGTTTGCTTTATCACCATCCTCCTTCGACAACCTATACGCTTTCGCCGCCTCATCGTTCTTATACTTTGCCTCTCTCTTCTTTTTCGTCGACGCCCATCCACCATTGTATAAAATCGTCCTTGCGTGCGTCGCGCCTTTTGCTGTAGGATTCATACATCTCGTCGCCACGCAATGAATCCCTCCCCCTAATTCCTTATCACTATTACTAAATATCCTCTTCATATTTTTACAGTGCAAAGCGCCAAACGTATCCACGTAACTCTTATGATCCATCCCCGGCGCGAGCACAAACGCTATTTTCTTCACCAATGGTTTGTTTGTAAATCGCGCAAAATCGCAATTTAAACCACTCGATTGACACGCAACCGAGGCGAGAATTTCCGAGAGTTTCGTCAGGTGAACTCTGTGTCTGTGTTCCTCCAAAAAAAGAAAGCGCGCGCGCGCATTCGGCCCGTATATATCGTTCGCATTGGTTGTACTATTGTTCTTCTTTCTCTTCTTTTTACAAAAATCCGTTTCCAATTCGCCGTCTTCCATAACGTCGTCCTCTTCGAGGACCGTTATTGCTGTCGTTGTCCTCTCTCGTTTCTTCTCCATCTTCCCGTCGTCGTCGTCGTCGTCGTCGTCGTCGTCGTCGTCGTCCTTCGTTCTTTCTCTTCAATCTCTCTCTCTCTGTGTGTGTGTGTGTCTGTCTGTCTGTGTTGCGCGCGCACGCGCTTCAGTCGCGTCGATGAATGAAGCGCCAAAAAGTCTCGTCTTTTTCCTCTCTCGATTTACGAGCACACACACACAAAAAACTCCCTTTTTTTTCCTTGCTAAAAGGCAAGGCAAGATTTTTTTTCCCTTTTTTCCTTTCTTTTTTCGTCGCTCGTGATCTCGTCACAAAATAATTCACCCCAAAAGCGCGCGCGTGCGGACTCCACACCACCACGACGCGAACGTGACGCGCTCGAGCGCTCGGTAAAAACGCACCCTCCAACAACGAAACCTCGCGTATCCTCGAGCGAATCGTTTCGATCGTCGACGTCGCGCTCAGAAAAGGCAGCGCACGCATCGAGTCAAAAACAAAAATAACGCGCACGCGAATTCTCGTTAGTACACATATAGAAAAAGAATGAACTTCGCAGGCAGGCAACAACCTCCGCAACAACAGCAACAAGGTGGAGGCGCGTACCCAGCGCACAACGCGTACGAGTGAGTGATTATTTTTGCGCGCGTTTCTTTTGCTTTTTGAGAAAGGGTATGGGTCGCGAGGACTCGTCCGAAGAGAGTTTACGATTTCTCGTTAATTTTCTTCGGGTCGCTTAAGTCTCCGAGGTCGCCCTCTCTTCTCTCTCTTCTCGCATTCTGACCGCGAACTCTTTCTCTTCGAAAAAACAACAACAGCCCAAACTTGGTTCCAACGAAAGCGCAGGATAACTGGAAAGACCAGATCAAAGCTCCAGCGCGCGACGAGCGATACCAAACCGAAGATGTTACCGCGACGAAAGGAAACGAATTCGAAGATTACTTCTTAAAAAGAGAACTTTTGATGGGCATTTTTGAGAAAGGCTTTGAAAGACCTTCGCCGATTCAAGAAGAGTCTATCCCGATCGCGTTGACTGGGAGAGATATTTTAGCGAGAGCGAAGAACGGAACGGGTAAAACTGCGGCATTTACGATTCCAATTTTGGAAAAGACGGATTCAACAAAGAATATCATCCAAGCTATTATTTTGGTGCCGACGAGAGAATTGGCTTTGCAAACAGCACAGGTATGTAAAGAGCTCGGTAAGCACTTGGGGACGCAAGTCATGGTGACAACGGGCGGAACCTCGTTGAGGGACGACATTATGCGTTTGCACCAAGCGGTGCATGTCGTCGTGGCGACTCCAGGTCGTTTGGTTGATTTGGCTGGTAAAGGCGTCGCGAAGTTATCCAACGTCACGATGTTGGCCATGGATGAAGCCGATAAGTTGTTGGCGCCAGAGTTTGAACCAGTTATCGCGCAAGTTATCGATTTTTGCGCGAAGAACCGACAAATTTTGTTGTACTCAGCGACGTTTCCGGTCACGGTCAAGTCGTTCAAAGATAAGTATCTAAGAAAACCTTACGTCATTAACTTGATGGAAGAGTTGACCTTAAAAGGTATCACACAATACTACGCCTTTGTTGAAGAGAGACAGAAAGTGCATTGCTTGAATACGTTGTTTTCCAAGTTGCAAATCAACCAGTCCATGATCTTTTGCAACTCTGTGAACAGAGTTGAATTGCTCGCGAAGAAAATTACCGAGCTTGGCTATTCGTGCTTTTACATCCACGCGAAAATGCAACAAAACGACCGAAACAAAGTCTTCCACGATTTCAGGAACGGTTCGTGTAGAAACTTGGTCTCCTCGGATTTATTTACCCGAGGTATTGATATTCAATCCGTGAATGTCGTCATTAACTTTGATTTCCCGAAGTCCGGAGAGACGTATTTGCACAGAGTCGGTAGATCTGGCCGATTTGGTCACTTGGGTATCGCCGTGAACTTGGTGACGTACGAAGATCGATTTAATTTGTTCAGAATTGAGCAAGAGTTAGGGACAGAGATTCAACAAATCCCTCAAAACATCGATCCGGCAAAGTATTGCCGTTAACAATTTTTCAACATCATCATAGAAAATGTTATCTAGAAAATTGTTTGTATAAAAGGTAGAAAAGAAGGAAGGAAGAGGAATGGATTTTAATAGAGAAGATTGTATTCTTAGGAAGGAAAGAAATAGGAAAGTATAACGAGAATGTAAGATTGAGTGAGACGCGGAGGAAATTGTGCTGATACTTTTTCTTTGTTACACAATCATCAACTTGAGTTGATGAAAGAGAAAGAGTACCTCTTTGTATCGTGGAATACGTTTTTTATTATTCCTCGACAACAGCGGAGCGAGCCAAGTCTGATCTGAGCCGGGTTTAGTACATACCCAGTTGAACAAAAAAAGAAGAACGAGGCGTCGTCGAACGAAAACATCTGATTCGAGTTCACTGTACAAAAGACTTTCAATTTTGAGAGTGTAGTCGTAGAGAAACTAAAGAGACAGGAGAAAGTAAGAGTTGCGAGCGCGTTGATGTATAGCTCAAAGAGCGCGGTATCAACGCGCGACTGCAAAACAACGTTTTGAGTGTTTGTTTGTGGTTATTTTTACAAACTATATATTGCTCGAACGTCAAGAAAACCCTTGGTTCTGCCGAGAGGTCAATTCAAGAGCACCCTTGACTCCGTCGAGAGGTTGCCATTAAGCAAAGTCGCAGTATTGAAGAGAAAGAAGTACCTCTATTGCGCGCTCGCACGTGTTAACAAACAACATCGTGCCCTCGGAGGAAGTGAAAGTACAATTATAGAACAAAAGTTAATGAAAAGAAGTGGAGTTATCTACCTACTACATCTTTCTCATAAATTCTGAAGTTACTTTACAGTACCGGTACCTAAATTAATAATAAGACTAATAACCTTTCTTCAATCCAGTCCTTTTTTTCCTAATGACCGTTTTGCCGCTATCGGTCAACAAGTAATGGTCGTCTAAAAGTAACCCTCTCGGCAACATAATGCTACGATAGGCTTGATTGCACGAATAGCCAACTCTTCCTGGAATATAGGAGGAAAATAAACCCCAATTATCCCCAACTCCGTACTTTGTCGCCGTTTCCATGAACAACTGAATCTCGTCTTCCTCCCACGGTCCCCACTTTGGCTCTTCCCCTGGTTTGCAATGTCGATAAAAATACATGTTCGGATTCGTGTGCAAACACTTCCTAGAATGCTCCTTCGCGTTTGTAATCTTTCCCATCCGCCCTACTGCCTCCCTGGGGCCACTCACTCCCATCCTCTGCCAATGCTCCTCTTGCGTAGGCGCAAAGTTCAACTCCTTGCATGTTTTCTCTTCCACCCACCCTTCAAAATCTCTCTCAATCTTCAACCCTTTCTTCAACCCTTTCCTCTCGCAATACTCCTCACACGTCATCAAATTCTCGTCTAAATTCGGTTCTAAATATCCCATCGACGCACTTTTCCCTTCAAACGCTCTCTCAGCCGCGTTTAACTCTTTATCGTAGTTGTCAAAATTATAGTTTATTTTCTTGCTCGACGTCTCCCGCGTCGAACGTCGAGTCGGTTCCAACTGTCCCTTTATTTTTCTCTTCTTCGGCGCACTACTCGTCGGTTTTGCCACATTGACTGCAGGTTTCGGTAAATTTAAAGCCTCCAGTCGTAACTTGTTTCGTTTGATGTTTTCCTGTTTGACGATATGACGCGCGCCAAAAGAGAGACGAGGATTATAAAAGAACAGAGTCTCGTCAGTACATCAAAATCAAAAATCAAAAATTTTATACCTCTCTCTCTCTCTCGTACGCTGTTAAGCTCGCGATCCGTCTCTCCTCTTGCTCTTTCGTCAGATGTTTTGGCTGGTAATACAATTCTGGATTGCGGCACTTTTGGCACCCGTTTTTGCTAAATCGGCACTTGGAACATCCCAGCGACTTGTTCACCATTTTTGAGTTGGAAAAAAAGAGGAGTTTTTTTTTTATCTATCGGGTGTGCGCGTTGTTGAGGAGCAGATAACCGGAGAAAAAGAGCCTCGCGCGCGGTGCGGCGTCGTTCTTTGAATAAAACGCGCGTGGTAGTTCTTTCGTCGAGGCAAAAAGCGAATTCCCTCTCTTTCTTTCCCTCTCTCTATCCGCTTTGAAACGGCTTACGATTTCATGTGTGACGAAATTTTAAAAAGTTGGCTCTCTACATTATTATTGATTACAATACATTTCGACTACTTAACTACTTCGTTACCCCCCCTCTCTGCATCCACGGCGGAGTCGTTCAACGCGCAACACACCACGGCTTTGTGATGCCCGTTATACACCCGAATAGCTTCTCCGCTACTACAATCCCAAAGTCGAGCACTTCCATCACTACTCGCGGTGACTAAATACGCCGCATCCACGCTAAACACACAATCCCATACCCACCTGGAGTGTCCGTTCAGCGTTCTTTCTAATCCTAACCCGTCTAAATTCCACAACTTGACCGTCTTATCGCTACTAGTTGTCGCTAAACTCCTCACATCTGGCGAAATCAAACACTTCAATACGTACTCGTCCGGATGTGCTCTCAACTTGTGCAACGGTTCAAAATGCGCCGTCGTCTTTGCATCTTTTTGCAATCGCCACACGTAACACGTTCCGGTGGAATTCCCAGCCACGACTAAACTCCCATCTGGCGCCACGCTCACGCTTCTCACCGCTACTCCAACCTCTGGCACTAACTCGCACGAACACGCGTTCATCGCCAAATCCCACACTCGGATATTCCCGTTCGCGTCTCCGGATAACAACTCCGCGCCGTTCGGGTGCAAAGCCACCGTCGTCACCGCCGCTCTCGACTCGTATTCTCTCGTGTGCCTCGATCCTTGCCTCGCGTCCCACAATTTCACCGTCCCGTCGTCGCTTCCCGAATACATCCATCTCCCGTCTCTCTCAAACCCAATCGCGGTGACGTTCCCTTGGTGTCCTTCGTGCGTGACTATCGGCGACGGATTCGACGCGTTCACTTCGAATATTTTAATCGTCGGGTTCCCCGCTGCCGCTAATATCTGTTTATCCGGGGAAATTTCCAGTTTGTTCACTTGCGAGTCTTGGTGTTGCAGCGTTCGGTAGCACACGCCTCTCGTCGCTTCCCAGAATCGAATCGTGTGGTCGTACCCGGCGGTGGCGAGGACCACGAACGGGTTCGGCATTCTCCTCCTCCGTGCGTTTTATACGCGCGAGCGCTCCTTCTTCTTCTTCTTCTTCTTCTTCTCCTCCTCCGCAAGGCCGACGCGCGTCTTTTTCCGTCGTCGTCGTCGTCGTCGTCGTCGTTCGAAGAAGAAGAAGAAGAAGAAGAAGAAGAACGTTAGTTATAAAATAACAAAGCAGAGAAAGGCGAGACCCGATGATGTGTCTTTTTTCCTCCTTTTTTTTCCCGTGTCATCAAAGTCGTCTCGCAAGTCTTCTGGAAAAAAAAACGAAAAAACGAGATCGTTGTATAGGACGAACGTGTGTAATAAATGCTTCTTCTCTCGCGAGAGAGAGAGAGACTCAAAAAATTTCTTCCCTTTTTTTTTTCGAAATGTCTCTCTCTTTCTTTCTCTCTTTCTTTCTTTCTGTCTTTCTTTTCCAAAGTCGTTCCAACTCTCCAAGTGCCACCAAGTCTTTCTCATTTGTATCAACAAAAAGACCGAAAAAAATCGACCCCACACAAAAGAAAAAAAAGAAAAAAAGAAACACACCACCGGCCGCCACATCCGAAACGCATCCAATCGGTCTTACAATAGTCGAGAAGACAAAGACGACGACGACAAAGAGAGGAGACCACCGAGACGAAACGAGAGAAAGAGAGACGAGTTTTGTGAGCGCGCGTCTCCCCGAAACGACGACGAGCTTTTGCCGCGAAAGAAAGAGAGAGAGAAGAGCCAAAGCGCAGAGGGACGTCTTCGTGGCCATTAATCAGTTCGAGAGAAGAAAGAGATAATAAACGAATCCGATTTCTTTCTTGGGTTTTACGCGAGCGGAAGAGAGAAGAGAGCGATCCAAACGGAGACGGAAAGAAGACCATGAATCTCATCCAACAGCTTCAGAAGAAACCGAAACCGACGCTCTCGCACGTGGAGTCGTTCGAGGATTTCACCGCCATCATGGACGGCGAAGGTCAAGATTACAGCAATTTGCGTTTGGAGTACGACCGAACGAAAGTCCCATCTGGAGGCGCCGAAGTGTGCGGCACGACCGCGCAAATGTTGATTCGCGCATCGACGATGAAAGAAGCGGCGGGGAGACACTTCCACGCGAAGGTGAGACAATCGTTAGGGTTGGAAGCGACGGACGAAAAGATTCTGAGAGCAGCGAAATTAGCCGGCCGAGGCAGAGACTCGTTGAGTTCCTTCCAAAACGACGACGACGACGAGGAAGAGGAAGAGGAAGAGGGAGAAGAGACGGTTGAGAACTTGTTGAAATCCGCCGCGTTTAAGATGAAGAAGACGATCAAGAAAGGGTGCAAAGAGTACCCAGATCACTACGGGGCGATTGGTTTAGCCGTGGAGAGGTATTTGGCGACTCCGGAGCAAATTAAGGAGAACTTCCAGGAGTATTCGATGAAGTTGCATCCAGATAAGTGCGGCATCGCGGGCGCCGACGAAGAAGGGAAGGAAGCGATCGAACAGAGGTATAAAGCGGTCGCGATCGCGTACGAGGTGTTGTCAGACGATAAGAGAAGAAGAGAATACGATTCTGTTGACGCACCGAAACACGATTTGCCGACGAGCATTAAACCCGGGAAGACGTGGTTTACGACGTTCATTCCGGCGTTTCAAAAGTTGGAGCGATGGTCGGATGTCAAAGGCGGACACGTCATTTGCGAAGACGAAGACGCGCCGTACGAAGACGTGAAGAAGATGTACGTCTCGTGGACAAAGTTCAAGTCGTGGAGAGAGTTTCCGCACGACCAAGAGAACGATTTGGAATCCGCGAACGATAGGTACCACAGAAGGCAAATGCAAAAGGAAAACGAGACGAAGAGGAAAGAGAAGAAGAAGGAAGAGTCGGTAAAGTTGAGAGCGTTTTTCGATGCGGCAGAGAACTTAGATCCGAGAGTGATTAAAGAGAAGGAGAGAAAAGCGGCGGAGAGAGAGGCGAAGAAGGCAGAGAAGAGTGGTAATGGTGGTAAAGGCGGCGGTTCCAAGGCTGAGAACGAGGCGGCAGCGGCGGCGGCGAAAGCCGCCGAGGAAGCTGCGGCGCAGGACGCGAAAGCGGCAGCAGCGGCGGCGAAAAAGAAGAAAGAGGCAGAAAAGAAAGAAATGCAAAAGACGAGAAAAGCGGTGAGAGCGATTCGCGACGGGGCGGAAGGTGCGCCGGATGAGTTTGATTTGGATCAGTTGATGCTCAAACTAGACATTTCTGGCGTGAAAGGACTGCTCGACGAGTGCTCTGGGAAGTCGGCGGCGGAATCTGGTGCGATTTTGAAAGCTGCAGTGGAGAAAGGCGCTTAATCAGTAAAACGGATGAGAGAAAGAGAGAGAAAAAGAGAGAATTACCAAAACTGCCACGCCGACCTAAATTATTTTTGTGCACACATACGTACGTACTGACTCGTTTATGGACTTTTTTTTTTTCATAACACGACTGTTTCTAAGATTGCGCGACTACTCTGCCGATGACTTGATCGCCGTCCGTACAACGTTCGGAAACGAAGACTGCATCGTGCAACGCGTTATTTTCTCCGATGTTTTCAAACGTCAACAAGTGTTTCACACCGGCGAACTCTGCAAAAACGCTCACATTGTCTAGCTGTCCTTTCCCTTTGTCGATGAACCCCCAAGTGCCTTTACCCCACGGCGTTACCAAATCGCCGTGTTCCAAGAACCGCAAACCAGGGACGCCGCCCCACGAGAACGGTTCGTTTTCGCTTAACTTGGATAATATGGACGCCACGCGTGTTTTTTCGGAGTAATTCTCTATGCTTTCCGTGGGTGAAACCATTCGCAATTTGCACATGATTTTAGAATCTGCGGCAACTTCACCGAATCCTTCGCCGTGTGTCCATCGCTCGAAATTTGAAATCGTCTTCGCACTTGCACCTACGAAGGTATTTTCTTTCATTTCCTCATAATAGCTGTACGTGTCTATCATTCTTTGCGCCGTCTCTTTTAATCGCAAGTGGTAACTCATGCGTATGGCAACTGGGATAAACTTCTTCGCCTTTGCATCCTTCTTGACGAAGCGATAAATCATTTTCGAGTTTGCAAAGCATAAATAATTGAGCGTCCTTTTGATAACACCGGGGCCAACGTAATCGCCATGGGCAGGTAAATCGAGCGCTTCGTTAAATGCTTCGTGTGCCCTGATTGCGATATCCATGGACGGGGAGCTTTCAATGCCTAAAAGTATCCTCGCGACGCGCGTCACGAGCGCCAACGATTCTTCCGTAGCTTCAAATCTTACAAACCCATCATCTCTACTCGCTGCACGTCCGCCGTGACAATACCTCGACCAATCCATGTGTGGATCGTCAACGACATGATCGTAACCATACGCGGTCATATCGTCCCAACCGTCCGACATTGCTTCCACGTCCGCGTCCCGGTAAAAATACGACGACGGGTCGTGCACAAGCACAGTTTCTGGATCTATCGCAATCGTGTGCACGCCATTCTCCAAGAGTCGTTTCATGGCATTCCATTTCAAAATAGTCGCATCGTAGCTGCTAGACTCCAATATGGAGATTCCACTGGAGGCGGTTCGCGCAATATTCGCCGCTTTCCGTGAATTCGTGACGACAATGACACGTTTGTCTACTTTCAATTTCTTCGCGCCTCGTTCGAGGAAGATTTTCAAATTGTCAGCGTTGTCGTCGTTCGCCGAAACGACTATAGCGGACGAATCATCGCTTTTGAAGATATCGCCTTTCCTCGACAATATTGCGTCGATTTGAGCGGATGCACCATCGTTTGACGGCGACATTCGTGCTTTTGAAATCGCGTGTAACGAGCGTCCTAAATCGGTAATTTTCCCGGACCAGTCTTTCATTGGCGTGCATTGAGAGCTATACGCCGCAGGCGCACCTTCCTTCCAATTCTTAGAACCAATAATCCCATCGTTCACGGCGTGCTTATGTTTTCCTTCTAATTCTTGGATGGATTTTAACTCTCCTGAACACCCGGTCGTGCATTCTAAAGACGCGATGTTAGCATCGTGGTTGTAATACTTATCCACGAGTTGCATTTTCCGTTCTTTATCCGTGTGGTAGTTCGCGTGCATAGCCACCGGTCTGTGCCTATGTTTATCCAACTCTTTTTTGTGTCTCACGATTCGAAACATCACTTTACTGTTTAAGAAACAATACGGATTCATCACACGAACCGTCGCGCCGCTCGTTTGGTGCCAATCTCTACTGGCGAACCATAATTCTAAGTTATACCCGGCCTGATCCCATAAATCTTCCGTGGCCATTCTGTGCGCCATGATGGACATGAGCCTATACGACGCCTCCGTTGCAGCGACGTACCACAATCCGGAATTCAACGCGGAAATCCGAAACGCTTTCACTCGCGCGCGTCCCGATCTTCCCATAGCCGCGTCGTCGATGACTTGATGAAACCCATTCGCCGTTTGATTGTCCCATCCGTCAGACATAGACTCAATATCGTGATCGCGGTATAAGTACGGAAACGGGTTTTGTAAGTACACGACATCTGTGTCTGTCAATAAAACCGAACACCCAACTTTGACGAAATCTTTTATGATGCCAAACTTTTGAGCGGAGATTTTGTGTGACCCTCTCGCGTCGTTTTTAACTCTATATGTCGCAACTCCTTTATCCTTCAAGTTCTTCTCCAACATATCGTCCAAACATATGACGAGAAAGTTTGTAATTTTCAACGATTTAATCGAATCGACAAACTTATAAATCCCCGGGGCGGCAGAATTTGCCACCGCTGCCAAGACTTCTCTATCAATCGCAATTTCCTTGACGACTTCGCACAAGGCTTTCAAATCGCCTTCGCAATTTTGAGGCCATTTGGAATCCGTTTTAGCAACGGAGAAGTCCAATCGTCTGGCAGAACCCCACGCGTCCGTGTTGATTGTCTTCGGTTCGCACACTTTGTTCGGCTCGTCGGACATGGATGGTAAGGCGAACGCGTCTGGGTACGTCTCCGTGAGCGGTTTGACAGTCGTTCGTAGAGAAGACGAAGACGATGAACGAGAAATACTATCGTCATTCTTTCTACTGCCACTATTCTGACTCGACAAAGTACCAACCACATCCTCCTCCCGTTCAAACGGCGTCTTCTCTTCTTCTCGATGCCGAACATCTATTTCGCCGCCGCCAGAACTCCTAAAATCCACATCCCACATGCGCCTGTTATTACTATTCCCATTCATACCAGTACTTGTCAAACCTATAGCTCTTTCATGCTCTACTCTTGCTCGCTTTATATGCCCTTCATCTCTCTGATGCTTCAACAAAGACACGAGGACTCCTAATATGCACCCGAATGCAATCGACTTGCCAAGTTTCGCGTTGACAGATGCTGATCGCTTTCCATTCTCATCTCTCAACATCATCTTTTGTTGCAGAGGGCTCTTCGTTTACTTTTTGTAGTTCGATGAGTCGATGAACCGATTCCAAATCGACTTTCTGTTGCTTTCTAGCCACAACGACCACTCCACGCACACGAGTTCCGTGTACTTTCGAACTTCTGGATTTTTAATCTTCTTCGTGTTCAATTCGAGAATGTGTTGGTCTTGTAAGTATCCGAGAGCGCAAAGAGACGAGGAGGCGATGAACAGATATTTTGTCACGGAGCCAAACATGTACGACTAGAATCTCTCTCTTTCTATTTCGTTTGCCTTTGTGTTTGTGTGAGCGTTTGTATATGCGTTTTGTTATGAAAGCGCGCGCGCGTTTTTCATGGATTACAAGTCTTGTTGAAACTCTAAAATCTACATTTTAATCTCCAAGAGGATTTGAGATCTCGAGTAAAATTTTGCTATAACACGTGTTAACACATTTCATCGCAGACGACTTTCCATGTCGCGACAAAACAGTCCACACCATCGCCCTTAAACAGCATTTCTTCGTGGAATTTTACCAAGTTCTTAACTCTCTCCACGAACTCCTTTATATCTTCTTTGTAGACGTATTGTTTCTTGATGGTTTCGACGGCGTAGCACACGGCGTCGGCGAGAGAGAAAGCGCACTCGGTCGCTAAACCTGCGATGATTTGCTCTTGACCTTCTAAATTTTCCTTGAATTCATCGTCTTGGCTCACACGGTGCATTTCAACGGCCAGTCGGCGACTTTGGCAAGTGAAGAGGTGTTCGATGGATTTGAACTCCTTCTCGATGAAGGCAGGCGGCGCGCAGTTTTCGACTTGATTTTTGACTATTTCTCCTCCAGTTTCTTGTTTCAGTCTTTCCTGTTCCGTTCTACTATTATCGTTAGCTTCTCCCAATAGCATTTTCTGTTTCTTCTGTATTCGCATGAACAAAGAGTTTACTCTCGGTTGAGTTTTATCCGGAATGTGAACTTTTGCTTGAGGGCCAATGTTACCTCGCGCCGGGCCTCGGTTGTCCAAAAGTAAACCACGCTTCTTGGGATTCTTTGCAGGCGACCTGGTGTTATTTTCAAAATGTAACCTCACGCATAAACCGCGAATAATCTCGATACCAAAATGAATTCTCGCGTTTAACTCTTGTAAAATCTCGCGAACTTTCTTGTTAATAACTTTATAGTCGTTCGTCGCGTTGGTCAAATTTTTCGATTTCGAATAATCGTTACAGGGACCGTGACCTAAGAAGCCCTTTTTATGAATGCTTTTTATGTCCTTAGAGAGCATGATTTTAAACGTGACTGATTTTGCGCGGCGATCTCCCAACATCTTTGCTCTGTCGCAAACGACTTTGGACATGTCTTCTAAAATAGCCAAAACTCTCTCCTTCGTACTAAATCTAACTCCCCAGGAAATTTCCATCGATGTAGTTTGCGGCGGTGGATCTGGTTTCCATTCTGTCTCATCTATCCCCCGAGCCTTTTGGATTAAATTATATGTTGCTACATCACCTCCTACCGCATCGACGAGTTGCATAAATCGCTGACTTCCCTCTTTAATCGCTTGAAGATCTGCACACGTTCGAATCCTCTCCTCTTTCAATTTTCTACACAAAACGTGTCCTACTCCGTGGACCTCTTCCACCGGTAATTGCGCCATAAAATAAGGCGCATCTTCTTTCGACACGTAATAAAAAGGATCCTCACTCATGCCGTTTGGTTTCGCATACTTCGTCGTGGCACATTTGGCGACCAACTTGTTTGGCCCAGCGCCGACAGAGCATTTCAATTCACACTTCTCGGTGACGAACTTTTGAATAAACTTCGCCATAGCTTGGCCTCTGATACTTGCGTTGACGCTATCTATGCCTTCTTCTGTAACACTTTCCAGGTTCAATCCATTCGTGACATCCAAATATGCCTCATCGCAACTCGATGCAATCACGTGATCCGTCAACTGGAATAGCGCCTCGTAAAAGTTGGTTGCGAATTCAATGTAGGCGTCGAAACAATAACTCAACAGGATCAAATTACCAGGCCTTTTCCTATTAGTATCGTTAAACCTCATGCCTGCGCGTATCCCCAACGCTCTCGCCGCGTAATTCGCACAACTTATCTCCCCGGTTTCCCCCCACGCGACCGCCATTGGAGTTTCTTTATCGTCCATCAAATCTGGTCTCAAAGTATGTACCGATGCTTGTAGAAAAAAACAATCGATGTCCACGTGCACGATAATTCTCGAGCGGTTCTCCAACTCGCTCGCTTGAAGTTTACGCGCGTTCGGGAGTAATCGCTGTTTTATCACGTAGTAGCGGTGTTTCCACGTGCCTGTAGATGCAGACAGAGAGATGATCAGTTCACACGCACACGGCGCGCGCGATTCGAGAGAGAAAGAGAGAGAGAGAGAGAGAGAGAGAGAGAGAAAAGGGGAGGACACGAATCTAAACGTACCCATGAAACCAAGTCTCGATTTATCTCGATAATTCTTCACGAAATCCACGTCCGTTTCCGTCGTCTGCGCGGCGTTCGTTTTTGTCGTTCTCGTTCGTTGCACTCGATCATCGATCGTCGTCATCTGGTGGTGGTGGTGTTTCCGGTCCGGCAAAGGAAAAGCACAATCCTGTGTCAGAGAGAGGGGACACGACAAAAAATGGAGCAAAAAATGTAGGCACCTATAGAAAACCCTCCTCAGAAAATTGCCCTCCTTTTCGTCGCGTGTTTTCTTTCTTTCTTTCTTTCTTTCTTTCTTTGGTCGCTTTGCTCGTCTTGCGTCGTCATGTTTGCCTCGAGAGGTGCTCCATCTTCGGAGACGCGAGGAGCCGCGGCGGTCAACGCGAGGAGAGAGCGAGGAACGCGCGTCGGTGGGAAGAACTTCGCGAGACGAACGACGACGGCGAGAAAAAATTTAACGGCGTCGACGTCTTTGTTGTCATCGTCGGGAACGGAGGGCGACGATGCCGCGCGGGAGGAGAAGGAAGAAAGGAAAGAGAAGAAGAGAACGAGAAGAGAGGCGTTATTTATGACCAACGCGGTGTTGTTGTGCTCGACGGCTGGTACCGTTCGGCCGAACGATATGGTGGCACGCGCGATGTTTAACTCTGGTTTAGACGTTCCGATAGAAGACCCCTCGAGAGCTGTGGCTGTGGTGCTTGCTGTGAAATTAGCGTTAAGAGACATTGCGGACCAAAACGAAGACTTTCGTAAAACGTGCGACGCACCTGTATATAACTGCGATTTGTCGCAACTGAACGTGAAATGTGCGACGAGGGTGTCCGGACCGATGACTCGAGCATTGCCGACGATGTTAGAGACGTATGGGTTAGATCCGTACGAAGTGGAGGCGTTGAAACAGTCGATTCAAGAGTTGGAGACGCAACTGAAAGCGAACAACGCGAGAGTGGCGGTGAATTTTAAAGCGCCGGCGGAATATTTTGGGTTGATTGATAGACAAATCGACGAAATATTGGCGCAGCTCCCCGAGGATGCGATGAGTAGCGCGAGAGATTTGCTCGAGAACGGGTGCGATTTAACCGTGCCGGCAGAGCAACCAGCGGAACTCGATTGCCGCATTGCGAGGGCGGTGAGTCAAGGTAAACGACCCAGCGGAGGGGTGTCTTAAAAAGTGTACCATATGTTTAAATCTATTACTATTATTACTACGACCGCCTAATCCTCGTATGAACACGCCTCGCATTTTTCGAGAAAATCCGAGGTTCTCGTGAGAACAATTATAAAAAATACGAGAAAGTACGAAAAGTCATCCCCACAACGAATCATGGATGGTGACGTCAAAGAGTGCGTGACGGACTCCTCCTCGTCCTCCGACGAGGCAAACGATGACGACGTGGACGTCCTCGTTCCGCCTCTTCAACAGTCGCGAGAACAATCGACGACATCGAAGAAGAAGAAGAAGAAGAAGAAGAAGAATTTTTTCTCGAACAAGAAAAAAGCCGCTTCGTCGTCGTCGTCTTCGGAAGATGACGACGACGACGATGACTGTTTGGATTTGGGTGCGTTCGAGTTCCTGGACGACGAAGAACGAGCGATTATGAGTTCAAATCGACTCGAACATCGCATCGAAGATGTGGACGTAAAAGTCGACGCCGCGTTTTCGGCGCTACACTCGCAATTTTTTACACCAACTTCAGTAGATGTCGAAAAATTCATCAAACCGCAGCTACACGATGAGAAAGATGAACACTTTTTGAAGTTTAAAGTTGCCGCGGAACGGTTGCGCGCGAAAGTGCATCGACTCCAGTCGCATCAAAAGTTACAAGAGCACGAAATGAGGCAGGCGGCGAAAAAGCAGACCCGCTCGGGGCAACGAAGAATGCATACGAATTTGAACGGGAAATTTATGCGCCTCGATGAAAACGTGGTGCCGAAGACAGCAAATTTGAGATCGGATGTGGCTAACGCGGATTCTGCGGTGAATATTGGATTGAAGTTGAGTGAGTGTTTAAGAAGAGATTCGGTGTTTCAAAATCGAGAGGTAACGACATACGATGACGAGGGTAATATTGTGTGCGATGATGGAGATAACGAGAACGCCTCTGCTGAAGGCTCATCGATGATGGTGGAGAGTGATTTACACTTCGACGGCGAAGAAGAATCAGTGAAACGTTTTTTACTCGCGACACGGTTGATCGTTGCTCAAATTGCGGAATTTTTACGTCCGCGCGGTCCTGGGTTTAACGAGAAGTCACCCTCGGAAAACGATACAGAGGGAGACAAGTCGATCAAGAAAAAGAGCGAAACCGAGGAGGTTACGTTTACGCATGCCGATCCTTTCGACGCGTACGATTCGAGTGATGAAGACAAAGCCGTTCGCAGCGATACTGGAATTCTACCTCTGCCTCCACCTCTCGGCTCGCACGTTGTTCGATGCGTCGAAACGCCTAAAAATATGGATTTCGTGCGATCTCTCCCAGACGGGACGCCGTTAAGCGTCTATTTTCAAGAAAATAACGCGTATAACTTCAAGGATATACGCACCGCGGACCATTTTCTAGACGGTTCAAGGCAAAAAATACGAAGTTCAACAAAAATTCAAGCCATTCCGAGAGCAGAAATGTACGGCGCGTCTCTTTTGATTCATATGGAAATGCCCGGTCCGATGGATCGAGAAGAGAGCACGCCAAATGACGTTTGCCGAGAAGGTTGTTACGTGGAGTTGAACGGTGCGAGTGGACATCCGGATTACTTATCTCGCTGGAGAAGACGCGATAACTGCCCAAAATCGGAGCAAAGTATTGATACGGAAGTGTACACGTACACGTTACCGACGCTTAAGGCGCACGAGTTTTACTTGCGCAAACCCATTGGCGAGTTGTGCGGCGACATAAAAATTGAGTGCGAAAAAACCGGTTTAGAAGCCATTCTGAAATTTCACGAATATGATGCCGAGTTTTCGCCGGCGATGCGCAATATCGTCACTGGCGTCGTGTCAAAGAAAGAGACGAACGAAGTCAAACGCATGCTCTTCGGCACGTGGGATTCGGTGATTTTCTGGGAAGATCCGAACAAAACGAAAAGCGACAACTTGCAAATCATATTCGCCGAGTCTGAGAAACTCTTAAAGGGCGTTTTATACGACGACCATAAACACGCTGTCACGCAGAGGGGATGTGTACGGCCCTTATCGACATCAACCACCGTCCGCTCACTCGCTACGGCTATCAAATGCCCGCAAACCATGTCGCGCGACAAATTATGGATGGCCATCCAATCCTCGATTCGATACTCGAAGAAACTTGGCCATTTAGGCTCGCTGTGCTCGAAACTGCTCTTAGGACATGAAACGCTTGATTGCCAAGATGAAATGAGAGGTACAGGTACGCTCGATTTGGATATGGGCTGGGAGATGACTACTTTGGTGACCACAAAACTCCCACTGGACGCGGAACCTCCCTTGCCAGCTATTTGGGATATGAGACCATCGCCGCCGCCTAAAAAAGGACACGTGGAAAAGTACGCATGCGGCTTGTTCAACAGAGAAAGTGACGAAGAAGAAAAAGAAGAACATAAGAACGGAGAAGAAAAGAATTAAATACATACGAAATATGAAACAAAAATTATAAATAATGACTACATACCTTGGTACAACTCTTTTCTATTTGAATCGCACCAACTCGATTCGATACCTATCGTTTTGTTGCTCTAAAATTTCTTTGACTTCAACTCTTCCTCTTCCTCGACAACTAATCATATCGCCTTCTCCGACCGTCGCGTTCTTCTTTTCGCACACGTTATAATTTAATTTAACGTTGCCTTTTACGATATCGTCCCCCATCTTACTTCTCGCGCACCGAAACCCCGCCGAGGCGATAGCATCTAACCGAAGCGACGCTTCGTACGTGCGCATAGGCTCCTGCATCTGAGCCCCTTGGCCTGCTTCCAATTCGCTCAGAGGGAACAGATCCACGTTGACTTTAACCGTTCGTACGCTCTCTAATGCTCTCGTCAAGAAAACTGCAATCGCAGGAGTCGCCAAGACTTTCGCTCCACCCTCGGAAGAGCTATTCACTAAAATATCGCCAATCTTCTCCCGTTTCACGCCTGCACCTAACACCGCCCCTAAAAAGTCTGGATGCGACGCCGGATCGAACGCAAACATACCGCTAATGTTCACGCACGCGATGGCACAGTTGCTCGTATCCACATCTCCTTCTCCATCTTCTCCTTCGTTCGAGAAAAACTCGTCATTTTTCGCTAACTCGAATAACTCTTCGCTATTCTCAGGTCTTGCCAACAACATCCTCTGTTGCTCTGCTCCTCGATAACCACCCGTCCTATCGCAAACTATCGCGTCCCCAAAGTTCTTCTTGACCGCTTTTTCAATCCAATCGCATAAAGGTGGGGAATAAAAATCCGTAATCTCGCACGACCAGACTTTCTCCGCTCTTTTTGCCTGTTCGAGCGCGCGCGTTACATCTTTTTGAAACGAAGCGGGCATGGAGCCAGGGAATTCGTATTTGTCCTTCGTTTTCTTTTTCGTGTTCGATTTGCTCTTTTGTCGCTGTTGCGCATAGATTCTCACATCTCTGTCCACGGGTGTTCGGCTACTAGTCGACGGGGTATTTGTGGTACGCGAGAACAGGCGACAACGCGCGGACGATGACATCGTCATCGCGCTCATTTTTTTGGTGATTAGTGACATTCCCCTAAAAAAGTGGATAGGGGATGTGAGTAAAATTTCCGCTTATGGCGCCGATGATAAATAATGACAATACAACAATGATGACACATATATAACAACCAAACAACTTTAAGACTATATATATATATATACTAGTATATTCCATCTTTCTTTCTATCTCTATCTGCTGTTGGACAACTTACACACGCAATCGTACACGTTCGCGCCTAAGCGATTAGCATTAATCTCGGATTTCACCATCGCCAAGTTCAACACGTCCACGTGTGGTTGAACGTACTTGCCGCACTCCCAGTTCGATTCTAAGGAGCGACCCATACCATCTAAAACGACAAGCCATCTTAGTTTCCCCCCTTCCATGTCGCTACGACTGACAGTGTCCTCGCATTTGACCCAATCGTTGACATCTTTGCCGGTAGTATTCAGATTGAGTAAAGTAGACGATTGGCCAGAAGAGAGGAGGACGATTTTGCCATTTTCGCGGTACTTTTGTAGGCAATTCCGGTCGTGCTGTTCGCAAGCTTCGTAAAACTCTTCGAGTTCGTTAATAGTGACGTCGTTTAAAGCTGCCAATTCGTTCGCGATTAACGCGACTTTCGCACCTTTGGTTCTCTTGGCTAATTCTCTTGCTAACAGTGTCATCCCTAAAACGTCCGCGCCAGCGTTGTCGCAAAACACGCACACGCGGTCGTACTCGTTCGCTCGCAGCTTATCCAAATCATCGCACAACCATTCGCTATTTCTCACTCGTCTCCTCGAAGCTTCAAACGCAAACTGTAAATCCTCGCTATTCTTAAATGCAAACTTATTCGAGTCACCTTTAAACGCAGTTCCTCCGACGACATTTTGAACTGCCTGCGCCGCCCCAGCATCAAACAAGTTTCCGGCCAACGCGATTTCAATCGACGCTTTTAAAGAATCCTCAGAATTATCCACGTCATCCCTCAATGATTGAAACAAAACGTCCGAACACAAGGCGTTCTCTGCCGCTTTCACTGCGCGAAACAAATCCGGCAACCCATATTCTCTCAGCAACTTTTCCTTTTCGCTGACCACGTTTAACAACGTCCCGCCTTGATAAGAGTCGCTCTCTACTCTCGATAAAAAATCGTCGTACTTCGCTTCCCATTCGTGATACCTATCAAGAAAACTTTCATCTTCCTCGTGAAACATGTCTTTCGTCCGTTTCGCGTTTGCTCTGTGCGACGCGTGTTGACTTCTCAGCAACACCACCCACGCGGCGCGAATGGTGACGTCAGAGGCGTGCATATCGCAGACACCAGGGGACACGTGCGTATATAGCGGTTGTTTATTCGATAAAAGCGGAAATGGGGACGCCTCGGACGGTTTCGCCGAGCCGTCGATGCTGATGGTCTCAACTTCCATTACTTCATCGGCTGCGAACTTGTTCATTAATCCTCTCTGAGGATGACATGATTTTCTCCTTGTCAGAGGCGCAGATTGCCTTTGAGAAGATAAATACGAAGAAGAAGACGTCGAAGTGAACGCGTGCGTGGAATATCGGGTGGTCATTGCGGTAATATTTGCGCGTGTACCCCTCGAACGCGCTTAAGGTGTTATGGGGAACGAATGATGACTGCTCTATCTTTATTTGCTTTATTTGAATACCCCCGACAAATTTTCGAACAAAAATTTCGACGAGGCAAAACACTACAAGTACAATAAGTTAAAGTTACAACGGAGGTACCCACATGCACCGTTTCAACAGAATAGCTGCGATGGCAACGATTAAGCAAACGGAGAGAGAGTCCAAAAGTTTAATGGCGGAAGTTCTGTCGTCTTCCGGTGGTTGTGTTCGTCTGTTATTGTCTGCCGGTGCCGGCGGGCGTTGGTATGTTGCAGCAGCATTGGCGTTTCGAGGAGTACGAGTGGGGGATGGTGCTTGATGATGTTCGTCTTCGCCCGGTTCTGCATGTTGTTGTTGTTGTTCCTGCTGCTGGTTTAAGTGTGCTGATGATACACGAGTGGGTGGTGATACTACCACTGGTGCTCTTTGTGGTACTTCTTCTGCTACTGCTTGTGTCGTTGTCGTCCGCACTTCCGCATTATTATCGTCACCATTCTGAGCAGAACTCCTCTCCCGCGCTTCTTTTTCCTTTCTTTCCCTTGCTTCCATGGCCATTTTCTTTGCGGCTTGTTTCGCCTTCCCCATGCGTCCTAACATTTTTTCGTGGATCAATCTTGTGACTTCTCTTCTCTTTTCGCTCCCGAACGTAAAATTAACCTCGTTCGCTCGACTCTTCTCCGCTAGCTCTCTCCGTTGCTCTTCGCTAAAATCTATCCCCCCCAAGGCACCTTCGCTCGGTGTAACCATAAACGCTCGAATTGCAGTCAATGCGGTCCTCACCGACCAGCTCGGTTGCCAATGTTCCTCGTGATACGACGTGATCGACAAACAGATTTTCGTTAAAGTCTCGAAGCGGCCGTTCGGCGTCAAGAGCATAAAATTCGGTGGTTTGAACGGGTAATCAACCGGGAGTAGAATGCGTCCGTGGTATATGCCACCTTCAAATGCCGTACCTGTTACGATATTTCGTGGAGAGGAAGAGAGGGAAGGAGTTCGATGGTCAGTTCGATTGCTCGAGCGCGCGTCGTGTTTCACACAACAACAGAACGTAAAGGTCAAAAAGTCATTCCGAGAAACGAAACAAAGGGAGGGAGAAAGAAAGAGTGCGGGTGCAAAAAGCCGCATCGCGCGTACCTTCTGCGCCGTATAACGCGAAGTGCCATTCGAATATGTCGTCTTCCAAAGGTTCTGCCCACGTGGCAAACGCGCTCGGGTCCGTGTCCATGTGCGCTTCCGAGTCAATGAATTCCTTCATCTCTTGCGAGATGCGTCGCACCGCGTTGTTTGAAGAGGAGAACTTCGAGGTGGTATCCGTCGTCATGTCGTCGTCGTCGTCGTCGCGTTCTCCTCGCGTCTCTGCTTCTCGCGCGTTTTTCGCGTCGTTGTGGTGTGCGGATCAACAAAGCAAAGGCTCCTTTCCTCTTCCTTTTTTCTTTTATGAAGAAAATTGGGGGGGAATTCATTTCGTCTCTTTTTGCGCGCGCGCGCGGGAAAAATTCACAAAGGTGATGTCTTCTCTTCGAAGCGAGGACGACGAGGACGAGGACGAGGAGAGACGACATCGGCGACGGCGGCGACGATCGTCTCCGTCGTCCTCTCCCAGAAGAAGACGCCGCGGAAGAAGAGACTCTTCCGATTCCGATTTTTCCGATGATGATGATGATGTCGAAAGACGATTCAGACCACGACGAAGTCGATCGATGTCTTCGGACGGAGACATCGAGGAGCGACGAAGAAGGGACGACAGAGGACGACGGCAGCAACATCCTTCTCGCGGAAGAAGACGAAGCAGAAGCAGAAGTTATTCTCGCAGCCGGTCGTGGTCGCCTGCGCATCATCATCGCGAGAGAGAAGGCAGAGGTCGTTACGACGAGCTTCGAGAGCGAGGGCGTCGTCCTCCCCGCGGGGAGGACGACGGACGCGGACGGGACCATCGACGAGAAGAATACGACGAATCTCCTTTGGATAAACGAGCGAGAAAACAACATCCTCCATTTGTACAACACGAGATTCGAAAAGGTGTCGTGCGATCGATTCAACCGTACGGATTGTTCGTGCGTTTGATGATGGAGGACAAGGACGACGGGAAGGACGACGACGTCGACGATAGATACTACGCGAGAAGACTACCGGATGGTTTGGTCCACGCGAGTCAAGTTTCTGACGATATTACCTTCCAAAGAGACGATAGCGACGAGGCGAAAGTGCAGTCGTTGTCGTACTTTTTCCCGGTAGATACGAAAGTGTTTGTGAAAGTTTTAAAATGCGAAGAGGATCCCGCGAGAGGATGGAAGGTGAGTTTATCGATGAAAATTGTCAATCAAGAGACTGGGGAAGATAAGGATCCAGAGAATAAGGAAGGTGTATTTAATAAAAGTCCTAACAACGCGCCGTCGGCATCATTCGAGGCTGATTTATTCGGTGTGTACAAAGGCAAAGTGTCTTCAATTAAACCGTACGGCGTGTTTGTGAATTTAGAAAACACTCGAACGTCAGCTTTGGTTCACGTTTCCGAAATTAGCGAACATTTACGATTTTCGAGAGGGGACACGGACGAGGATAAGGTCATGGGAATTGAAGGCGTTTTGTCGGTCGGCGAATCGTGTTTCGTGAAAATCATCGAAATGAAACCGCCAGAAAGTGAACGCGATCGAAACAAACTGTCTGGGTCTATTCGACTCGTTGATCAGAAATCAGGCGAAGATTTAGATCCGGAAAACATGAAGCTTCGCGAACGACGAGACGTAGGTGGTGGAGACGATGCCACCGGCGGAAGATTTAACAAGAAACCCGTCGGCGCAGACGCGGGCGAAAAAGTGCAACCAGGCGGCATCGTCCAGTGGGGACACGAAAAAGCCGATGTCAAAGAGCAAAGCAAAAATGCGTACGATTTTGTCGTCGATGTCGAAGACGACCAAAAGCACCAACCAAGAGCGGACGACTATTCCAAACCTAGGTTTGGTCACGGATTAGAAGGGTACGTCCCTGAAGTCAAAAAAGAAAAGAAGAGAAAAGAAGACAAGAAAGAATCAAAGAAGAGTAGTAGAAAACGCAAGAAACGCGAGAAGAAAGAGAAGAAAAAAAGGAAGAGCAGAAAGAAAGACAAGAAGAAGAAAAAGAGCAGCAGATATTCTTCCTCGTACAGTTCCTCCTATACCTCCTCGGATTCCGATGATAGTTACAGTAGCTCGTATTAATAGTATAAAGCTCATAATTATATATTTCATTAAAATATTGATGAAAGCTCGACACTGCGCATGCTAATCGATGCTAGTTCGATGCTATATATTACGGTATAAAACCCCCCTAGCAGAGAGTGGTACACTCATTCACAACTCCTTCATTGTCGCCGTGTCATATTTACCCGTGTGCCTATTCATCCCTTCGTCCTTCTTCTTGTTCTTCTTCCATTCTGCTTTCGAGATGCACTGTGGCGACAACTCGTAACACACGTACTGCTCCACGTTCGTCTCGTTCAACTTCTCCTCGTATAATAACGTTTGCAATTCCTCCTCCACTTCCTCCATCACTCGTTCGCAGTACGTCTGTATCTCTTTCTGTTCCGTTTTCGCTTGCGCGCCTCGGACCGTTCCTCGCGGTGCTTTGTACCACGAGTCCTCGGTTTCGTTTCGACTCGCGTCGGCGGCGCTCAACTGATAATCCGGCACTCTGCTCTTCTCGCAAAAATCTTCGACCAATTCCAAATATCGTTGTTCGGATACTGAATACGGGATTAATTTTCCGTATCGCTGTCCTTTGGAATCTAAGCGGCCTCGCATGTCGATGTGATTTCTCTGTTTGTTTTCTTTATTTAACGCATCTTGTAACTCAGTCGCGACCGCCTTACACGCGCTACATTTGCCCGCGATGGAGTGCGCGGGTTTGATGCACGAGTGCAAGGAAAAGAGGACGAGAACGAGGCCTTGGGCGACGCGCTGCCGCATCGGGAGAGAAAAAGAGGGCGGTACCAGACGAGGACGGACGACGACACGCACGCGGACGCGCGGATGATGACGACGATGATGATAACGACGACGACGACGACGACGACGACGACGGCGCGCGTTCGGGTTTTGACGCGATCGATCTGATGGTTTCGTTTTTATCCAATCCAAAACTCCCCCCCTTTTTTTTTTTTTTCTTTTTTGAAAGAAAAAATCTCGTGAAAAGAAAAGGGGTCCTGGGTACGTACCCATACATATGTACGCGACGGATGATGGGAACGCGAGACGACGTGTCTCTACGCGTTCGTGAACTCTCTGTATTTCTCATTCTTTTACACAGATATTTGCTAATAGTCGCATATAAATACGTGTGTGTGCGCGCGCGCGCCTTAACCAGCTCGCGCGCGAATTTGTTCCAACCTCTTGACGATTTCGCTCGGCGTGCGGTCCATCTCTTCGCTTATGCGTCGCTGCGCATCCGCGCCAAGTCGGCCGAATTGTTCGCACAAGTCGCCGTCTACGACCGCCTTGACTGGGAAGTAGGAGGAACGGAAGGCACCGTGCTCGTTGCCAAGGATTGGCGGCGCCTCTATGCGCAAGTGCATCTCGAGATGGGAGCAGAAATCGGCTTCATCTTTGCTAGCAAAGGGGACAAAAGCGCCGAGCGCGCCGCCGAGAGTAGCGTAGACGATGACCTCGGAACCGCCGGTTTGTAAAGCGCACTTGGTTAAAGAGCAGATGACGTCGCCGACGTGAAATTGCGCGCACGCTTGGAGTTTGTTGTTGGCGCCGTTGAGTGCGCCGGCGGCGGCGGAGGATTGCAAGGCAGCATGTTTGCCGCCGGAGATGTCCGATTCAATTTCGTCCGAAACGTCTTTGGGGAGGCGCAAGGCGGCAAAGTTGCCGAATTTGTCCGAGACGGCCACCGTGTCGCGATCTAAGGGGAGCATGGAGGTAACGTATCGCGGCGCGACGTCGTCGGCGAAGATGTGCATGGAACATTCCTGGTCGTCTTCGCGAACGTACTTAACGAAGAAGGCGGATTCGCAGGCGTCGGTGACGTAAAAGCGGTCGCCAGAGCATCGAATGTCGTTGATGAAACTCGGGAACTTTTGCGTGCACTCCGCTTTGCGCAACAATTTCTTCTTACCGAAATCGTACAGGCGTAAAACGTCATCGACACCGACCAAGAGTTTGCCTTCAAAATTTCGCAACGCAAACGGCGCGCCTTCGCACGGGGTTTCGTGGACTAGTTCTAAACCAGTGATGGCTTTGTTACCTCCAGATTTCCCTTTCGTTGTTTCGCCATTGGATGATTTACCGTCACGCTTGTATCTGTAGCATCGAATCATACCACCATCGCAATCGCGAGGTTGTAGCACGAAATTTTTCGCGGAACCGACGACCAATAAAAGTTCGTCGGCTTTGGCAAAGTAGGCATGCGCGACGGAAACAACGCGTTCGTTATTTCCAATCTCTTGCACGCACAAGGTTTCCGCGTTCGCCGCATCGACGATGCGAACGCAGGACGACCAGTTGTTATTGTCATTCGCGGTCGATTTCGGCGCGCCAAACTGTTCGATGGGTGCTAATTGATACGCGTCGTCTTCGTCGTCGGATTCATCGTCTTCATCGTTTTTCTTCGTTTTCTTTGCCGGAGGCGCATCGACAACGTATTCATTCCTTGTCTCTTCGCCTGTTCTATCTTCAAATCCAATTATACCCCTATCAGTTTCAATTACCGCGACGACATCTGGGTCGTCTGGATGCGTCGACATGGCGCGTGGCGTGTATCTCGCTTTTTCCACGCTTTGCGAAAACGCTTCGCCGAGCTTTTCGCATGCTAAAATCCGCAAACTTCCATCCACGACGGCAACAATACCTTCTGGAACTTGTTCCGAAGCAAAGCCACACGCGCGGTCGATAGTTTCGTGACACGCTGGTACGATTGAGAATCGACCATCTTCGTTGAACCCCAACCACGGGCGCGTGGACAAAGCTACAAATCCAGCCTCGCCGTTCACTTCGATGCAATTTAATTTCGGAGGTCTTTGCCCGACAAAGCGCGAGCGTGCGTCGGAAAGCGCACCGGAAACGCGATCGACTTCGCACCTAACTAAAACGCCATTGGATAAGCCAACGTTCAAAAACATGGATGGCGGCGCGCTGCTGCTTGCTTTTTTATTCTTCAGGTTCTTATTATTGACCTCTAAAAGCAAGACGGATTCCGGCGGCGCCGGAGTTGCTTGGACGCCAACCGTTCGCAGCGCTTCCCCTGGATTCAAAGATAAAACTCGAACGGTGGAATCATACCCAGCGACAGCCGCAAACTTGGCTCGCAAAGATCCATCTGGGATCGGCGGGATGTCTACGCTGACAATCTCCGAGCTTGTTTCAATCTTTTCAATCTCCAAGAGTTGTCCAGCTTCGTCTAATTCGAAATAAACAAGTTCGCCACCGGTTAACGCTACAATCGCTTGGCCTCGATTACACGCGCACGCCGTTATTTTTTTCCTACCCGGTGCTCTCCACTCGTTTACGCCTTTGTTGTTCCCACGAACATGTCGAACACCGCTAGGATGAATTTGAATCAAAGATCCATCGTCGTCGTCTCCTAACGCGGAAACAGCTAACGTCGACGACGTGGCGAGAATACCAGTATTCGTAACCTCCTCGACGGTATCGCCGATGGATAACACCAAAGTCGCATTCGTAAACGAGACAACAATGTACGCGTCCGTGGTATCGCTTTTCGCTTTACGAATGGTATAAACGCCGTTTGGATTCCCAGGGAGCGGCGAGCGCGCCATTTCTGAAAGCGGTACGCCTTGACGCAACACGCGAAACGTTGAGCGCGGGCCTTGGCCGCACAGAGCTAATAAGCGAGGCGTTTCTTCTTTTCGCGAGATGTTTGATGCGAGCGCGATGGTTGGCGAAAACGATTCAATTTCGTCGATAAAGGCGAGGTTTTTCAGTTTTCTCGGGTTAAAGAACACCGGTTGAAAATTCTCATCGTCTCCATCGTCTTTTTGCTTTCCTTTCTTTGTATCAATTTTCTTTAAAGTTTTCGAGGAAGACTCTGCGGATTCTTCATCGTCTCCGAGCGCAATGAACTGAAACAACGCGTGCGCGCCAAACTCGGACCCGCAAAACAAAAATCCAGTCTTCAACACACACAACGCGCTACAGACAGGCAAAGTATCAAAATATTTCATCTTTAACTCGGAAACTTTTCTATTCGTCCAATCTAACGTTACTTTATAACAGTCTCCGTATTCGCTCTGCGCGATGAAGAAAAAACCATTTTTACTTCGGTGCGACGCGAAAGAGGCAATCAAAACGCCTCTTTCGCTATCCAAGCTCGTTCGTCTCGGAATGACGCATCGAATTTCCTCGTGTTTCTCTGCTCTGTACAACAAGAAGTTTTCGCAACAGACGATAACTCCACCCGGCCCATCGCTTCCTCCGGGCACTGGAATCAACTTATTCGCGCCGTTATCGACCGGTTCCGACCATTTCCTCGCCACGTGATTCAATCCTAGATCCAATTCGTAATATGTCAACATCTTCTGTGCGTCCGCGGCTGCTTCTCCAGTATCGTCCACATCGGCTTCTCCATAAAACAACTCAATCGCCATGAACCCGGGATTCTCCAATCCGTTGTCGAGGGCACACACGTCGAACGCAATTGTCTTCCCTTTATTCGCCTCTAAAGGGCTACTAATCGTCAAATTTGCCTGTGAATCCCTATTCAAAACGTACACCACTTTCTGTTTCTCCACCGCGGCTAACATAACTGCCCTCCCTTTCGGATCTATGCAGCAAAACTGCCCCGGCACTACTCGCCTCACGCCCGATTTCCCAAACGTTTCTTTGTGCACTTGCTCGAACTGATTCTTCTCTTTATCGAATTTCAAAACCACGATCCTCCCCGAATCAGAACCCACGACCACGTGATCTCTATTCGCCCCGGCTAAGCGAAACGCGGACATCGATCTCACGATTCCAAAACACTCCCGAAACGCGATCGACTTCAATTTCCCGTGTTGGTCCGGTCTCAATAATTCGATGGCCGTCCCTTTGCTCACGACGATTTCTTGCACTTTCGGCCCCGAGAAATTGCCATTGATGGCCGTTTGGCACGTCCCCGGCCGTTGCAGAGTCACGTTGTACAGATGCATAATGCCGCGTTCCAAAAGGTTGCGTGTTCCACCAAAGACCTTTCCACGAGAACACAAACGCCGCCCTTTTTTTTTTTGTGCGCGCTTTTCAAGTTTAATGCAACACACGATTCAACTCAAAGGGAGCACAAAAAAAAGAAGAAGAAGAACCCTATGTTTAGGGTTACACATGACTTTTTTTTTGTTTTTTTTTTCTTTTTCTCTTCACTACGAAAAATTCTCTTTTCCTTCTCGAGGCGACATGAGCAGCAGGAGGACGCAAAAAGCGATCCTTTCGCTCTTCTGCGGCCGCGGAGGCGCCTCGATGAAGAAGGGCAATACTACTCATCCTCGGCGGCCGACGCACCACCACCAGCAGAACTACCATACTCATCACCACTATGTGTCATCGCTGGTCTCGGCGACGTCGTCCAAAAAAAAGGATTCATTGAATTTTACACAATGCGGGGAAAATGCGCACTCGTGTTTTCCTTCGACGACGACGATGGTGTGGCGGCGAAGTTTCGCGGCGGACGCGTCGACGAGCGCGAAGAAGACCGCGGTGGGGGCGTTGTCGTCGATGACGAGACGGCAAACGAAGAAGCTGGATTTAAATCCACCGACGATACCGGGAGTTTTCGATTCGATCGAAGACGCGGCGTGGAACGCCGCCGTCGCGGAGGTGGAACGAGAGAGGGCGTTGGAAGAGAAGAGCGACGGCGGAGAAGATGCGCGAGGCGGCGAGGAGAAGGGGAACAGTTTGAGTTATCGTGGTCACAGCGAATACGCGGCGACGAGTGCTCACGCGAGTAGTGCTGCGACGAGTAATAGCACATTGAGCCGATTCGATTACTCGTTACCGGTTCGGGCGTATTATGTAGGATCGACGGTGGATTTTCGGCATTTGGCGAGGGAGTTACCGACGTACCCGAAAGAGTTCACCCGAGAGTGCGTGGTGATTCGGTTAGCCCCGAGACGTTCGGTCGAGTTTACGTCTTCTTCGAATACAAGTAGTGTTAGTAATTTAGGGTTCATTAGCGGTGGTGATGAGAGAAAGCTGAACACGTTGGCGAGTTTAAGAGAAGCCGCGGAGGAGGTGTTGAATAAGAGGAAGAAAGGAGGCAACAACAAAAGCGCGAAAGGAGAGAATACTGGTGATATTTTGGGACGGAAAGATATAGAAACGACAACCACGACGAGCGAAGAACAACGGACGGAATCATCGCAGAGAGGAGTCGGTATCCCGAGCACGGATTTGATGCGATACATGGTTGTTTTTAAATTTGGTTCAGTAGTATTTTACAACGTCGGTGCTCAGGAACGCGAGGAGTGTTTAGAGTTGACGCGGAACTTTGTGGAATCTCCATTGGCATACCCGATGAAAGAGGATTATTTAGTCAAAGTATCACCGCGATTAGACGAGTGGGCTAAATTAGAATCCGACCATATCGTATTAAAACGATTAGACGTGAATAACATCAGCGTGATTAGTGCGGTCTTGGCGCAAACGGTTGCGCTCGAGCACTACGAACACAAAGTCGATGCGATGCTCGAGATTTTCTCGAAACTGAATAAAAGTACGGAACTTACCGGGGACTTGAACATTTCCAAGAAACGATTGTTTTCGTTAGTCGCGGAAAACAACAACACGCTGACGGAATTGATCACCAGATTAGGTTTGTTGGGAAGATCTGACACGGCGTGGCAATACGCGCAGTATAACATCGTTTGGGAAGGATTGAGACAAGATTTCGAATTAGAAGATCGGTTCCAGGATTTAGATTATAAGTTAAACTTGATTCAAACGCAAGTGAAGTTTTACTTGGAGATTTTGCAGAATAGAAAGAGCGATTTCTTGGAATGGACGATTATCGTTTTGATCGCGTTGGAGATTTGCGTTTCGTTGTACGACATGAGTGATAAACTGCCGAGCTTGCCGTTTTAGATAGATATGTATAGTACTAGTATGTGTAACACACCGCGCACGTGTATTTGTATAAGTTATTGTTGTTAGAACTCACGATTTAGAAACGCTTTTAATTCTATTTCGGCTTCGCGCTCTTTTGGTATTTGATTACTGTTTTGTTGCTTTTCTTTTTTCTCCTCGCGCAACCGCGAGCGGAACATGACCGGTTTCCCGTTTGTTTTTTTCCTCGCCGGTGCGGCAGCTCTTTCCATGGTTTTTTTCAATCTTAACTCTTGTTCGGCTTTTTGTTGCTGCATCTTCAACTCACGATTTCTGTGTCGTCGCTCTTTTTCAATCTTGCGTTCGCGTTCGGCGACGACGCCTGGGGGCATTTTTTCAATCTCGACAAAGTATTGCTCGAGAGTCTCTTCAATTTCTCTCAACATGTCTACTGCTTCAACAAAAGAAGGTTTTGCATCTCTACCAGTCGCAACCACGCTTTCGTACACTTCTCTCACTTTTTCGGTCAAATCCTCCAACTCCTGCTCAGGCGAAGACGACGACGTCGAGGATGAAGAAGATGAATGCGCTTCCAATCCGTACGCATTTTTCTTCTTCGTCTCCTCCACAATCGCTTCTCGTAACCTGGTGATTTCCTTTTGATTCTGTTGGCTTTCCATTTCCAACTGATATAATTCCTTCGTTCTTTTCTCCGTATCTCGTTCGAGTTGATCTTCGATATCCTGCGCCTCGCTTATGAGCGTTAAATTTTCCTCCTCTAATTTTGTGAACACATCCAGAAGCTGTTTCGGGTGCGTAAAATACATCGGCACCGGTTTGCTCTTTTCGTTTTCGTTTTCGTTTTCTTTATTTTCTTCTTCGTTTTCTTCGTTCCCATCATCCTTTTCTTCCAACCCAATCTCACCGTCGTCCTCAACCTCTCTAAACTCCGTCAACCACTCTTTCGGCGTCAAACCGTCCAGAAACCTCAAGTACTCCTCGCACTCCTCCAACTTATCCTCTCTCCTCCCTAAATCCAACCTCGCGGTTGCGATTTCATCGTTCAACCGTTTCACCTCGTTCGCTTTTTCTCTTTTCTTCTTCGCCTCTTTCTCGGCTCTCCTCGTCGCTTCTCTCACCCGTTCGTCGTTTTCTTTCAAAAATAAATCGAAGCGTTTTTTATCCTCCTCGAGCATCCGTTCGGCGTTCCTCAGCGCCTCTTCTCTTTGCGCGGCGCGTTTTTCGAGCTTGTCGATCTCTTCTTTGCGCACATCGACGGCCATCTGCGCGAGAAACGTCTCGCGTTTCCGCCGCACAATCTCTCGCGCGGATTCCTCCCTGGGATTGTGATGATGATTATGATGCCGCGAGATGCCATCGCTCGACGACGACACCGACGACACGGCGACCGCCGTTTCCCCCACCTTGCCCCGCATCGTCGTCGTCGTCGTCGTCGGTAAAATCGCCATTCTTCTTCTTCTTCTTCTCCTTCTTTTTTTTTCTTCGCGTCCAATGTCGTTCCTTTATTGAAGGGAGGAGTGAGTCGTTTGCGTAATGTTTGACCGAAACACCCCACAAAGCTTCGAGTTTTATTCAGCACACACACTACGAGTGTGTGTGTAAAAAAGTCGACTTTTTGCACACAGAGTCAAAGTCGTGTATTTTTTGCTATTTTTGGGAAGTACTACGTACCTACCTA
>MDSZ01087261.1_pt1 | contig 33697 bp, 27 predicted proteins | sample 811201 | NCBI WGS metagenome assembly MDSZ01 (sample SAMN05326647, study PRJNA326480) | marine metagenome | isolation source: seawater | place: Indian Ocean: North | collected 2010
AATGATAAAGAGATCATTAAAGAAATAAGGAAGCTTACCGATAAACTAATTCGTGTAGATGCAAATGAAGGATGGGATAAGGAAACAGCACTAGATATGTGCAAATGGTTAGCAGATCAGAATGTTGAATTTATTGAACAGCCATTTCCTGCAGAAGAGTTACATTCTACAAGAAAATTGATGGAAAATTCACCATTGGATATTTTTGCTGACGAAAACAGTATGATTTCAGATGATATTCACAAAATCTGGAGTTCTTTTGATGGAATAAACATAAAACTAATGAAATGTGGATCAATGGAAGAAGCAAAAAAAATGATTGATGTCGCAAGATCTTATGAATTAAAGATAATGCTGGGTTGCATGATTGAGACCTCAATTGGTATTACAGCAGCATCCCATTTAGCAGGAAAAGTTGATTTTGCTGATTTAGATGGTAATCTACTTATCCAAAATGATCCTTACGAAGGGGTTGAAGTAATTAATGGTAAATTAAATTTGCCGTACTCAATTGGGAATGGTATAAAATTAAAACATAATATAGAAGGTTTAATTTAATGAAAATTTTAGGGATTGAGCATATTGGCATTGCAGTGAAAAACTTAGAAGAATCCTCTAGATTTTGGAATAAGATATTAGGTATAGAATTTACTGCAACAGATGATGTTGACGGGCAAGGGGTTATAACTAATATCTATGATACTGGTGCTGGTAAGATAGAACTTCTTATATCTAAATATCCTGATTCACCTATAGCAAAATTTCTAAACAGTAGAGGGTCTGGGATACACCATATTTGCTTGCAAGTTGATAATATTGAAAGGGCTATAAAATATCTTTCAGAACAAGATGTAAATCTTATTGGCAATTCAGCTGTAATTGGTGCAGAAGGATATAAGGTAATCTTTATTCACCCTAATTCAACGGGTGGAGTTTTAGTAGAACTGGCAGAAAAGAAAAATTAATATAATTTAATTATTGAAAATATTACCAAGTTTAAAGACGTTTTTGCTTTTTTTAGCCTTTGATTTTTCACTACGCTTCTTCCTTTTTGTAGTATTTTTAATATCATCCATTGGATTTTCTTTTTCTCCATCAAGTACGATAAGCTGATCATCAATAAGCTTACCCATGTCGTATACAGTTTTTCTAAGAGGGATGCCTTTGAAATCATATTGAATCCACTCACCATTTCTTTTATTGTTTTTTGTTAAACCTCTTTCTTTTACACGACCATTTCGATGATATTTTATTATTAGTTCGTGCCCAGGTGGAGTAGTATTAGCTATGACATCTCTCTTTTTATCTACAACTGATGTATCATATTTTAAAAAAGTTTGTTTTACGAGATTCTTTATTGTATCTTGAACGATTGTTGTATCGAAGGTTAAGATTTTGAGAGTATCAAAAATCACATTTTTATATTTCATTTCAGGACCAATAAAAGATGGATCTTTTGGTTCTCTAGTTATGGCTTGCACAACTGCGGTTGAGTAAATTTCTTGTAGTTTTTTATACTCCTTTTCCGCTTTTGACCAATCACCGCCTGCACTATTTAAAGCTTGGTTTATCCAACCCTGTGCTGATTTATCTCCAGTATCTCTAGCTCTTAATGCATCACCAAGAGTTTTGTATTTTGGGAAGGCAGGTTGTTTTTTATCAATCATACTGGGGCTGAAGTTATTTGGGAATTTGCTTGAATAAGTATGTATTGTTACCGTGTCATTATTTGAAACAATAAGTGTGTCAAATGATTTAACTGTATCAACAGCAAATAACCAAATGGAATCCCTCACGACTGTAGTATCAAATGCATAAACCCATGTGGTATCATAAGAGAATGTCGTGTCATAGGCAAATGCCCATAGTGTGTCTCTAATTATGGTTGTGTCATAATTAACTTGTATTGTTGTATCCATTACAAAAACTGTATCATAATTTGTTTGAATCACAGTTGTGGTATCGTAGTTATGGATGTATATACTATCAATTAGAACTACAGTATCGTAAACCGTTGTGGTTGCATTAGTGTAAATAAAGGTAGTGTCTAAAACAGTGGTAGTATCGTAAAGGGTTGTGTATATAAATACTGTATCACTTGAAGTTTCTGCTATTTTTTCTTCATAATTCTTTTGTAGTAATCTAGATCTCTCTAATAGAATTTTGACGGTATTTTTAAGACTATCAAGCTCATTACGATATGTTGTTTCAATTTTTGGGGTGCGCGCAAGAGCTTTACTTTTTTTTATTTGCTTACTACGCGTTTTATTATCTTTAGGTTTAAGGCTCTTTTCAAAAAGAGGTTTAGGTGCTTCAATTATAGAACCTGCTTGTGTTCTATAGATTTTTCTTTTGTTTTGATTTTCTTCTGTTTGTGCATAAATAATAGAGTTTTGCATACAGATGTTGCAGAGCACTAAGAAGAATAACACTGAGTATTTTATTTTATACATTTAATGAATATTTTTTTGGTTCTATTGGATTACCGGTAATGGTTATCATGCACATAATGTGATTGTAGCCATATTCAATTTTAAAACCAAATTATTTTTTATAAAATAAAAAACAAAATATTAAATAATACTTTAATTGTCTGATGTAATTTTTATAGTCATCTAATTTCAAATGCTTTCGAGATAAAAGTCAAACTTTACCGTTAAAGTTCTAAGTTAGGTAAACAAGTATGTAATTTAAACATATGTATAAAAATTTAGAAAATAAACTCAAATATGTTCCAAACAAACCCGGTGTATATCAATTTGTTAATACCAGAGGGGAAATAATTTATATTGGGAAGGCAAAAGAACTTAAAAAAAGAGTAAGGTCTTACTTTCAAAAATGTAAGAATAAAACTCCAAAAACTTTTGCAATGATAAAACACATAAATAATATTGAGTGGATTGTTGTGAGGAATGAAGTTGAGGCTCTGCTGACAGAAGCAAATCTAATAAAAAAGCATAAACCGCGTTATAATGTTGATTTAAGAGATGATAAATCTTATCCTTTTATTAGAATAACCAATGAGCCATTTCCACAAGTCTTCATCACAAGAAATATAATTAAAGATGGGTCGAAATATTACGGTCCATTCACTGATTCTTCACGATTAAGAATTATTTTGAAAGCATTGAATAAGGTTTTTCCTATTAGGAGTTGTAGCTACCATATTGATGAAGATACTATAATGGAAAAGAAAATTTCAGTTTGCTTAGACTACCACATTAAAAAATGTGAAGGCCCATGTGAAGGTTTAGTCACAGAGATTAAGTACAATAATATGATTGAAAGAATTGAACAGTTTTTTAAAGGGAAAACTAAAGAAATAGAAAATTGTTTAAATGAAACTATGATTAATGCATCTAAACACCAAAGATATGAAGAAGCTGGTTTGTATAGAGATCAGCTTGAAGCAATTCATTTATTTAAAAAAACACAAAGCCAAGTTGCTACAGATTTCACCGAAAGAGATGTCATTACATTAGAAAGAGACGGAACCATAGGCATTGCAGTCGTTCTTAGAATTAGAAATGGAAGAATTTTTAGTAGGGATAAATTATATCTCAAGCAACTCAGAGATGATGATGATATTATTATGAAAACAGTCATAATGAGATTCTATATGCACAGTGACTTTATTCCACAAGAAATATCATTGGAGTATTTGCCAATCGATTCTCAAGGATTGATTAAATGGTTGAGTATTAAACGAGGAGGGCCATTAAGATTTATTTATCCTAAAATTGGTGAAAAGGCTAAAGAATTAAGAGTTGCAAAGCAAAATTCAAAATTGTTACTTGGAGAATGGCTTATTGAAAGAAAAAAAAAGAGGTTTCAAGTACCAAAAATACTCGATACTCTAAAGAAGGATTTAAATATGGATGTAGCACCGAGGAAAATTGAAGCATTTGATATATCTCACCTTGGTGGCAATGACACAGTAGCATCTCTTGTTTTTTTTCTTGATGGTAAACCAAAAAAATCAAATTATAGAAGATATGACATCAAATCTGTTAGTGGCATTGATGATTTTGCAGCAATAAGAGAAGTTATCACAAGGAGATACAAAAGAGTAAAAAATGAAAAATCTCCTTTGCCCGATTTAATTTTAATTGATGGCGGGAAAGGGCAATTAAGTATGGCAATATCGGCACTAAGAGATCTTGGAATGGATTATATTCCAGTAATAGGTTTAGCTAAGAGATTAGAAGAAGTATATATTCCTGGAAATTCGGAACCTCAGAATATCAATAAAGCTAGTCCAGGACTAATTTTACTAAAAAGAATAAGGGATGAAGCTCATCGGTTTGCAATAAAATTTCAGAGGGAAAAAAGGAAAAAAAATATAACTGGATCTATTCTAGAAAACGTTAAAGGATTAGGAAAAAAAAGAATTGAAAAGCTATATCAAGAATTCAAAAGTCTTGATGAAATATTGAATGTGCAACCAGAATTAATAAGTGCTAGAACAAAAATTCCATTAAAAACATCAACAGAGATAATTAAAATTGTGAAAGAGAGAAAATCTTTAAATTAAAAGTCTGCCATTGACCATCGTCGGGTAAAATAATTAAATTAGACAATATGGCAGAATTTGAATTACGTTCAAAATTCCTCCCGCAAGGAGACCAACCTAACGCTATTAAGGATTTAGTGGTTGGTATAACAAAAGGAGAAAAATATCAGACTTTACTTGGAGTGACGGGTTCAGGGAAAACATTTTCAATTGCGAATGTCATAAAAGAAGTTCAAAGGCCAACATTGATTATGTCACATAATAAAACTTTAGCAGCCCAATTGTATGGTGAATTTAAACAGCTTTTTCCAGAAAACGCAGTTGAATACTTCATAAGTTATTATGATTATTATCAACCAGAGGCATATCTACCAACCACTGATACTTTTATTGAAAAAGACAGTTCGGTAAATGAACAAATTGATAAATTAAGATTAAAAGCAACAAGCTCATTAATGTCTAGAGATGATGTTATTGTAATTAGTTCTGTCTCATGTATTTATGGTATAGGATCGCCTGACGAATATCAAAAGGGGACGCTAATAGTCTCCAAAGGTGACATCATTGATAGGAGATCCTTTTTATCAAAAATGGTGCACATACATTATTCAAGGAATGATATGGTTTTAGAGAGAGGAAATGTGCGCATAAATGGTGATATAATGGATATATATCCTGCATATGAGGACACTTGCATTAGGATAGAACTATTTGGAAATGAAGTGGATGGAATTAATAGATTCGATCCAGTTACGGGCGATATTAAAGAAAAACTTGATAAAGTAATCATTTTTCCCGCCAAACATTTTATTACTGATAAGGAAAGTATGTTGAGTATAGTAAAAGAAATTAGGGCTGAATTATCTGATAGACTTCACCAACTAAGAAAAAATAATAAACTATTAGAAGCACAACGTCTTGAACAGCGAACAAATTTTGATATTGAAATGATGATCGAGCTAGGATATTGTTCTGGAATTGAAAATTATTCTAGGTTCTTCTCTGGTCGTTCAATAGGAGAAAAACCATACACATTGCTTGATTTTTTCCCTAATAATTTTATAACTATATTAGATGAATCTCATGTTACCTTGCCACAGATACAAGGTATGTATAACGGGGATAGAGCAAGGAAAGAAACTTTGGTTGAACACGGCTTTAGGTTGCCAAGTGCACTTGACAATAGGCCTCTTAAATATGATGAATTTCATACTATGCAAAACCAAGTAATTTTTACCTCAGCAACACCATCAAATAGAGAACTTGAATTATGTAATGGAGTGGTTGTTGAGCAAATAATACGTCCAACAGGCCTTCTTGATCCAGAGGTTGAAATTAGACCATCAAATGGACAAATTGATGACCTCATAGGCGAAATTCACAAGCGAATAAAAAAAAGTGAAAGAGTTCTAGTGACAACCTTAACTAAACGTTCAGCAGAAGACTTGACAGATTATCTTAGTAGTTTAAATATCAAAGTTAGATATCTTCATTCTGAAATTGATACTCTAGAAAGGGTCCAAATTCTTAGGGAACTTAGGATAGGTGTATTTGATGTTTTAGTTGGAATCAATTTATTGCGTGAAGGATTAGACCTTCCAGAAGTGAGCTTAGTTGCAGTACTTGATGCTGATAAGGAGGGTTTTTTAAGGTCTAAGAGCTCATTACTACAAGTTGCTGGCCGAGCAGCAAGGAATCAAACCGGGCTCGTTCTTCTATATGGAGATAAAAAAACTGAAGCAATGTCACATTTAATCGAGACAAGTGAAGAAAGAAGAAAAATACAAGAACATTTTAATAATGAAAATCATATTGTACCTAAAACTGTATACAAATCTGTAGATGCCATACTTGAGACGACAAAAGTTGCCGATTCTTTATCTCATTATAAAGTTGAAAATGAAAAAAAATATGATATGAATGAGATAACTATTCAAGACAAAAAAATTATTTTAGAAAAATTAAAATTAGAAATGTTATCTGCAGCCGAAAATTTGAACTTTGAAAAAGCTGCTAAGATTAGAGACGAGATAAATGATTTCGAAAAGGATTTAGGTATTTTAGCCTGATGAACATCAATGTTGCATTTATATTACATTGAATCATATTGATTAAAATTGACTCACTTTTAATTAAAAATAAAAAAGTAACTATATGAATATTGAACGAATTCAAAAGCAATCTGGAATAATTGGAAATTCTGATAAGATTCAGCAGGTTATTGAAATGGTTGCGCAAGTTGCACCTGTTGATATTTCTGTTCTGGTTACAGGTGAATCAGGTGTAGGCAAGGAAATTATTGCAAAAGCTTTGCATAAACACAGCAAAAGAAGCAGTCAAACGCTTGTTATAGTTAATTGCGGTGCGATACCTGAAGGGATTATTGAATCAGAACTCTTTGGTCATAAAAAGGGTTCCTTTACTGGGGCAAGTGAAAACAGGAAGGGATATTTTGAAGAGGCGCATAAAGGAACAATATTTCTAGATGAGATTGGTGAAACTCCTCTTGAAACTCAAGTTAAACTATTAAGAGTTCTTGAAAGCGGTGAATTTATGAGAGTTGGTGAGGCAAAAACCAGAAAGACTGATGTAAGGATCATTGCTGCTACCAATAAAAATTTATCTAAATTAGTAACAGAAGGTAAGTTTAGACAAGATTTATACTTCAGGCTACAAACTGTTACAATTCAAGTTCCTTCACTGCGAGAAAGAGTAGAAGATATAAATGCATTTATTGAGAGATTTTCTTTAGAGTTTACGAGGTCAAATGATATTAAATACCGTGGTTTTATGCCAAATGCAGTTCGTATGATGAAAAAATATGATTGGCCTGGAAACATAAGAGAACTAAAACATTTTATTGAAAAGATTCTGGTGATTGAAAAAGGTGAAAGAATTACTGAAGATGCAGTTGCTCGTGAATTGAATGATGTTTTGCCACAATATTCGTCCAATAATTCTCTTCCTATCTTGATACCTAAAACATCGGATAAAGCAGAAATTGATTTGATATTACGGCAACTATTCATGTTAAAACAAGATACAGAGTTAATTCAAAAAATTTTAGTTAGTGGTAAGGTAAGTTCCCCAGACATAAGTGGAATGACAGAAAATAGTTCATTTAATCAAAATTATGAAATACCTAAGAAATCTATGGAAATAGTAGAAGATGGTTTCAAATTCATAAGGGATGATGCAATTGGGGATATGTTAATGAAAGATTTAGAAAAAGAAGCAATAAAACGTACTCTTAAATATTTTAATAATAACAGAAGAAAAACGGCTCACTCTCTTGGAATGAGTGAAAGAACACTATACCGAAAAATTGAAGAATTTGGTATTGAACCTAAAAACAAAAAATATTCATAGAATGAGAACTCTTATCCTTTTTTCTCAAATATTATTAATGTCTTGCAGGTTTTATTCAATGGCTGGATCAATTCCGCCACATATAAAATCAATATCGATACCTATAGTTAATAATCAAACAGCTGAATACGGTTTATCAGAAAATTTAACTGATGGTATTATTGAACAATTCAATGAAGCAGGCATTTTATACGTAGTCAATAGTGATCAGGCTCACTCCATATTAAAAGGAAATATAAAAAAGATAGATGAGGGGCCTTATACTTACAATAAAGAAGAATCTGTTTCTGAGTTCAGATATAAAATTGAAGTTGAAATTCAATGGTATGATGTTGAAAATAACAAAAATATATTTGATAATGTATATACAAGTTTTGGTGCATATGGTTTAAGTGGCGAAATATCTTCAGATGGTATTGATAACGATAATGATGGTAAAATAGACGATGAAGATGATGATGAATTTGGTGACCCAAGAAGTTTTGCAACTAATGTTGCTGTTCGTAAAATTGCAGAAGATATTTTGAATGATATTATGACAACCTGGTAAAAGGAATGAAATGAAAACTGTATTAATTAAAGATTTAAAAGATTATGAAGGAAAGGATGTCCAATTAAGAGGTTGGGTCTATAACACCAGGAAGGTAGGCAAAATTTGGTTTGTAATTTTAAGAGATGGTACTGGTTTATTACAAGGAGTTGTTGTAAAAGGTGAATCCAGTGATGAGTCATTTGATTTAAAACAAAAATTAAATCAAGAAGATTCAATAATTATAAATGGTTGTGTAAAAAAAGAAGACCGTTCTATAGGTGGGTATGAACTTAGTGTCAAAGACATTCAGGTAGTTCAGCATGTATCTGACGAATTCCCTATTTCACCAAAAGAGCATGGTACTGATTTTTTAATGTCAAATAGACACCTATGGCTCAGATCAAAAAGGCAAAATGCAATTATGCGTATTCGACATCAAACTGCAAGGGCGATTCGTAATTTTTTTGATATGAATAGTTTCACTCTAATTGATTCGCCAATATTTACAGGGAATGCAGTTGAAGGAACAACTACCTTATTTGAGGTTGATTATTTTGAAAGATCTGCTTACTTAACTCAGAGTGGTCAACTATACCAAGAAGCAGGGGCAACTGCATTTGGCCGAACATATTGTTTTGGGCCTACATTCAGAGCAGAAAAATCTAAAACCCGTAGGCATTTAACAGAATTTTGGATGGCTGAGCCAGAAATGGCCTACGTAGAACTTGAGGAAAATATGGTTTGGGCAGAAAATTTGATTTGCTATGTTATTGATCATATTTTGAAAATTTGTGATGATGAATTAAATACCTTAGGTAGAGATACTGTTTTACTAAAAGCAGTTAAACCACCATTTCCTAAAATTACGTATGATGAAGCAGTTGAAATTATTAAAAATAGTGGAAAAAAATTTAATTATGGGACTGATTTTGGAGCACCTGATGAAACATTGATTTCCCAGAATTTTGAAAAACCAATTATGATTCATAACTGGCCATCAGATATCAAAGCATTCTATATGAAACGCAACAAAAATAATAATGATTTGGCATTGGGTTTTGATATGATTGCACCTGAGGGATATGGAGAGATAATTGGTGGTGGTCAAAGGGAAGATGATTTAGATATCTTGATTGATAGAATTCGTCACCATGATTTGCCACTTGAGCCATTTAAATGGTACCTTGATTTAAGGAAATACGGCTCAGTTCCTCATTCAGGATTCGGTTTAGGCCTTGAAAGAACAGTTGCTTGGATTTGTGGTACGAGGCATATTCGTGAAACTATACCTTTCCCTAGGACTATGTCTAGATTGGAACCCTAATGAAAAAACATTTCAAATATCACCTTGAAATTCCAAATTAATAATTAAAAGGAAATCGATTATGTTTAGAATACATGTTATGGTCTCGGGGGACGTTCAAGGCGTATGGTTTCGTATTAGTACGCAGGATAAAGCTAACGAATTAGGATTAACAGGGTGGGTTAAGAATCTTTTCTCAAATGCAGTTGAAATTGTTGCTGAAGGGGATATGGATAATCTCGCATTGTTAGCTGGTTGGCTTCAGGATGGCCCACCTAATGCTACAGTTGATAAAATAAGTATTGAATGGGAAGAACAAGAAGAAAGCGAATTTTCTTCATTCGAGATTCATAGATGAAAGTTGCACTATGCCAGATAAATACAATTGTAGGCAATCTCAATTATAATAAAGAAAAAATATTAAAGTATTATAAGAGATCGATAGAAAAAGGTTCAAATATTGCAATATTTCCAGAGTTGGTCATTACGGGTTATCCACCACAAGATTTATTATGTGAAAAGTTATTTGTTGAAGAAAGTATAAAAATATTAAAAGATATTTCAAGAATTTCAACTATACCAATAATCTTGGGATATGTTCGAGCGGAAGAGAAGAAAATTTATAACTCTGCTGCACTATGTTATGATGGTAAAATAAGATACACTTATGATAAAATACTATTGCCAACTTATGATGTTTTTGATGAAGAAAGATATTTTACTAGTGGTAGAATACCATCGATTATAGAAATTCCCCATAATAAAAAAAAAATAAAAATCGGATTGCAGATATGTGAAGATTTATGGGATGATAATTACATATGTAAAGTGACAGAAAAACAATTCAAATTAGGCGCAGAGTATTTTATCAATATTTCTGCTTCTCCATTTCACTCTAATCAATTCCAAGATAGAAAATCATTGATTGAAAGAAAAATTAAAAAATTTAAAAAACCTTTCTTTTATTGTAATACCGTCGGTGCTCAAGATGAATTGATTTTTGATGGACAGTCAATGGCTTTTTCCAATAAAGGTGATTTAGTAGCTTTCGCAAAACCTTTTGAGGAGGAGCTTTTGATGGTTGATATTGATTCTAAAAAAGAAGTTAATATTAAGCTTCACTCCAAAGAAGAAGCTACATACAATGCACTCTGCTTAGGAGTGAAAGATTATTTCAAAAAAACTGGTCATAGTCAAGCGGTTTTAGGATTATCTGGTGGAATTGATAGTGCATTGGTAGCTACAATAGCTACTGATGCATTAGGACCAAAATCTGTTCATGGTATCTCACTTCCATCCAAATATTCTAGTAAGCACAGTTTGAGCGATGCTGAAGAATTAGCAATTAGGCTTGATATTGATTACAGAGTTATCCCAATTCAAACTGTAGTCAACGAAATAGAATTAGCATTAAAACCCCATTTTAACAATACAAAAAGAAATATTGCTGAAGAAAACATACAAGCTAGAATCAGAGGTAATATACTTATGGCAATTTCAAATAAATTTGGGTGGATGCTACTCTCGACTGGAAATAAAACAGAATTAGCATTAGGATATTGCACTTTATATGGAGATATGAGTGGTGGACTATCAGTAATATCTGATTTAAGTAAATCTGAAGTATATTCTCTATGTAATTGGATAAATAAGGCTTATCCAACTAGGATACCGCAAAATACGATAAATAAACCTCCCTCAGCTGAATTAAGTCCTAATCAAGTTGACCCATTTGATTATGATATTGTTAGCCCATTGGTAGATGATATTGTTGAAAAGGGAAAATCAATTGGTGAGCTAGAAGAAACTGATATTGATAAGGATTTACTACACTCAGTTTTTAATAAAATTAGAGGGAATGAATTTAAGAGACGCCAAGCTGCGCCAGGTCTTAGAGTTTCTGAAAAAGCTTTTGGAATAGGTAGAAGATATCCCTTGGTTAATCATTTTAATGGTAGAGCAATAGATAATGAATAAAATTATTTTTAGTTCAATGTTTTTACTTTTTTTTGAAATTTTACAATCATCAATTCCAGCAGATTTTTGGAATGCTTATACCCAGAAAGAGAAAATCGCGTTTATAAATGGTGTTTATGGTACGGTTGCTAAAATAAAGGCACACCATAAAACAGAAGTACGTAAACAGTTCATTTACGATGATAATTGGGTCGAACCATATTACATTGAACGTTTTTATGAAATTGCAGATGAATATTTATCAGAAGAGGTAGGATATGACATCAATATCATAGCGATGCATATGGATGCATTTTACAGTAACTCTGATAATTATAATATCCCTGTTTTAGAAGCACTTAGAGTTGTCTCCCTTATTCAAGATGGTCAGAAAAAGACAGCAAATCTTCGATTATTACGTGCGCAAAAAAAATATGAAAAAGATTAAATAAGTTCAGTAAAAAAATATTTTAGCATGTTTTATATTAGGAAGGTTCAAATAAAATTAATTTATCCTAATTGATTTTTTAGGATGAAACAATATCAATGAAATGATTTTTATCAATTATCAAGTAAAGAAAAAAGTCAATTTTTCAATACTTATACATAAAAGCTTAATAGATAAATGAATACGGAATTAATTAGAAATTTTTGCATAATTGCCCACATTGACCATGGTAAATCAACTTTGGCAGATCGATTACTTGAGGAAACTAAAACTCTTTCTGATAGTGAAATGAAAGACCAGGTCCTAGATAGTATGGATTTAGAAAGAGAACGTGGTATTACTATCAAGAGTCATCCAATACAAATGAAATATAGTCATCGTGACGGTAAAATATATACACTTAATTTAATTGATACCCCTGGGCATGTTGATTTTTCCTATGAAGTATCTAGGTCATTAGCAGCATGTGAGGGAGCACTGCTTTTGGTTGATGCAGCCCAAGGCGTTGAAGCTCAAACTGTGTCTAACGCATATTTGGCAATTGAAAATAATTTAACTTTAATTCCGATTATTAATAAAGTTGATTTACCATCAGCAATGGTTGATGAAGTTAGAATTCAAATTATGGAATTAATTGGATGTCAAGAGAATGAGATTATAGAAGCCAGCTCCAAAAGTGGACTAGGCATTGAAAATATTTTTAGTGAAATAATAAATAGGATTGAACCTCCACTAGATAATTCAAATAATAAATGTAAAGCATTAATTTTTGATTCTATGTATGATAATTATAAGGGTGTAATACCGTATATAAGGGTTTTTGATGGGGTTCTAAAACCGGGTATGACCGCAAAATTTTTCTCACATGGTAAAGAGTATGAAATAACTGAAATAGGACATTTTGTGTTGGATAAAGTAAAAACAAATGAACTACGTTCTGGTGACGTTGGATATTTAGTTGGTAGTATTCGGGATATGGCTCATATACAACCTGGAGATACTATTACTGTTAGTGAAAATGAAGCCAACAAAGCTTTGCCTGGATATAAAAAAATTAAGCCTATGGTATATTCAGGCTTATTCCCAGCCGATGCTGATGATTATGATCAACTCAGACAGGCATTAGAAAAATTAAAACTAAATGATGCCTCTTTAGAATTTAGTCCAGAAACTAGTGAAGCATTAGGCTTCGGTTTTAGATGTGGGTTTTTAGGTCTTTTGCATATGGAAATTATTCAAGAAAGACTTGAAAGAGAATTTGATCTTGATTTAGTTACAACAACTCCTAATGTCATATACAAGGTACATAAAAGGAGTGGCGAAATATTTGTTGTAGAAACACCAGCTAAAATGCCTGATAGCGGTGATATTAGTAAAATTCTTGAGCCTATCGTTTCTGCAGAGATTTTAACTCCCAAAGAATATATTGGCAGTATTATGACCTTATGCCAAAAAAAGAGGGGAGTTTATAAAAACACTAATTACCTTTCGCCAGAAAAAGTACAATTACATTATAATCTTCCATTAGGTGAAATTATTTTTGATTTTTATGATAAATTAAAATCAATAACAAGTGGATACGCATCCTTTGATTACGAGTTAAAAGAATTCTCTGAGGCAAAACTGCAAAAATTAAACATTCTCATTCACGGAGAGCCTGTAGACGCGCTTTCTACAATTTGCCACGCAGATGATGCTTATCATAGGGGTGTTGCATTATGTAGCAAATTAAAAGAATTGATTCCCAGACAAATGTTTGAAGTCGCAATCCAAGCATCATTAAATAATAGGATAATTGCAAGAACAACTGTTCGAGCATTGAAAAAAAATGTTACAGCAAAATGCTACGGTGGGGACATTACACGAAAAAGAAAACTATGGGAAAAACAAAAGAAAGGTAAAAAAAGAATGAAAATGATTGGCAAAGTAGAGGTTCCTCAAGAAGCATTATTGGCTGTATTACAGGTTGATAACAATTAATGCATATAAAAACATATTGGGATAACACAAAATCGCCCCTATATAGTTTTTTATTCACTTTACCTTTATTCTTATTGTATGAATTAGGAATTTTTCTATCAACGTCAAATGAAATGATATCAATGCGGAATGGTGCTGATGCATTACTAAGACAGTTATTGTCAGCTCTTGGGATAAATGGTTTTTATTGGATTGGTATGGTATTCCTCTTGGGATTTATCATTGTATTTTGGTTACAGAAAAAGTTCTGGGAGCATATGGAAATAAAAGGTAAGCATTTACTATTAATGATGTTTGAAAGCATCATATGGGCTTTGATTCTTTATTTTTTTATGTCAAATGTAAATATTTTATTAATGAATCCTAGCGGACGCATTATAATACAAAAAGTAACTCTAGCTATTGGAGCAGGTATCTATGAGGAATTTGTGTTCAGAGTGCTACTGATTCTAGGAATATCAGGAATCCTTGGATTTGTTTTTCAATGGGAAAACAAATACAAAAAAAACCTTATTGCTATGATTATTGCAGCTGCAATTTTTTCTTTATTTCACTTCATAGGTGAATTTGGTGATTATTTTTCATTCAATCTTTTTATGATAAGGTTCTTCGCTGGAATTGTACTCGGATTTTTATACTTTTTTAGAGGATTTGGGATAACATCTTGGGCCCATTCAATTTATGATTTAATTATTTTAACAAGAATAACTACTGATTAATATAATTTTATGATATTATTTAAAATTTTTTTAATAAACAAAAATTATGATTCTTTTTGTTTATTCAAGAACTAATGCTAGAAAAATATGTTTATAAATTAATTTGAATAATTATATTACTAATACAATGCATATAATTTTAAAGGAGGTACCGCTTGTATCCCATAATAGTTGATTTTGGAATTGTTAATTTTTTTGGTTTTGAATTTCGATTAGCAATATACTCTTTTGGTCTTATGCTTGTTATAGCATTTTACAGCTGTTATTTTCTTTTAGATAAAGATTTAAAACAGCTAGGATATGACGAAAAATTAGCGTCAGACATTATCTTTTGGTCTGCTTTAGGCGGTATTATTGGTTCAAAGATTTATCACGTTATTGAAAACCTTGATCAAATTTTGTCTTCAAATAATCCATTAGAGCATATATTCAGCGGGTCAGGATTAGTTTTTTTAGGAGGATTAATTGGTGCAATAATTGCTGTGTCAATAATATTAAAGAAATATGGTGTTAGTTGGCTTTTTTTTGCGGATAGATTGGCGCCTTTGATTTTACTTGGATATGCAATAGGAAGAATTGGTTGCTTTCTGGTAGGTGATGATTATGGTATTCCTTCAGATTTACCTTGGGCTGTATCTTTTCCAAATGGTTTACCACCAACAACATCCTATGTTTTTACATCCCAATTTCCTTGGATAGATATTTCAAAATATGGAGATGGTGTTTTAACTGTACATCCAACTCAATTATATGAAACATTTATTTGTTTCGGATTATTTTATATGCTATGGTTAAAACGTAATACTATCAAAATCCAAGGTAGTTTATTTTTTCAATATTTGATTTTTGCTGGATTGGAAAGATTTTTAATTGAATTTTTTCGTACAAATGAAAAATATCTTTTTGGCGTTTTTTCTGGAGCACAAATACTTTCTGGTTTTATGATTTGTATCGGATTGTTCTTCTTAATTAATCCATTACCGCCCAGTGAAAAAGAATCAATCTAACTGGTTAGTTATAATTCCATTTTTATTTTACCTACTTCCAGGCCAAAAAGATAAAATTAGAATCATAGAGCATCGCCTTCTTCCAGATAAAATCTCTAATCTTGGAATACAACCAACCAAATTTAATTGGTCTATAGCTGATAATTTTTTATTACTGGATGTTCAAAAAGGAGTTTTATTTGAACTAGGTCCCGATGGCAATTTGACTTTTTCAAGTGGACTTGATACGGAATATTCAGTATTTGGTGATTTAGTTTGGATGGGTTTGTCTCCGGAAGGTGTACGTTTGATTGATCGGCTGGAAAATGAGATTATATTCTTAAACTACAGACTAAACCAAATACAGAAGGTCGCTATATTTCCTAAATTATATCCAGATATGGGTACCATAGATATTTGGGGTAGAATGTATCTTTATTCGAAGACTTATAATGGCATTTATTCATTTGACCAGATGAATGTTAATAAAATACCATTTATTGATATCTCAAAGGAGGATTTTTCTAATGCCTATGTCCAGGATTTTGCTACTAATGATTTTGGGGACTTGGCAATTCTATGTTCAAATAATACCTTACTTGTTTTCAGGAGAAATGGCCAATTAAAAATGAGTTTAAATTTTGACTTTGAAGATGCTGAATTTTTAGTCTCATTGAAAGATAATTGGTTGATACTTAACAGCAGAGGGAATATTTATTCAGTAATGGATTCAACAAGATTTTTTGTACCTAAAACAAGCGTACCTGTATTAGATGCTCAGTCTAAAAATAAAGCAGTTGCAGTTTTATCAAAAGATCATTTACTCGTATTTGATGTTAAATAATTTACGGTTTTTAGCATTTTTCAGTATTTTTTTTATAAAAATTTATCCTCAAGTATCCAGTGCTATTGACACTGTTTACTATGAAAGTAATTCATCTATTGTCCAATTAAAAAATAAATTCATAGATGAATCTTCTTTAATTATAAACGGTGGGGAAGTTCTAATCAAATCAATAAAGGTATTTCCACTAAATGGTCAATTATTATTACCAGACACCATTATTTCACAAAGATTAATCATAAAATACGATTATTTAACTTCTGGTCTGCCGATAATAGTTGGACCAAAATGGAAAACTCTACCGAAACTTAATCTCATAAAGGAGAAAAATAATTTAATAAATTCACAAAATAGACTATCAGAAAATGAAAAAGTTAATAGTGTTATTTCAAACGGTAGTATATATAGAAATATAAATATTTCGCCGATGGGTGGGGCAAATTTTTCTGGTGGTCTTCAAATGCAAATTAATGGGAAAATATCAAAAGATATCGCTATAAGTGGTATCCTAAATGACCAGGATTTTCCAATTCAGCCAGATGGTTCAACGCGTGAGTTAGATGAACTAGATAATGTTTACCTTAAGATTATGCACAACAATTTTGATTTCGACGTTGGTGATATTTTTTATGAGCATTATAATATAAATAGAAAATTAGTCGGAATAAAAAATGAATTTAATTTCGGTGAACTGCAAGGTTCTTCAATTTACGCCAATTCCAGAGGGAATTTCAGATATCTTGAAATTAAAGGACGTGATGGCGACCAAGGCCCATATCAATTAATTGGAAATAATGGGAATAGTGATATAATTATTCTGGCAGATACAGAAAAGGTATGGCATAATGGAAAAAAGCTAACTAGAGGCTTGAATTATGATTATATCATTGATTATTCTACAGCTGAAGTGACTTTCAATCCTATTATTTTAATTGATTTTGATTCTGATTTAGTATTCGAATATCAATATTCTGATTACGGCTATCAAAAAGGTTTCTCAGGAGGGAATATAAAAAAGATATATGGTGATTCTCGTACATTAGAAATTGGATTCTATAATGAAGATGATAGATATTATACTGATGACATGAGTGAAATAATATTTGATTCTCTCAGTTTAAATGAAAAAGGTCCTATCCAAATATCGACATCTACAAAAAATCCATTAGGCGAGTATTATTTTGAGAATGGGTTTTACATTTATGACCCACTTTTTACTAATAGTAATGAAGAAAATCGATTTGATGTAGTTTTTCAATATGATTTAAATGGTAATTACCAGCGTAAAATCTCTAGTAATAATAGAGTTTATTATGAAGTTGTTAAACAAGAAAATAAAGATAATATACTAGACTTATACAGCCCTTACAAAAATATTTATTCACCGACTAGGCATCAATTAGGATATATCGATTATGATTATAAGATTAATGATAATATTCAATTCAAAGGAAATTTATCTGCTTCTTCCTATAACGAAAATAGATTATATAATGGGAAAAATAAGTTGGGTGTTTCTTATTCTTATGGTATCGGTTTTGATTCATTGAAATTAGGTATAGGTTCATTTAGTATAAATTTAAAAAATAGTAAAAGAAGCATTGATTATAATTCAATGGGACATGAAAATGATGTTCGACATACAAGATTTTGGAATCTTGATTCATCAATAATTAATGGTTTAGATGAACTAACGCTACAATCTGAATTTTCTGTAAATAAAATAGGAAGTTCTTCTTTAGAATTTTCCCGATTATATAATATGGGAAATAAGAATACTAGGTTGATTCTTAAACAAGAATTATCAAATAATATTTTAAAAAATTCGTATTATGATTTTATATACGTTAAAGGTCAAGACACATATTTTACTAGATCAGAAGCAAAATTGAATATTCCATATGGGATTTTCTCCCCATTTGTTAGTTTTTTATCGGAAAATGATTCTACAAGAAATTTGTTTTGGAAAAGTGGCGTTGGCTTAAGTATTCATAAAAATAGTACAAAAATAGTTACAGGTTTTGATTATCGTGTAGATAAATCATTAAATGGTATTGAACTTATTCATAGTAATTATCAAGATTATCTTGCATATTTTCAATATAGAACGTTCTTACCAGCAGGTGTACGTCAAAAAATAATATATAAAAAGAGAATAAAAAACAAGGCTCAGGGAGATAATTTCAATTACTCACTATTTGATATCGAGTTTAGAAGATCGTTAAAAAACAAGCCATTGAGATGGCAAGTTAAATTTAAACAAGAACAAACACTCATAAAGCAAAGGACGACAGTATATGATTCTGTGGGCTATGGATTGGGGCAGTATCGATATGATAATATTTTCAATACATATATTCCTGACCCCAATGGTGCTTTTGTTGCTTACACAATTTTTACAGGTTCTAGAAAACCCAATTCTGTATTTCAAGGCTCTCAAGATGTAACATATGAATTTAGCGGAATGAAAAGAAAATCTAACTTTATTATTCGTTCCAATGCAAAACAAGAATTTAGAGGAGAAAATTTTACAATAAATAATCTATTCAACCCTGATATCAATGATAGCCTTATTTATCGTTCTTATATGTTCAATAGATATGAATTTATGAGATATGGAAAAAAAAAGAATATTGCTTTGGTTAGAATATTATAAAAATCTTAATGGAATGGATCCAAGAGGAAATGATTATAATCGCAGTAATGAGATCGGTTTAGAGCTTCATCGATCTTTTTCAAAAATTTCATCAATTAATAATCGTGGTGTTTTAAAGTCTTATTCAATCGAATCAACTATTTCTGAACAACGTAACCGATCATCATTAGGTTCCTGGAATGAATTACAAATCCAATCGAGACTAAGTAGCGCTTTCAATGTTGATGTGGGGTTTATTTTTGGTTCAGAAGTTGGAACTCAGCAAGGGCAAAATTTTTCTGGGAAAGCATATGGCGTCAGTGGATTAATAAATTATATGTTCAAAGGAAATGGAAGATTACAAGCAGAAGTGAAATTAGTTAATGTGGAGGAACAAAATAATCTTTCGTACTTACCTCCTGAGGCATTTGAAGGAAATCCTATAGGGTTATCTATGAAAATAAATTCAAATACCCAATTTTACATCAATCAAACCATTTCAATCATCTTATCGGTGAATATGATTGATAATTCAAGATACGATAATTTCATAACCTTTCAGGGTGAAGTCCGTGGATATTTTTAAATATATCTTAGTATTCTCATCAATGCTCCTTGCACAAAATGGGGAAATAAAATTTCATTCAATTAATAAAGATACAATTTTGAATAACCTCAATGAATATTTGGCCGATAATTCGAGTTTAACCAAACAGTTTATCTTAAAGTCATTTCAATTAGATAATAAAAGTTCAACATACGATGTGATTGATACAAAAAAGAAAATTGATTCACTTATTTTCCTAGATAAAAAACAAATTCACGATATAGTATTAAATCAAATATTTTCACCATTTAAAAAAACTATTCTTGGTTCCGGTATTATGAATGCTAGTGCTAATGTTAAGTCACGCTATTATTTTATAAATAAAGAGCCAAATTTAGAATTAGGATTGGTAAGTAATGAGATATTATGTGCGCTTTTGTCCTTTGAACCTAATTTTGAAAGCCATTTTTCTGGAGTTATTGGTATAAATAGATATCAAAATAAATGGAATTTTAATGGGGAGATAAACCTAAAATTGGAAAATTATTTTATGCATGCTGAACATTTAGATATTTATTGGAGACGCTTAGATTCTTTATCCCAAGTTTTTAAGATAAATACTGAGGTTCCTCATCCTCTTGGGTGGGATACAGGGATTAATTTTAATTATCATTATGAGATTTTTAATGGGCTTTATACATTTTATGAAAGTAGGATAGCTGTGAATAGTTATAATCAAATTTTAAAAAATATCGGAATTGGTTATGTTTTGGGCAGAACAAATGCAACTCAAAAAGGTTTTTCTTATGGTTTTTATAATGTTGAATACAAAGCCTTTTCGCTTTCATTAAAAAATAACTTCATCAATGATAGACTTTTCCCAAATAGTGGTTTTTCATTCCATACAATTTTGGATATAGGGTTAGATGAGAATTTATACTACTTGGAATGGAATTTATTGTTAAATAAATATTACTCTTTTACAAAAAAAACACATTATGAATTTCAATTTATTAGTAGGGGGATAGATTATTATAAAAATGTTGTACCAAAAAGTAGATATTTTCTTTTTGGTGGCTCATCAAGTTTAAGAGGATATGATGAAAAGGAATTCTCATCACCACATTATCAAATTTTAACATTTGAGTTAGGCTATCGTCCCAATGATACATTTCAAACAACATTATTTTTTGATTTGGGTTCTGATAGATTGAATCTATTGAAGAATAATTGGATAGGTTACGGGTTTGGCTTAAAGCAAATTCGAAAAGATACAATAATAAAATTAGAGTATGGCTTATCTGATTTTAACTTGAATAATGGGAAAATCCATTTTGAATGGATATCGTTATTATGAAAAATGAAAACCATAACTTAATTAAAGTAGCTTACAATTGGTTTGTTACCATAATTTGTTTAGTTTTCTTTACCAGTTGTGAAAACAAAAGGGATGCATTAGGTGCTGATAATGAAATACGAGTAATTTGTTCAGAGATTGATAAAGCACATATCCAACAATACTTAAAAGAAATTTTTATTGATACATTATACACACCAGAACCGGAACCATTTTATCATTTGAAGTTTTCTGCACCGGAAACTTTTTCAGAATTAAAATCTCAATCGCAGGTTGTTGTTGCGACGATAGATGAAGAGACTAACAGTTCTGGATATAGGTTAATTAGAAAGTTGCTTCCAGAGAAGGATTTTAATTCAATGAGAGTTTCTAATCCAGTACTTATAAGCCAAAATATCTATGCCAAAAAACAATTATTCATGATAATTAATGCAAACTCTATTGAACAATTAATATCAACTATTGATGAAAAGAGAAATGGTATAAGAAAATTATTTAGAGAACATTTCATTAAAAGACAACATCCTTTTCTTTTCAATGATCATATGAATGAATCTATTCAAGATTCTCTAATCGAAAAATTTGGATGGGATATTAGAGTGCCATGGGGCTGGGAAATTATTAAAATTAAACAAGATTCAAATTTTGTCTGGCTAGGCAAGGAGATGCCATTTCAATGGATTGGCATAGGATGGGAAAGTGGTAATTTAGTAAATGATGAACTTTCTGCTGGAAATCATATTTGGAATTGGATGCAGGTAAATTATGGTACAGTTAGGATAAATAATTACAAATTTAAACTTGATAAAACTGAATTTAAAAGTGGCTTAGCTTGGAGAGCACAAGGAATATGGGAGACAATTGATTTGAAGGATTCCAAAGGTGGTCCTTTTAAATCTTATATGTTCTATGATGATAAAAATGATAAAACATACCATTTGAATTACTTGATTCATCATCCGGGGAAAGATAAATCTATTTTTATGAGACAAATGGATATGATAATCAAAACATTTAAAATAATTGATAAATGAGAGTTTTAATTACAGGCGCATTTGGCCAATTAGGCACTTCACTTAGCAGTATTCTAAATAAAGATTATGAAGTGATTAGAACAGGAAAAATAGTTCCAAAAAATAATTTAGGTATAACATTGGACATTCAAAATCCAGTTATGGTAAAAGAAGTTATCAAAGCTACTAAACCTGATTTAATTATTAATCTAGCAGCGATAACAAATGTTGATTATTGTGAGAAATATCCTGAGTTATCAAAAGAAGTAAACATTGGTGGTTTAATGAACCTTTGTGATTCGTTTAGCGGTAGAATCATCCATTTATCTACTGATTATGTTTTTGATGGAAATGATGGACCTTATAGTGAGAATGATGCTGCATCACCTCTTTCAGTTTATGGTAAAACAAAGTTAGCATCAGAGCGCATACTCCTTGATAATAATCCCAAACACCTTGTTCTTAGAGGGAATGTTCTCTATGATAATGAGCAAAATGCTGATGCAAGTTTTCTTTCCTGGGTATTAAAATCACTCACATCAAACACTAAAATTAAGGTAGTTAATGATCAAATTAATAATCCGACATGGACTAGATCTATGGCAGACATAATAGAATTGTGTATTTCAAAAAAACTAGATGGTGTCTTTCATTGGGGCGATTCTGATCATATCAGTAGGTATGAGTTTGCGAAAATAATCGCAGAAAAATTCTCTCTTGATTTATCCCTAATTGAACCTATCACAACAAGTGAATTAAATCAATTAGCTCTAAGACCGCTCCATTCTGGACTAAAAACTCAAAAAATTGAAGAAGTTCTAAATGTAATTCCACCAACATTAGACGATTGTTTAAATAAAATCTATAATGAAAAAGAATGAAGACACTAATCATATCGCCTACCTATAATGAATTAAAGAATATTGAAAGTCTAATCGAGCAATTATTTTCTGTAGATTCAAATTTTCATTTGCTTTTAATTGATGATAATTCTCCAGATGGTACAGCCAATAAAATAAAAGAATTACAATCAAAAAATGATAATATACATCTTGTAGAGCGTCCTCAAAAATTAGGTTTGGGGACAGCTTATTTATTTGGTTTTAAATGGGCATTAGATAGGGACTATGACGCTATAGTCCAAATGGATGCTGATCTTTCTCATAATCCAAATGATATTCCTAAACTAGTATCAGGTCTATTGAATAATGATTTAGTCATTGGTAGCAGGTATATCCAAGGAGTAAGCGTTGTAAACTGGCCAATTAGAAGACTAATCCTTAGCTATGGTGCTAATATGTATTCTCGATTAATTACGGGTATGCCAATCAATGATGGAACTGGAGGGTTTAAAGCTTGGAAAAAATCTTTATTGAAGAAAATTGAATTTAGTCGCATTAAATCACAAGGATATAGTTTTCAAATTGAAATGAATTTCAGGGCGTGGAGATTAGGGGCGAAAATTATTGAAGAGCCAATCATTTTTGTAGATAGAACCATAGGGGAATCAAAAATGTCTACCAAAATAATGTATGAAGCAATATGGATGGTATGGCGGCTGCGTATTTGGAAATTATTCAGGTGGCTTTAGTAATTAAACATGGACGTTTCATTTTGCATTGTTAATCTAAATTCAAAGTTACATATCCAAAATTGTTTAAGTTCGATTTCTGATTCAATTAAAGGAATGTCATACGAAATTAATATAGCAGACAATAATTCAATAGATGGCTCACTAGATTTGATTAGTATGCATTATTCTTCTATCAACTTAATAAAAAATACGAGAAACATCGGTTATACTAAAGCGATAAATCAGCTGTTAAAGGTAAGTAGAGGCAACTATTTAGCCATAATAAATCCAGATACGATTCTTTCTGATCATTCAATATATCAATTAATAAAATATATTAGTAACAGAAGAGATATAGGAATTATTGGTCCAAAGGTTGTTAATATAAATGGCAATTTTCAAAAATCTTGCAGAAGAGGTTTAGCTAGACCGAAGGCCGTTTTTTCATATTTCTTAGGTTTGTCAGAGGTCTTTCCATCAAACAAGCACTTCACTGGATATCATTTAAATCATCTAGATGAGAATGAAATTAATGAAGTAAGTGGTGTGTCAGGATCATGCATGATTATCAAAAGAAAAGTTATAGAAGAAATAGGTTATTTTGATGAAAGATTTTTTGCCTATCAAGAAGATTCTGACTATTGCATAAGGGCAATGGAACATGGATGGAAAGTTTATTATTATCCACAAGCAGTCGTAAAGCACCACGGTGGTATGGGAGGATCAAACTCGGTACCATTTAAAGCCATTTTCGAATGGCACAGATCATATGTAAGATTCTATTTTAAACATTTTTCAAAAGAGCATGGAATGGTTTTTAATATGGTATATTTAGCTATAATGGTAATTAAACTTATTTTTTCAGAATTCAAGAAACTAATTTCTATATAAATGATTCAAGTTGCCCATATGGAAAATATGATGATTCTATTGCTTGGAAGTATAGTCATTTCTTCAATCCTAGCATTCATTAGTATTAAAATTGCACCCAAGATTGGTTTGATGGATATTCCAGGAAGTGCTGCACATAAGAAGCATGAAGACCCCATTCCATTAACAGGTGGTTTAATTTTAATTGATACGATGATAATTATGATGCTAGCTACTGGTTTGTGGAAGGATTCTGAGATTGGTCCAATATTGCTTTCATCGCTAATAATTGGACTTTTTGGTTTAATTGACGATTATTTCAATCTTTCGCCATTGAAGAAGCTTTCAGGACAGTTATGTGCAGCAACACTGTTAATTTCAATGGGCGTTCAAGTTAGCATATTTGATTCACCTGAATTCATTTACAGAACTGGATCTGAGTTAGATTTTTGGCTCAATATTGTAATTACTTTTCTATGGTTAATAGCATTAACGAATGCATTTAATTTTATAGATAGTTCTGATGGTTTATCTGTTGGATTGAGCGGGTTGTCAACCGCATTTTTTCTTATAATAACCCTCACCAATGGGCAGGTATCAATAATTTACTTTTGTGCAGTTCTGTTGGGAATCTGTATAGGCCTATACTTTTTTAATTCCTATCCTGCCAAACTTTTTTTAGGTGATTCAGGTGCTCAAACTCTTGGATTTCTTCTTGGGGCAGTAGCAATTATTTATGACCCCACAACTGGAATTCAATCATCAACTTGGTTCGTACCGATAATGATATTCTATGTCCCTTTATTTGACCTTGGGCTTGTAGTGTTTTCTAGGATAAGAAGAGGGAAAAAAATACATCAAGCCGCTCAGGATCATACATATCATAGACTATCTGCAAAAGGTCTGCCTATTCACCATTCAGTTCTAGCACTTCACGGTATATCTTTAATAATGAGTATGGTCGGATATTTGTGCTTAAATTTGTCCATTATTGCAGCAAATATTATATTTCTCCTTACAATCATTCTTGGGGTAGTACTATTTTTAAAGTTGGATATCGGTTACTCATAAAAAAACATGACTGAATATTATCTTGAATTTGAAAAACCAGTTAGAGATTTTGATGAAGAAATTAAATCTTTATTATCTATAGAAAATCCTACTAAGGAAAATTTGTCTTCTTTATCAAAATTAAAAAAGAAGAGAAATGAACTTATAAATGATATATACTCTGGTTTGACCAGGTGGCAGCGCATACAGCTTGCTCGTCATCCAAACCGACCATATTCGCTAGACTATATAAAATATTTTTCTAGCGATTTCATTGAACTGCACGGAGATCGTCATTTTATGGATGACCCTGCTGTAGTTACTGGACTTGGACATTTTGGTAATTATAAAGTTGCTTGGGTCGGGCAACAGAAAGGAAGAAATACTAAAGAAAATCTTCATAGGAATTTTGGAATGATGAGGCCAGAGGGATATAGAAAAGCATTGCGAATCATGAAGCTTGCAGAAAAGTTTAAATTGCCTATTATTACCTTAATGGATACTATTGGTGCATATCCTGGTATAGGCGCGGAAGAAAGAGGACAAGGACAAGCCATTGCAAGTAACTTAATGGAGATGTCAAATCTTAAGGTGCCAATAATTAGTGTTGTTATCGGTGAAGGTGCTAGTGGTGGTGCTTTAGGTATAGGAGTTTGCGACAAGATGTTAATGATGGAAAATACTTGGTATTCAGTTATTAGCCCCGAAGGATGTGCTTCAATTCTGTTCAGAGATGCAAAGCGCGCTGAGGATGCAGCAGAGGCACTCAGACCAATACCATCCGATCTTGTAGAAATGGGGATTTGTGAGCGAATTGTCTCAGAACCTAATGGAGGTGCACACCGTGATTTTACTGCATCTGCAGAATCACTAAAACAAGCATTGATTGAAGAACTAGATATACTATCAACTATTAAACCTGATGATTTCCTTGATAATAGAATAAACAAATATGACTCTTTAGGTTTTTTTATTGAGGACGAATGATTAAACATAATCACTTAAAGAAAATATTCTATAAGGACGTAGACCAAATGGGAATTGTTTATTATTCCCGATATTTAGAATTTTTTGAAGAGGCGAGAACTGAATTACTAAGTAAAATAGGCTTAAATATCTCATTAGTTGAAGGCACAGGTATCTATTTACCAGTAATTACATCTCATTGTGATTACAAGAGAAGTGCAAAATTAGAACAAGTATTGAATATAAAAACTAGTATAAATAAAATACCTAATGTAAAACTAAAAATAGAATATGAAGTTAGTTTATACGAAGATAGTACCCTTATCGCTAGCGGATATACCATCCACGCATTCACGAATTCTCTTGGAAAGCCTCAAAGAATTCCTACTGAGATTCAAGCTAGGATAGTAGAAAGCTTTAATAATTAAACTTAGCACATTACATTCTGAAAACGGGAAAAATCGTTTCACCAATTGGCTTATTTTGCATTGCATTAAGTGCAGTAATTAGAATATTTCGTGTAGCGGTTGGGCTAATGACTCCATCATCCCAAAGTCGTGCGCTTGCATAATATGGATTTCCTTCTTTCTCATATTTCTCTAAAATTGGTTTCTTGAAATCGTGAATCTCACTCTCTGTAATTTCTTGTCCTTTTTTTATTGATTGGTCTTTTTTAATTGTGGACATTACATTGGCTGCTTGGTCCCCACCCATCACAGATATCCTTGCATTTGGCCACATCCACAAGAACCGAGGCTGATATGCTCTTCCGCTCATTGCGTAGTTTCCTGCTCCAAAACTACCGCCAACAATTATAGTAATTTTGGGAACATTGGTGGCGGCTACCGCCTGTACCATTTTAGCTCCATTTTTGGCAATCCCGCCAGCTTCTGCTCTTTTACCTACCATAAACCCGGTAATATTCTGCAGAAACAGGAGGGGGATTTTTCGTTTACTACAAATCTCAACAAAGTGTGCTCCTTTTATGGCCGTTTCACTAAATAAAACACCATTATTACCAATGATTCCAATTGGATGTCCACCGATCTTTGCAAATCCAGTTACAAGGGTTTTGCCATAATCTGCTTTAAATTCTTCAAAATTTGATTTATCAACTAATCGAGCTATAATCTCATGAATGTCATAAGGCTTCTTACTATTCTTTTCTAATATGCCAAAAAGCTCATTAATGTCATACTTAGGCTCTTGGAACTCTTTTTTATCTTTTATCTCTTGAGGTAAATGATCTATTATGCTTCGAAGCTTAGCTATTGCATCATCATCATTTTCAGCAAAATGGTCAGCGACTCCACTTAATCTAGTATGAAGTTTAGCGCCACCTAATTCTTCTGCCGTAGCTATCTCCCCAATTGCTGCTTTAACAAGTGGAGGACCTCCTAGGAATATTGTACCAGTCTTATTAACAATAATTGCCTCATCACTCATTGCTGGAACATAAGCACCTCCAGCTGTGCATGAGCCCATTACAGCTGCAATTTGAGGTATGCCCATTGAACTCATTTTTGCTTGGTTATAAAAAATCCTCCCAAAATGTTCCTTATCTGGGAATACTTGGTCTTGCATTGGCAAAAACGCTCCCCCGCTATCAACTAGATAAATGCAAGGCAAATGATTTTCTAAAGCAATCTCTTGTGCTCTAAGGTGTTTTTTAACCGTTAGAGGGTAATATGTGCCACCTTTTACTGTTGCATCGTTCGCAACCACTATGCAATACCGGTTCTTTATTTTAATTATGCAGGTTATTATTCCAGCAGCAGGAACTATGTCTTCGTATACATGATAAGCGGCAAGTTCAGAAAATTCCAATATTTCACTGTTTTCATCCTTGAGCTTATCAATCCGGTCTCTAACAGTAAGCTTGCCTCTCGATTGATGTTTTTCAATGCTACTGGCAGATCCCATTTTCTTAATATTGTGTAATTTTGAAGCTAATTCATCAGATAATTGCTTATTGTGTTCAAAGTTTTCTATAAAACTATCTAAATCTTTATTGATTTTTGTTTCTAGAATGGGCATTTGAAATAATTAGTTTTTCTAAGATAGACCTAGAAGTAATATTTCCTATTATCTATAATTTCAGCTTCTTCCTTAAGACCGTCTATCCAAGCTTGAAAAAGTTGACCTTGTTTTCTAGAGAAAATTAGATCACGTAATTGGGCTTTCTGAGTTTCAAACTTTGTTGAATCAAACTTTTCAACTTCGATAAGTTCAATAATCGCCTGACCTCTGTTAGTCTCTAAAGGGCCTAGAATATCACCTTTTTTAGCATTTAACAAAGCGCCGTTTACAAAGAAACTTCTTCCTATCGATGTAAATCCTTGTAGAAGGGTTTTTGATTCATTTTTGAAGCCATCCAATTCTTTTTCATTTTCAATCAAATATTTTAAGTCGGATCCTTTAGTTGTCAATTTTATGAGTAAATCATTTGCTTCAAGCAGAGTAGCAGCTTTTATTTTTTCACGATCGAGCTTGGTTGCAATTTGAGATTTGACTTCGCTAAGGGTCTTAAAACCGGGAGTGGTAATCGAATCAATTCTGCAGACAATGAAATATCGTTCATTTTCCATTATGTCAGAAGTTTGACCTAGTTTCCCATTAAAGGCAAATCGAATGGCAGTCCTTAGCCCACCAATACCAGGAATCGAATACATTGATTCATTAAATCGATTGTATGATTCAAAATTTAATTTATTTTCATCTACTGTCTCATAGAATCCATAGTCTTGGGCATCATAGCTAAAAAGATTTACATCTCTTTTCATGCTTGATAATGTTGATGGTGAAATTTCAGCCTGAGTGAGGATATGAGATGCAAGCACTTCCTTATCACCGTCTTCATTTTTTCGTATATCACGAACATGGATTACATGAAATCCAAAATTAGATTTTATTGGACCAATTATTTGTCCTTTTTTTGCTTTGAATGCAGCTTCATCAAATTCTTTTACCATTCTACCTTTTTTGAACCAGCCTAGGTCTCCACCTTTAGTGTTTTGATTTCCGGGATCCATCGAATGTTCATTTGCGAGTTCTGCAAAATCTTCACCATTTTTTGCTTTAAGGTATAATTCTTTTGCAAGGGTTGATGCTTCAATTGAGTCCTGAGATGAAGGTTTTTTTTCCCATTTAACATACGAGATAGACCTAAGCCCATCGTGAGAAAATTCAGACTTGTTTTGTTCATAGTAAGATTTTATCTCCTCATCTGTTGCTTTTGAATCTTCTTTGGAAACCGTTGCAGATGTAATGTGAGCGCCTGTTAGTGTGAACTTTACATTGCGTTTTATGAACTCTTCTCTGATATCCTCGTCTGTTATGATGATACTTTCATCTATCATTTTTTGAAGCTTGTAATTTGGTATGTATGTATCTCGCATGAAAGACTCTATTGGTGCCCATTCATTGCCTTGTGGATTTGCTAAGGCTTCAAGATATTTTTTATTATCAAATATTCCATTTGTTTGGAATGTTGGATTTTGTGTCAGAAAGGGAGGCGGATTATTTTCAAGATGATATATTACTTCATTATCAGAAGATGTGATTCCAAGTTCTTCCACAACCTGAGAAACCAATACATCTCTAATTAAATTATCCCATGCACTATTACGTGCTCTTTGTAGTAGAAGGTCATTTATCTCTTGTCCTGATGCTCTTGAATTTTGAAGTTGTTGGTTGACCATATTATTAAATCGGTCTGGAGATATGTTCTCACCATTGATCTGAGCAATGGTTGTCTGTGGATTTACGTTACCGAAGATCTGATCCACGATGTTTGCCCCACCCACTAGTCCACCAAGGGTCATACTCAATAGGAAAAGTGCTAGCAAGGCCCACAGGACGACATGCATTTTTTCGCGCATAGCGGTCATTAAAGCCATAGGTGTTCCTTAATTATTTATAAATATTATTAAAAAATTTTGCTGGCCAATTTATAATAGGGTATTTGATGAAACAATGAGCAAGAAGGATTTAACTTAGGGGTGTTATTATGAACCAAAATCAATCAATTTTCATAAATAGATACGGTGGGCCCGATGTTTTGGAATTTCGTTCAGGATCCATATCAGACCCGTTGAAAGGAGAGATTCAAGTTGAAGTACGATACTCTGGAATTAATTTTGCTGATATAATGAGTAGGATGGGCCTCTATACTACGCGACTCAAACCTCCTTATGTATTAGGGATGGAGATAGCTGGTGTGGTTAAAAAAGTTTCATCCGAAGATTTAAACCCATACCTTGGTAAAGCAGTTGTTGGTATGTGTAGATCGGGAGGATATTCCACTTTAGTCAATGCACCTGCAGAGCAATTATTTATTATTGATGAAAAGTGGCTTGATGTCGCTGCAGCTATCCCGGTTAATTACCTTACTGCCTATTTTATGATGATACATCAAGGAGCACTCAGAAAGGATGAGACCATTCTGATACACGGTATTGGTGGAGGTGTTGGCGTGGCCGCTCTTCAAATTGCAAATCATATAGGTGCGAATGTGATTGGTACAGCTTCTTTAGGAAAGCACGAAAAGCTAAAGAGATTGGGAGTTCATAATCTAATAGACTATCAGAACAATGATTTCCAAGATGAGGTCCTAAATATTACGATGGGCAAAGGTGTTGATCTTATTTTAGACCCTCTGGGTGGTGCGCAACTAAAAAAAAGTTATTCTATTTTATCTGAATTTGGCCGCATTGGCGTATATGGTTTTTCGACAGCAGTAACAGGACCGAAAAGAAATTATTTAAAAATAATTCCAGAGGTTTTGAAGATGCCAAATTTCAATCCTAGACACCTAATGATGAAAAATCAGGGTGCATTTGGTTTTCACTTGGGAATGATAAGGCAACGTAATGACCTTGTTAGTAAATACGGTGGTATTCTTTTTGATTGGCTTGAAAAAGGCATAATTGAAGCTGTAATTGATAGTGTCTTTGAACTTAAAGATGCAGAAGATGCACATTCCCATATTGGAGAAAGAAAAAATTTTGGGAAAGTATTGCTGAGGGCAAAATGAAAAATTTTTCCGAACTAAACGACAACATCATTACTTGTAAAAAATGTGATAGACTAGTTTCTTTTCGAGAAAAAATCGCAAAAGAAAAGAGACGTTCCTATATGGAATGGAATTATTGGGGTAAACCTGTCCCCGGTTATGGTGACTCAAAGGCTAGGATAATGGTTCTGGGTCTTGCTCCAGCAGCTCATGGCGGGAATAGAACTGGCAGAGTCTTTACAGGTGATAAATCGGCGGAATTTCTGTTTAAATGTCTCCATGAAGCAGGCTTGTCAAATCAACCTAATTCAGATCATAGGGAAGATGGATTGGAGATAGATGGTTATATCACGGCTGCAGTAAAATGTGTACCTCCTGGTGATAAACCAACTGCAATGGAAAAAGATAATTGCAAACCTTATTTAGAAAAAGAATTTGAACTATTAAATGATTTGAAGGTTGTTCTGGCTTTGGGGAAAATCGGGTTTGATGCTTGTCTTAGGTTTGTTCGTAATGTACACCCAATTAAAATGAAAGATTATCCATTTGGGCACGGTGTGCGCTATGAATTGCCAAATGGCTTGACTCTCTTTGGTGCATTTCACCCAAGCCCAAGAAATGTAAATACCGGACGATTAAATCAAAAAATGATGGTGGATTTCCTTGAAACGATAAAAGTGGAAGTTGGATTATGAAGGTAATCATCTTAATTCTATTATCATTACAAATTCTCTATGGCAAGAGGCTTACTTTTGAAGAGGCAATAATAAGTTCTCCTTTTAATAATGCCAGTATTGGATGGAACATACCGATTCCAAAAGAAGATGCAGTCTTAATAAGGGGGCGAGGTGTAAATTGGAAAAAGTGGTATAGGGTTGACCTGCTTAGTTCAGATACTACACTATTTCTTGATAGCATGGCATTTAACTTAGATGGTGATGATCTTCATGTTAGCAACTTGCAATTCGCAAGTGATAAAAGAAGATTGATAATAAGGACTGATTCAAAAAAGATTTGGAGATATTCTCACATTTCTACCTACTTCGTTTATGACCTTCTGAAAAATAAATTGATTCCTTTAACTGATAACAATCAATCTTTGAGGAATGTGAAATTCTCACCTGATGGTAAACTGATCGCATATGTCAGACTAGATAATAATCTATATGTATATGACATAAAGCGCGATAGAGAAAGACAGCTTACTACAACTGGGTCGAAGACCATATCCAATGGTCATTTTGGTTGGTTGTATGAAGAAGAGTTGACTGGGTATGATGGCTATAGATGGTCTCCAGATAGCAGATCCATTGCTTATTGGGAAGAAGACGAGTCCATGGTTCCAGAATTCTCAATGATAAATGAATTGTCAAAATATCCAGTCATAAAAACAATCAGATACCCTAAAGCGGGGCAGAAGAATCCGTCTCTTAGAATAGGGATTGTTCGCGTAAAAGGTGCAGGAAGAAAGTGGATAGATAAAGCCTATGTTGATGACGATTATCTTCCTTGGATGAACTGGGTAAATAATGAAAGCATATCATTTTTGAAGATGAATCGTGACCAGAAAAAATGGGAAATGTATGTAGCAAAAAGCTCAACAGGACGATCGATTAAAGTATTAACCGAAAAAGATGAGAGTGGTTGGTTAGATAATGACGGTCAAATAAGACACCTTAAAGATGGAAGGATTATATGGATATCAGAGAATTCTGGATTCAAACATGTTTGGATGGCAAAACATTCGGGATCTAGATCCTGGCCAATTACTGAAGGGAAATGGGAGGCCACTAAATTAATACACGTTGATGAAAAGCAAGAGGTTATCTATTTTATCGGGAATAAATCCTCCGTTTTTGAACGAAAACTGTATTCCGTTCGGTTTGATGGTACGGAAATCTCTCTATTGACCCCTGAGAAAGGGGACCACAGTGTAAGGTTAACTGGTTCAGGAAAATATTTCATTGATACATTCTCAAGCACGGATAGTCCTAGAAAAATATTATTAAAGGAACTTCAGAC
>MDSZ01129820.1_pt1 | contig 33642 bp, 47 predicted proteins | sample 811201 | NCBI WGS metagenome assembly MDSZ01 (sample SAMN05326647, study PRJNA326480) | marine metagenome | isolation source: seawater | place: Indian Ocean: North | collected 2010
CAAGCGTAGAATTGCTGGCGCGGGATGGAGCAGTCTGGTAGCTCGTCGGGCTCATAACCCGAAGGTCGTAGGTTCAAATCCTGCTCCCGCAACCACCTTCAGAAAAAGGCCACTCATCGAGTGGCCTTTTTCGTTTCCGGCATTGACCTCCCTCAGCTTCGCTTAAGGCAATCGGCCTATTCTTGGTGTACCTGCCACAGACGCAGGACATTGACCGAGGAAAGCCTGAATGAACTGGAAGAACACCCCACCACGCTATGGAAGCCTGTCCATCGGCCTGCACTGGCTGATGCTGATCCTGATCGCCGCCGTCTACGCCTGCATCGAACTCAAGGGCAACTTTCCCAAGGGCAGCGATACCCGCGAACTGCTCAAGCAATGGCACTTCATGCTCGGCCTCGGCGTTTTCGCTCTGGTCTGGCTACGCCTGCTGGCCCGGGCCCTGGGCAGCACGCCGGCGATCGTACCGCCGCAGCCATCCTGGCAGGCACTGGCCGCGAAGCTGATGCACCTGGCGCTGTACGCCCTGATGATCGGCGCACCGTTGGCCGGCTGGCTGATCCTCAGCGCCGCCGGCAAACCCATCCCCTTCTTCGGCCTCGAGCTTCCCGCACTGATCGGCCCGGACAAGGCGCTGGCCGGGCAGATCAAGGAGCTGCACGAGCTGGCCGGTACCGCCGGCTACTGGCTGATCGGCCTGCATGCCGTCGCGGGCCTGTACCATCACTACGTGATGCGCGACAACACCCTGACACGCATGCTGCCCGGACGCAATTGAGGTGAAGACGCCTCTGGTCAAGCGCCCTGAGCGCCGCTAGAATTGCGCACTTTTTGATCAGAGGCGCCCGCAGGCGCCCGTAGAGGTTAGCCCGCATGTCCACCGCCACACCCAAAGTCGGTTTCGTCTCTCTTGGCTGCCCATAACGCACGTTATCTAAACTTTTCTTTCCAGACACAAAAAGGCCCGGAGCCTCCTGATATCAGGGGCTCCGGGCCTTTTCGCTATTAGTTCATTCGTCGCGGAGACCTATCTGGGGCCCCATTCCTCGGCGGCCCTCTCGAAGCCCACCCACTTCCCTTCCCGATCAAGCCCGCGACCAGCCATCAGCTGGACGGCCACCGCCTGCACATCGACCTCGCCCTTGGCCATGGCCTTCAGCAATTCAGTCGGGAGGGGTTGCAGGTGCTCGAGCAGGTTCATCAGGGTGGCTCCTTGGCCGTTTCGTTGGGGCCAGTAACGCTCTGGCGCCGGCACATAGCAAGCGATTCAGAACCCATCGAACAGCCCGCCGAGAGCAGCCGGCGTCCAGTTCATGATCACCAGTTCCCCGGTCAACTCGGCCGCACCCTGCCGCTGGTTGGTGTTGCTGTAGCGGATATCGATCCGCTCTATGTGGAAGCCGGCGAACGCCTCGCGGATATCAGGGTGGTCGTTGATGCTGACCATCACCCGCCCCTTGCAGCGTCGCATGAAGTCGGCCATCGCCAGGTACTGATCGAAGGGGAAATCCACGCCATAGCCCTCGGTCTGCCAGTAGGGCGGGTCCATGTAGAGGAAGGTGTGCGGCCGGTCGTAGCGCTCGGCGCATTCCAGCCAGGGCAGGTTCTCCACATACACGCCGGCCAGGCGCTGCCAGGCCGCGGAGAGGTTCTCCTCGATGCGCATGATGTTGGGCGCCGGCCCGGTGGTGGCTGTGCCGAAGTTCTGCCCAGCCACCTTGCCGCCGAAGGCATGGTGCTGCAGGTAGAAGAAGCGCGCCGCGCGCTGGATATCGGTAAGGGTCTCCGGCCGAGTGATCTTCTGCCACTCGAACAGCTGCCGGCTAGACAGCGCCCACTTGAACTGGCGCACAAACTCCTCGACGTGGTTCTGCACCACTCGGTAGAGGCTCACCAGGTCGCCGTTGATATCGTTCAGCACCTCGACGGGCGCCGGCTGCGGGCGAAGGAAGAAGAGCGCCGCGCCGCCGGCAAACACCTCGACGTAGCACTCATGGGGCGGGAACAGCGGAATGAGGCGATCGGCCAGGCGGCGCTTTCCGCCCATCCAGGGGATGATTGGTTGGGTCATGTGCAAACCTTTTACTGTATGGATTAACAGTGCTAGGCTCTCGCCCGCTTCGTGCACGAGGCGGGAGCCGTGGCTGGGCTTGCAGGCGTGATCTGCGGCTCGGCAGCCGGCCTGGTGTTGGCGCACCGGGCCGGCTGCTCCTTTCAGCGGCGCGCGGAGACTTTCCGCGCGTAGTCCTGACAGGCTTTCAGGGCGATCAATCCTTGGTCGCCGTCGTCGGTGATGCCGAAAATTCGTTGAGCATGCGCTGGGTCAAGTTCGGCTCGCGCGGCTCCATGAACCACGCCTCCGGCTCCGGTACCGGCCGGCACTCCGCAGAGCGCAGCTCCAGCTGCTGAGTCGAGGAGGACTGACAGCCGGAGCTCAGTAGTAGCGAGGCGATCACGCAGGCGAGCAGCAGCGGTCTTTGCATCGACGGATTCCTTGTAGTGAGTGGATGAGGATTGGCGCAGCTGCTCCTCAAGCTGCAGGCGCTTGTCCTGCTCGATTCGCAGCTGCGCTGCTGAGGCGCGCGCAATCTCGCCCAGCGTGTTTGCATGCAGAAGGTCGCGGTCTGCGATCTGCCCTTCCAGCGCCCGCCCCTGCTCCGCCAGTTGTTCGCCAAGCCGCCAGCCATTTGTCAGCCAGCCAGCGCCGAACATCGCCGCCGCGAGTAGCCCCGCGGCGAGGAGGCGGAACTGCGGCGGTATGAGGCTGATCAGCTGCATCCCAGCACCTCCCTCGCCTTGGCCCACAGCTGGCGCCGCTCTGCGAGGCCATTGGTGCCACCGTTAATGCGCTTGGTGATATCAAGGAAGCGATCGCCGTCGGCCAGGACGTTGAGGCCGTTGTTAAACCAGAACCAAGCCGCGGACTTCGCCGCCCACTCCGGCTGCTCGAGAAGCGCCGGCTCACGCAGCAGGCGGTCATCGCCAAACAGGCCAATGCTGCACAGCTGATAGTTGCGCCGGCCGGTGATCTGAATCAGGCCACGGCCACGGTAGAGCTGACCATCGCCATCCGCCTCGGGCGTGTTTCCCAGCCGCTCGGCCAGGCGCCCGGTGTCGTATTTCGCCAGGTAGGCGGCGCCGCCCAGCTCTCGGACAAACTGCAGATGCCCGGACTCGTGGCCGATCTGCGCCAAGAAGGCCGCCACCCGCCGGGGAGTGTTGATCTGAAACTCCACCATGGCCTGGTTGATGGCGAAAACAAAAACGCCCGCTTTTGCGCGGGCGTTCGGGAGGATCTGTAGCAGCTGCTGCTCGGTAATTTGCATGGGCCCTCCAAGCATAAAAAAGCCCGCACTGGGCGGGCTCGGGTAGACCAACTGGTTACTGACAAGCATCCGGGTCAGGCGGCGCGTGCGACGATGAAACGCCGTCACCAGCACTCAACCAGGACTGATACTGTTCAAAAATCACTTGATGCCCTGCTTCGTTGGGATGAGCGTAATCGCTCATGAGATCAGGCCTTCCCAGAGTAGGAGTATAGGTGTCAATAACAGCAACTTTCATCTCACGCGCCAGTTCGCTCGCGCAAGCAATAAACTTCGGATATCCGGGGATTTGCGTTGCGTTCTCCTTAACGATTACTGGCTCTATTCCTGCTTCCCTGATTGAACCAACCAAGCGCCGTGTGTTTGAGGCAAATGTCTGCACAGTCAGCTGGTGATTGGGGTCATTCACCTGCAGCGGAATAAAAACGATATCAGGCTTAGGGTTAAGCGCTCGGATTACTACTTCGCTGCTTTCATGCGGCGGTGCACTGCTAGAAGGCAAGCTGATACCCAGATGATCATTGGTGTCCCAACCATCACCGCTGAGGTTGATCAGCTCGGACTTAGGATTCTTGGATTTAAGATAGTCGCGCAACATCCGGGAGTGCCCGACGTAGCCTGAATTACGGTGCTCTATCGCAAATCCACGGCTCTCGTTGTAGAGGCTTGATAGCTGCTCGTGGCCCTCGGCGTTGTAACCCATGCCAATGCTGTTCCCGAGCATGACCGCTATAACAGCCTCCCCCGCCTGAAACTTCTCAAGAAACAAAACTGCGCCCTCCTAGAAAGAGGGGGCAGCTTATCCCGAACTACTCCGACAATGCAGCACTCACTCGCGCCAGCCGGGCCGCGTTCGCGCCATTGCGGACCAAGTCCTCTGCGGCCAACTGGAGCTCAGAAGGTCCAGATTGACACTCAACGGGCGGGGTGAGCGGCCCTTTCACAAACGCGCCAGCATGAATCCCACTCATTGCGACCGCGTGAATTCGTGCGTTACCGGCCGCGTTCTGGTGAACCAGATCGGCGCCATCAACATACAGACCTGAAAATCCTCCGGTGAGATAGAGGCTAGCGTAGTCGCGCCACACATCCACGAACGGAAAGCCGTACTCGCCGGCCAGGGCTCGCCACTTTTCAGCCCACGGACCCCAAGTATCGAGCTGGCTGCGGTAAACAGGCGGAGACATTAGAACCACCTTCGCCCCGGCTCCGCGGCATTGCTCGATCAGGCTACGGTAGTTGGCCTCATGCGTGCTCAGCGAGATGCTATTACTCCGGTCATTAACGGTGAACATCATCACAACAACGTCGGGCGAATGCGACAGCACGTCAGCCTGCAGGCGTGTCAGCATCTGCGCGCTGATGTTGCCAGGGACGCCCGCGTTGATAATGTCGCCAGCAGCGTAGCCAGCCGAAAGGCCGACCATGTGCGCCCAGCGCTGAGTGAGCGCAACGTTCGCCGAAGCAGTTACGCTGTCCCCTAAAAATACGATTTTCCCCATTACTCGTCCTCCTGCTGCTCTGTGGCCTGAGGCGCAGGGATCTCATTCCACTTTTCACCATCCCAACGCAGGTAGAAGCGCCGCTCCCACTGGTCTTCGTCCAGAGGCGCGCCACCGTCAGGCAGTTCGGCTATGGTTTCATCGTTATGCGCGGACAGCACCAAGCCGTCTGCATCAAGCATTGCGAAGCGCATCAGACGCCCTCCCTGCGAATGGTGATTTCTGCGTAAACCTCCGGACGACCGTCTGCCACCGGGTCGCCAAAACCCTGCGTAGCAACGTTCTCGCAGTGGTGACGCAGCTCGAATACCTTGGTAGCAGCAATGCTGAACATGCCGCGGACGAATGAGCGGGAGGTAAAAGCCCCGCCGCCGTTTTCGCTGGTCCCGAGGACGGCAACCACGGCATCGGTCACGTTGTACAGGAAGCCCCGATGCCGATCTCCGCCGAAGAACGGCACACTACCCTCGACACGATAGGTCCCAGCCGGCAACGTGATCTGGTTGGCGGCCAGTGCCGCTCCGGTAATAGTGTTAGAGCGAACGGTATTAAGCGTCCGGACGTTGCTGCCTATGACGTTGTTTCCGCCGCCTGCTCCACTCGCCTTCTCATCCACGACGATCATGGTGTGTTTTTGTGGATAGACCGCTGCTATACCAGCCGGCGTCGCAGCGAGCAGCGCACTGAGGGCAGAAAGTATTTCTGCCGAGGTTGCAAGTCGCACCACGCCCTTATCTACAGTCGAGGCGTCTCCAGGGACGATCGCCGCATCGCTGATCTTTTGAGTGATTGCCTCTAGCAACTGACTACTATTGGACCCGTCGAGAACAATGCCAGCGTCCTCGATGACGCTTGCCACTTCTTCTTGCAGCGCATTGAACCACTCGGCCTGCAGCCGGGTGGCGAGAATGGCATTGGCCGGGTCGCCATTGCGAAAACCATGCTTGCCGGGGCCGAACAGGTCCTGTGCAGCGGTGGGTGTACTGATTCGACGCATCAGGCATCTCCATAAGCAAAGTGAAGGATGGTGTGGACCGGGGCCTGCTTGCTGACCACGCACTCCACCGTGGTGTCACCCCACGTGGAGAGCGCCTCGTCGCAGTCCGACTCGGCTTCCATGTCGCGGCGGCGCTCGCCGCCGGGCAGGTTGAGGATCCAGACAGAACTCCACGGGTCCGGGTCGAGGCCGGCATCGCAGGCGCTCTCGCAGGTCATCGGGCGGAACTCGGTGATAGTCGCGCCTGGGTAGCCCAGGCCCTCAGCCACGCCGATGTAGTAGCTGCGGCTCATGCCGCCTTGGGCCAGAAACTTGGCCACCACGGCCGCCCTCCGCTCCGCGAGGGTGGCGCCGGGCAGCGGGCATTCATCCGGCAGACCGAGCACTGACTCCCAGCGAGCCAACAACTCATAGGTGGTGCGCGGGTCGCTCTCGCGCATCAGGTCATCCGCCCGGCCATGCACGCCCGCCAGACCTACTCCACCAGTGCCCAGCAGTTGCTCATGGAAGGGGTCTAGGTCCGCCTCCCAGGCAGGGCCTGGCGGCAGCAGGGCCTGCAGCTGCCGGCCATAGTCATCTGCGCTTATAGCCATGTGATCACTCCCATGACAGGGAAGTGGCCAACCGCAAGCACCAGATCACCCGCCGGCACCGCAAGCACGTGGTTCGTCTCACCCGCGGCCAGGCTGATGGCCTCGGTCATGCGGCTGCGCAGCAGCGTGCCGCCCGGCTCGCCATCGCGACGCAGCAGATCGGCCAGCTGGCTCTGTACCTGCGCCCGAACTTCCGGGGTATCCGGCGTCAGGTCGATGCTGAAGGCGATCGGCTCAGCCACCGGCGCCAACACGAACACGGCGGTGGTCACCGGGCAGCGCGCTTCGATGTAGGCCTGAACAGCCGCGATCACTTGCGGGGTCGGGATCGGGCTGGCCAGGCGATCGCAGACAATGCGCACCACCACCGTGTTGGGGCCCTGCTCCTGCGGATAAACCCAGGCGCGCGTGACCGACGGGTGGGCGGCCAGCGCCCAGGACTCGTAGTCCGCACGACTGCCGCCCTGCGGCGGCTGGCTGAGGCGGCGCAGCACCTTGGCCCGCAGTCCCTCGATATCTTCCTGCTCGGCACCGCCGGCAACGCCGCCCACCGGCACGGCCGTCTGCGACTGCACACCGGCAATCGGTGAGATCAGCGTCAGCAGCTCGCCCTCGGCCAGGTTGCCGGCACTGCCGGTTTGCTCGCAGACGATCTCGACCAGCCTGGGGCTGGCATCGATCACCACGCTGGCGACCGGCTTGTAGAGCAGCCCGGCCTGGCTCTGCCAGCGAGCCGTGAGCGGGATGCTTGCCCCGACACTACCCACCACCGGCACACTGCCGCTCGCGGCCTCGGCTGGCGCATACCACTCGCCGAGCATGTTGCCCCACCGCTCGACGCTTTCCTGATCGCCCAGGTCGGGCAGGTACTGCCGGGCCTGCCAGTCCAGATAGCCATAGAGCCCGTTGATGCCCTCGCCCAGCACACGGGCATAGACCTCGGCATCCGAGCGGCGCAGCTCATCGGCCTCGCCGAGGCGAGTGAGCAGGTCGGTGCGCAGGCGGTTGATCAGCGCCGGCAGCGCCGGCCGGGAGAATTGCGACTCAGCCACGGATGGCACCCCAGATGTCAGCGAAGCGAATGTCCAGACGCGCCCCGCTGGGCTCGTCCACCAGAATGCGCATGTCCAGCCGGTCGACGCCGTTGCGCGTGGCTTCCACCTGGACGCGCTCGGCCACCTTGTCCACCACCATCCACTCCAGGGACTCCTTGGCCAGGTCGCGGGCCTTGGCCACCGTTCCGTCGGTCAGGGTCTCGCGGGCCAGCAGCCACAGCCGCGAGCCCCAGCGGTCGCCCGTCACCGGCGAGTAGGTGTCCCCCCAAAAGCCCATGCGCGGGCTCTCCGGGGTTGGCAGCTCATCGCCCTCGCGGGCCCTGGCCCAGGTGAACAGGCTGCTGATCACCGCACGAGCCAGCCGGCTCTCGCGCTCGCCTGTCGCCACGCGACCAGCACCATCGAGGATCAGCGGAAAATCGAAACTCATACGACCTCCAGCGTCTGGCCACCGCCCGGCAGGTGGTGGTTATGGGTGTCATCGATGCGCTTGCCGTTGGCTGTTACGGTGCCGGTGAAGGTCGTGTTGCCGATCACCTCCACATCGGCCTGCAGGATGACCTTGGCCGTCATCACCTTGACCTCGGCGGCAGCCAGCACTTCCACCTTGCCGCCGTTGCGCAGCACCACCTGGGTGCCTTCATGGTTGAACAAGGCCACCTCGCCGGGCTGCAGATCGACGGGCCGGTAGCGGCGGTCGGTCTGCACCAGGGCCACGCCATGCGTGCGGTGCCCACCGAGGAAGGCGATCAGCCCTTCCGCACCCGGCAAGGCAACACCGGTGAGACCATAGGGCTCGAACAGCTCCACCCCCTCCTTGGCCTCGCCTTCCAGCAATGCCACCTGCAGGCTCTGCAACTTGCCCTGCCGGGGCACCGCCGTGAGCACCGCACGGGCCAGCAGGTTGCCCAGCCCGCGTGCCACACCTGCCAGCGCATTTCTCATCACTTGAACTCCACCAGGGTTTCACCTTCGCCCACCGAGAAGCCTTTGCTGCCGGCCTTCTTCTTGCCCTGCGCCTTGGGCACCTCGGGCAGCAGCTCGAAGGCCGCCACCGGCGCCACCGTCAGCGTGGCCGTGGTGCCCGTCTCGCCCTGCAGGTACTCCACCTCGGCGATGAGCATCTCCATGTCGAAGCCGATGATCGGGTCACGCACCTGCACCCGCATGTTGGGCAGCCAGAGTTGGCCGCTACGTTGCCGCCAGCCCTGCACCACATAGGTGGTCTGGTAGCTCTTGCCGGCACGGCACGCGGCCTCCCAGCGCACCCGCTCGCGGTAGGCGGCGAGGTCGCCCTGGCCGTCGGCGCGCAGGTCGAGGATGCGGCGGCGGCGGATGCCGGAGTCACCGACTGTGGCCACCTGGCCCGCTACCGCAACGCCGAAGTCATCGTCATTACCGGCGCGCTGCCCACGGCAGCGGTACTCGGAATACCTCTCCTTGAAGTCCAGGCCAGCCGAGGCCGAGAGCACATTCACCCCCACCTCCAGCGCCGTGTAGGCCTGCAGCAGGCCAGCGCGGGTCAGCACCTGGTTACCGTCAGCATCGTCCGTGGCCAACAGCGCCTTCTGCGTGAGCAGACGATCGATGCTCTCGAATACGGACTCACCGGGATCTATCTGGTGCTCGAGCACCGTGCCGGTGGCAACCGCCGCCAGCACCTTGATGTTGTAAGGCTCGGCCAACGCCCGGGCGATCAGCTCGACGCTGACACCGCGCCACTGCCCTGGTGAATGCACCGCGGAACAGTCGACCAGGTCAGCCGTCCTGCTCCGGCCATTGACACCCACCGTCACCTGCTGCCCGTCGTAGCTGATCGGCGTGGCATCGATGTAGCCGGTCAGCACCTTGTCGTTGCCGAGCCAGACCTCGCAGAGGTCACCCGGCGCCACGCGCCGGGCCACACTGCTGCCGGGCCAGCGGTCGGTCACTTCCAGCGAGAAGTCACGCGCCTGCCGTTCGATGCCGGCCGTCACGCGCACCTCTTTCCAGCCCTCGTGGCTGTCGCCATTGACCCGCAGCTGAACTCGCTCTTTGGTCATGCCGAGAGCACCTTCAAAGGATCAGGAGGAACAAAGGACGGATGCCGCAGGCCATTGCGGGCGACCAGCTCATCGCTACGACTGGCATCGCCATACAGGTCATACGCCAGCACAGCTGCCGGCAGCGTGGCGCGCGGCGTATAGGTGCGCAGTCTGGATGCGGTGGCTGACTCGGCCAACACATAACGGCTGACGCCAGAGCGCAGATCCGCCAGCGCCTCGAAGCTGGCCTGCAGCAACCCAGGCCGCTCGACCTCGCGGTCGATCACGGCGGTGAGCTGTCCGCGCCAGGACTCCAGGTCATCGAACACCGGAGACTCGACCGCGACGATCTGCTGCGCCGCCTGAGCGATGCTCGCCGAGGTAACCAGATCGAGCAGCGCCTGGCTGTTGGCCACCGACTGCTGCCGACCCACACCAGCAGCAGCGCTGGGCGTAACCGGGCGCGGCGTAGTGCTGTACAGCCGGGCCGCCTGCAGGCCGGAAAGCCCGATACCGCCCTGAAACATGCCCAGCAGAGCCGAGGCAAGCCCGCCCGCACTGCCCAGCAGATCACTCCACTGGGCCGTTGCCACGCGGCGGTAGATGGTCTGCGCAGAGCTGACGATGCGCCCGATATCGGTGATCGCCTCGGTGCTGACCCACTCGGGCAAGCCATCCACCTGGAACACATCGGCGAAGCGCGCCGTGGAAACCTGCTGCAGGCGATCAGCGAGGGACAGCACGCGAAGCGATGGCACCTCCTGCGCGCTGGGGTACTGATTCTCGCCGGCCTCGGTGAAGCTCAGGCTGATCTGGCAGAGCCCGCCATCTTCCATGGAGTGGCGCACCCGGCACGCCGGATTGGCGACCACCTGCAGGCGCCCGTAGAAGGGGTGCACCAACTCGCCGGGCCCTCCGGCCCGCAGCGCCTTGAGCAGATCATCGAGCCGCGCAAGGTAGTCAGCCCCGACCAGGCGGGCTTCGATATCAATGGACTCGGTACTGCGCCCCATGTCCTCGACATAGCCCTGGTCACGCTTGGGGTACTCGTGCAGCTGGTTGCGCCGGCCGATGCCGGACACATCGTCCGCCAGGTATTCAAACGCCACACCCCGGAACGAGGCAGGCTGCAGTCTGTCGCGCCAGGTCATAGGTTCTCCAGAAACAAGAAACCCCGCCGAAGCGGGGCTGGGTCAGGGCATCGCCAGAGAGCGATACCCCACATCGGCCTCCATGGCCACGCCGGGCTGGTTCGTCTTGCCGGCCTCGACTTTCACTCCGGGGGGTGTGTTCTCGAACCGCACCACCATCTCGCCGTTGAGGTTTTGCTTACCGGCGCCAGCGAGCGCACCAGGCGGGGCAACCGTAGCGGGCGGTGCGCTCTCTTGTGAGGCTTCCAACCCAAGCCCCTCGATCATCCAGTCCGGCATCAGCTCGGTGACCTTCCTGATCTGGTCACCAATGATCTTCCCGAGGTCGATGCCGAACAGGTACTTCACCAAGCCGTTAAAGGCTTCCATGATCAAGGTCACCGGGTTGAACTCCTCCCACAACTTCCAGATGCCCTGCAGGAAGCCCTCATCGAACGCAGCCAATACGGAGTTGAACTTGTCGGTGAACCATTTGACGATGTCATCCCAGTTGTCATAGATCAGGTAGACACCCGCCGCAATCGCCGCGATTGCCCAGCCGATGGGGCCCATGGCTGCGAGTAGGCCGACGAAGCCCTTGGCAAGCAGAAACAGCGACGAGACCAGGTTGATGCTGAAGACCGCGGCGATGGCGATCGCAACGCCCTTCAACCCGCCGAGCGCATTGACTACCTTCAGGACGCCCGAACCGAACGCCTTCAGGTCACCCCACACCTGCTTCCAGTCGACCGCCATAACCCACGTCTTCAGCTCACGGAAGGCGCTGACCAGTTGATCGGACACCGTCTGCGCGAAGGCCTTCAGGGATCCGTCGGCTTCCATTGCCTGCAGCGAATCCAGCACACCCTGGAGCTCGCCCTTGAGCACGTCGAAGATGCCGGCGTCACCGATCATCTTGAACACGCGGGTGAAGGTGTCCTGCAGGTTCGACCACATGCCATCCCAGGTGCCGGACAGCTTGTCCATCGCGCCGCCGTAGCGGCTATTCCATATCCCCTGGATCGTCGCCTGGATCTGCTCACGCGACGTCTTCTGCGCGGTGGCCACCATGGCCTTGCCGTTTGCTTGCCACCGGTAGACGATCTTGTCTCCAGCAATCTCAGCCTTGATGCCGAACTCCTTGAGCCGCTCGTTCTCGCCGGTCATTGCATCAGCAAGCGCTTCCACCGCCTGTTCGAGCGGCTTCCCCATCGCGGCCGCTGCATCGCCGGCGGAGCGGAGCGCACCGGCCTGCGGATCGATGCCGTAGGCCTTGAGCTTGACGAAGGCATCCGTGACCCCATTGAGCTCATAGGGCGTCTTGGCCGCGAAGTCCGCGACCCAGTCCATAGACGCCTTGGCCTTCTCCGAACTCCCCTCAAGCGTCTCTAGGATTGTCTGAAAGCGCTCGAACTGCGCCGAAGTGCCGACTACCTTGGCACCCACGGCGCCTATGCTGCCAAGCCCGGCGGCTCCAAAAATCGCCCCGAGTGGCGCCAGGACGCCAGTCAGAGCAGATTGCAAGCGATGGCTGGCCGCTCCGATATCACCGAACGCTCGCTTGAAGGGGCGCATCTGGCGCTCCAGCTTTTTGAGCGGGGCCGTCACCCGGTCGATCACCGAGAGCACAGCCGTGTAGGACGCCTTAGCCACCGGCCGCCTCCTTGATTTCCTGATCGATACGCAGCGCCTGCCGCTCCCACAGCAAACGCTGGGAGTGCGGTAGGCGCAGGACTACCTGAGGGGATACGCCGAAGAAGCGCGCGAGGTCGAAGCAGACCTCGATTACTCGCTCTCCTCCTCCTCCGTCCCCCCAGGCATCAAAAAAGGGAGCAGCTTGAGGAACGCCGCCTTTCGATCGCCAGGCGACAGAGCCAACGCCGCACTGCGCGGTACCTTGCCCAGCTTGACGATGTAGCTGATGGTCACGGCCGGCAGCTCTTTGATACCGCGATCAGCGGTGAGCATGAACGGCTCACCCAACTCGACCACCAGCTGCCCGGTAGGCTCGGCCAGCTGCAGCACCTCGATGGTGCGGCCGTGAGCCTCGACCGGTTTCTGCAGCACAACGCTCAGATCATTCAGATCCATTTTCCGTCCTTCCCTTCAAACTTGAGATTCATCTTGCCCTCGGCGGCATCCAGCTCCTTGGCACCCGCCACCCAGGCCTGGGAGAGCACGCCGGTCATGCCATTGGCCAGCTCGGCGGTGATCACCATGTCATCGGCCTTGTCGAGCTTGGCCATGGGGAAGCCCTTGGGCACGAATACTTCGATGTCGATGAAGGGAACCCGCGGAGTTTCCTTGTAGCCCGCCACACCGGAGAGGCCGGAAAGCCCCTCCTTCTCGCTCAGGTCCAGTGAGCAGGTGAGCTTGCCAGCCAGCTCCAGTTGGTCGCCATCGACACTGATGAAGCAGGTGCCTGCGATTCGGTTTTTCATGGGGGGCTCCCGTTATCAGTAGTTGAGGCGGAACTGGTTGAGCACCGCGAAGATGCGCAGCTGGTTCACCAGGTCCGGCGGATACAGCACGTTGACGCGGTCCGGGTTGGCCTCGTCGATCTCGACGATCAGGTTGGCCGCGAACAGATCGGAACGCTCGACGATGCCAAGCTTCTCGAGCGCCACGTAGTCGGCCACCAGTTGCGCCTTGATCATGCTCGGCGTGGCCACACCCTCCGGCACGCGCTGGCCGTCCGAGCGCAGGGCATGCCGGCCGAAGCGGCTGGTCACGCCGGTGCGCAAGTAGCGCATCACGTAGGCCAACTGGTGGATGTTCTCGCTGTTGAGGTAGCTGGTGTCGGGGCTGCCCCAGGCGTTCTTCTGGTAGGTGGTGATGGAACGCTCAATGCGCACCACGCCATCCTTTCCGTGATAGTGGGTGGCGATACCACTGGAGAGCAGGGTCTGCTTCTCGGTGATGGTGTGCCGCTTGTTGGTCGGCGGCGCCAGGACATTGAGGATTTCGCCGGTCTGGGTCGGGCGCGCCACATGCGCCGACAGCAGCGCCGCCTCGCGGGCGACACGGGCAGCGATGTACTCGAAGTCGCAGGCGCCGATGCTCGGCTCCAGGCCGAAGACGGTTGCGTGCTGGTCGTTGCGCGTCACCCCGAAGGCCTGCAGGCCGCCGAGGCTGTCGCGCTTGGCGCTGTAGACGTGGCCGTAGATCTGCCGCGCCCAGCTCCAGCGACCGGCGATATCGTTCATCTCGGCCTTGAGCGCATCCAGGCTGGCGGAATCCGCGAAGGGCGTGCCGATGAAGTCGTACTCATTGTCGCCCAGGTTGGCGATCACCCCGGCCAGATCCGGCGCGCCAGCCCCGGCAGTCGCCGCAACTACAGCGCCGGCTGTGATACCAGCCGGCAGCTGCTCGCCGCCGATCACGCCGCGACGGTTGAGGCTGATGGCAATGCCGTTGCCTGCCTCGCCCTTGAACTTGGCGGTGATGGTCAGCACGCCAGCCGCTGCCGCTGCAGTAACCGGCAGACGAGTGTTGGCAGTGATCGCTGCCGCCATGGCCGTGGCCACCTGGTCGGCGGTATTGCCGGAAGTGATTGCCACCGGCAGACGGGTCAGGCCGATGTAGATCGCCGCCACCTTGGACTCGGCCGCCACCCCGGTGAAGGTGATGGTCTGCACCGCAGCCACGCCGGCGGCCGGTTCCGCCAGCGGCGCACACCACAACTCGGTGAACAGGTTGCCGGCACGGAACTGCTCGACCATGGCAGCCAGCATCGAGTCCTGGCCGAACATGGCGCGGGCCTGGTCGGCGCTCGAACAGAGCACCGGCACGTTCGCCTCAGCCGCGCCGTCGGACTTGAGGCCGAGCAGCAGGGCACGCATGTCCGGGTTGAAGCTGTTGGCCTTGCTGTTGTCCAGCTCGACGTAGAAGAACGGGACGCGAAGCCCCGAGGGAATTTGGGAGAAGGTCATGCTGCTCATTTGGCGCTCGTCCTCGGCTTCTGCTGCTTGGGTTTAATTTCGGTCACGTCCCCGTCCTGCAGACGGCGGAACCAGTACTGGCTCGGCTCCACCAGGCACCCGTCTTCGGGCAAAGGCAGGCCGGTGGCCGGGTCGGTTACGACGCGGCCAGGTTGTGGCTTGAGGTGCATGGCTACTCCAGGGGGATATCCGCGCCCGCCTCCGCACGACCATCGGGGCCGGCGGTACGCGGGTTGGGTTGAGCGGGGTCGTAGTTCTGGCCCGGCACGTTGTTCGGGTCGAACATGGGGTCAATCACATCGGCGTGCACGTGGATGCTGGCCAGATGCGGCAGGGCTGCCTTCATGCCGGGCTGGGCGGTGTCCTCGACATCGAGCTCAGTCTCGGCCGCGAACTCCAGCTGGTAGTAGAGCCTGGCGCCGTCCATTAACAGGCCCTGCCCGCCCTCGTAGATCAGCCCGTCGTACTCCGGTCCGGGCGGCCAGAGCAGCAGCGAGCGCCACAGCTCAGCACGGAGGCTATGCACGGTGGTTACAGCAGCTTGGCCGCGGCGGTCGGCGCTGTTGTCCAGCACCATGACTACTGCCACTCGATCTGTGAGCGCCTGGCGGTAGCGGTTCTGGCTCTCCTGCTCGCCCGCCCGGTCATCCATGGGGATGACGAAGGCAGCCGGCAGAGCAACCTTGGCGTTCTGCGGCAGCGCCGCGAACTCGGCCGCACCGGCAACCCGCTGAGCGAAGCTCGGGCAGGTGGCGCGGATCCGCTCGATCACGTTGTCCAGGTTCATCGTTTCACCTTGATCGAAGTAGCCATGGCCCTGGACAACTGCCGGTTGAATCGCGCCCGGTAGCGCCGCATGGCCATGGTCGTTGCGTTCTTACGCTTGGCCATGGTCGCGGTGCCGTACACCAGGAAGGCCGGATAGAACGGGCTCTTGAGCCCCTTCTTGGTAGATGGGCCGATCCAGGCGGCCAGATCGTTCTGGCTGCGCCGAGCCAGCACGCTCTCGGCCAGCTTGCCGGTGCGCTTGGCCGGGAGGTCGCCGGGCGAGGAGGCCTGGTAAGCGCTGCCCCCCTGGAGCGGGTACTGTCGACCGCCACCGCCGGCACCCAGCAGCGCCTGAATTTCCTGCGCTACGTCCTCGGAGGTGTCCACCACAATGCGGCGGATTGCGTCGAGGTCGAAACGCCAACCCAAGTAGCCAGTGACGGCAACGCGAACGAAGGGATGCCGAGTCGCGCTCATCGCTGCAGCTCCTCGCAGTCCATCACGAGCCAGGCGCCGCGCTCTTGGAGGTTGTAGGCACGCCGTACCCGAAAGCGCCGCGATCCTTCGCTAACCTCATGGTCGCTGGTCACTCCGTCGATGTAGCGCACCCGGATGGTGTGCGTGACCTCCGTCCCGATCTGGCGCGAGCCGATCCAGGTGCCGCCCTTTACCGGCTGGATATCAGCCCAACGCGGCGCAGGGTCGACAAAGATCGAATCCAGGCTCGTGAAGCTGTCTGGCACATCCTGGCGCAGAGCCACGGTAATGCGGTGACGCAGCGGGCCTAGTCTCATGGCGTACTCGGGATCACGTAAGGTGAGAGCAGATATTCCACGCCCATCGGTAGCTCATTCACGATGGTGCCGATGACTACGGCCTCGCGGTTCTGATCCAGGCTGCCGACTAGCAGCAGGATCGCCGAGACGATATCCGCAGGAACCGCTGCGGCCTCGCCATACCCGGCAGTGAACTCGATGCGCACGGCCATAGGTCGCCCGCTGGTGGCAGGCCAAGACTTTTGCCACGCCGGCTGTACCTTCCCGACCAGGCCGGTGGGGTCAACCACGTAATCCGAAGCAGGCAGGGTCTGTTCGGCGTCGGCACTGTCGAAGTACTTGATAGCCTCGACGGATTTCAGCGGCGGCAGCGGGATCTTGATCGGCTGATTTCCACCAGGGAACCGATCCAATGTCAGTGCCCAGCGCTGCGTGACGAACGCCCGGTTGGTGAGGCGCTCAGCATTGCTGGTAGCTGCCTTCACCAGGCGCTCGATGGTCACGTTCTCCGCATCCCCATCGATACGCAGGTGCAGCTTGGCGTCTTCAACCGAAACAGGCGCCCCTGCAGGCGCCTGCAACTGAAGCAGCCCCACCGTCAGGCCGGGTCGCTATCTTCGGCAGCGCCATGCGCCACGACTTGAGCACCCAGCTCATTCAGGCAGTAATCGACCGCAGCCTTGCTGGGGTCAATCACGCCCTGATCTTTCAGGATGGTCAGCATGGCAGTGGGGAACTCCACCACCTGGTTAGGCGTGTAATCCACACCATCGAGCTTGACGGCCGAGATGATGCGGCACGGCGTTTTCTTAGCAGCAGCCATGAGCTTTCACTCCAGAAATTTAGAAGGCGCGGCCTTGCGACCGCGCGGTGACGACCGGATCAGGTGGCCGAGTGCTGGTAGTACTTCACCGCACCGGTGTCGGTGAGGTTGCCACCAGAGCGGCAGAAGGCCAGGAAGCCGACCTGGCCCTTGGAGGCGAAGGCCGAATCGTCGAAACGCATCAGGCTGACGTTGAGCGCGTCGCGGATCATGTACTTGCTCAGGTCGCCGTAGATGATCGACTTGGCGTTGGCAGCCGGGGCCGCCATGTCGTTGTTGATCGCGACCTCCTGACCCAGCAGCAGGTCAGGCGCACCGGCGGTGATACCCGCCTCGTAGCCCGGAGTCCAGATCGGACGGCCGGCGGTGTCCTTCAGCTTGCGCAGTACCTTGCGCAGGGACTGGGCGAACATGAACTTGCAGTTGGTCATCTGGTAGGCGGCGTCCACCGACTCCAGCAGATCCACGAGGTCGTCATAGATGACGGTCAGGGTCTGGCCGGTCTGGCCCACCTTGCCGGCGCCGGCTGCCGTGACGATGCCGCGCGGCTGGCCGGTACCGGTACCGGTGGTGAAGTGCTGGTTAGTGATGCGCCCGATGCGCTCGACGATGCGACGGCGCACGAAGGCCTCGATGTCCACGCTGCTGTCCTGCAGCAGCTCAATCGGCACGGTGATGATCTTCGAGCTGTACTTGTAGACGTTCAGCCCGACAGTGCCGAAGCTGGCATCCAGAGTAGTAGCCGGCGCATTCTCAGCCAGCAGCTCGCCCACTTCGGAGGTACCGTCCGTGGATGGGAAGCTCATCGGGTTACCCGTCGCGGTGGCGATCACCTCAGCCACACTGCGCATGCCACCGAAGTCCTTGAGGGACTCGATCAGGCTGCTGCCAACCGTGGTGGGCACGGTGTAGCCACCCTCGGAGCCGGTGGTGGTGCTCATGGTGTTGAAGTACTTGGCCGCCTGTTCGGCGTTCATGCCCTTCTCGCCACGGCGCATCCAGGTGTCGAAGATGCCGATCTCGCTGAGCAGGTCTTCGGTGTCACGCTTGCCACCCTTCTTCGGGTCGCGGTTTTCGATGCGCTGCTCGGCTTCCAGGTCCAGCACCTTCTGGTGGCGCTCGATGGACTTGTCGAGATCGGTGATCTCGCCGGTCAGCTGGTTGTATTTGGCGTCGTCTTCCGCCGTCCATTTCTTGTCCTTGGTTTCGTCGAGCAGTTTGCGCGCCTCGATGGCCAGACCAGTGCGGCGCTCACGGAGTGCTTGGATAGACATTCACTTATCTCCAGGTATGAAAAAGCCCGCTCAGGGCGGGCTTGGGTACGCGACGGGCGGGAGCGCCTACGCTGCGATCTTTTCCAGCAGGGACAGGCGGCGCTCGAGCGCCTCCCGATCTACTTGGGGTTCGGGTTCTTCGGGGTCGGTGAGAGCCTTCGGGGCGTTACCGTAGGCGGCCAGGTTCCAGTGGTTCTTGGCCGCCTTCTTGTCCTCGGCGATGCGGTCGACGAAGCCTTCAGCCAGCGCCTCCTCGGCGGTCATCCAGGTGGTGGCCGCCATCAGCTTGGCGATCTCCTCGGCGGACTTTCCGGTCTTCTGCTCGTAGTCCGCGCTGATGCTGGCATCCACCTTGTCCAGCAGGTCAGCGGCAGAGCGGAACTCGCTGGCGTTGCCCATCTGGATGGTCCAGGCGTTGTGGATCATGAAGAAACCACCCGCGGCGATCTCCACCTCATCGGCCGCCAGCGCCACATAGGTGGCGGCGGAAACGGCCTGGCCGTCGATGTGGGCGATAACCTTGGCGCTGTGCTGTTTCAGCGCGGTCGCCATGGCGCGAGCCTCGAACACGTCGCCACCCGGCGAGTTGATGCGCAGGTGGATCACCTCGACATCGAGGGCGGTGAGCTGCATGACGAAGTCCTTGGCAGCCACGCCTCCGTACCAGTCTTCGCCGATGATGTCGTAGATGTAGATGGTGGCCTCGCCGCCTTCGTTGACGATGCGGAAGTCGCGCTTGGCCTTCTGGTTACTCTGGAACAGCTGGAGAAGTTTCATTCTTCGCGGCCTTTTGAGTCTGGAAAACAACCTTGTCGCCACCCTCGATGGGCGGCAGGTTCTTGATGCGGCGCACTTCGTTGACCGTCATCCAGCCCTGTGCACCTGGGCCGCCCAGGCCCTTGCCGAGCACTTCTGCCTCGGTCTTCGAGTCACCGGCCAGCAGCCCCTCGCGGTTGTACTCGGTGAAGTACTTGCCGCTGCGCGGCCACAGCTTGCGGTTCAACTCCTGCTCGATCCGCCGCAGGTGCGGGCCGAGCGTGTAGCGAACGAAGCCGATGGACATCTGCTCGATGCCGCTGCCCCAGCTGGTGGAGGCCGATGTCTCACCGATCATGTGCGGCGGCACGCCGAAGGCCCGGGCGATCTCGATTACCTGGAACTTGCGCGTCTCCAGCAGTTGGGCATCCTCGGCGCTTAGGCTGACTGCCTCCGCCTTGCCGCCGTTTACTAGCAGCAGCGGGCGGTGCCGCTTGCCCTGCCCAACGTAGCGCTCATCGAATTGGTTGCGCAGTTCCGCCTGCTGTTCTGTCGTAGGCGCCACACCTTGCGGGTAGGTAATGGTCACGCTCGGATTCATGCCATTGGCAAAGAACTCGCCGCTGTACTGATCTGCCGCCAGCGCCGTACCAACCGCCTGACGTGCCGCATAGCGAATGACCGACTCGCCGCGGACACCATCGAAGCCATACCCGGGAAAGTGCAGCACGTCATCCTGGTCCAGCCCGTAGGGCTTGGTGCCGTCATAGATGAAGTAGGCCAGGCGACCATCGCGCACCTCGGGCTGAACGCACTCCCGCGGTAACGGCATAAAGCCGGTCGGCACACCCGCGCGGTTGCGCAGAATCTGCGTGATGCCATCGCCGCGCATCAGCAGCGAGCTGCCCATCCATTCCCACCAGGAACAGGCCGTGATGGTCGGATACGGAGACTCATTGAGCATCCACCAGTAGTCGTGGTCGATAGCCTCGCGGCTCCCGTTGCGCCGCTCGTAGATCGGCAGCGGCAGCAGAGCGATGGCCCCCGCGATGAGGCGGGCACAGGCATACACTGCGGCACTGCGCTTGGCCGACTCGCTGGTAACAGCCACTGCGGCGGATGTGGGTACGGCACCGAACAACTCGGCCCACTGCTCGCGGCCCATGTCGTTCCAGCTGTTGGCCTGGTTGCGCAGCTGGCCAAGCTCTTCGCGCATGCTGGCCAGCTCTTGCTCCAGCCGCTTTGCTTTCCCGAAACCTAGCATCAGAGCACCATGAATATTTCGTTGATCGTCTCCGGCTGCGGCATATCAGCCGCGCCGAAGGCCATCGCCAGCGCCACAACGCCGTCGATGCGGCCGGTGCTTTTACGCTTGGCGAAGATGCGGTTGTCTTTCTGGTCGGCCTCCAGCACCGCACTGGCTGCGTTCCAGCGCAGGCAGGGGTTAGCCATGATCTCCAGGGTTCGTTCGGTGAGCGCCTTCTCCATCACCTCGATGGAGCGAGGCATCCACAGCCCCGACTCGCTGGCCTTGTAGTAGCCCTGACCGTGCGAGATAAGCGGTACCGCGATGCCCTCGGCATCCAGCTCAGGCTGGAAGTACTTGATGCGGTATGGGTCGAAGGCAACCGCCTCGATCTTGAACCGCACCGCCAGCTCGCCCAGGCGAATGGCCACCGCGGCGTAGTCGACCGCCATGCCCTCTGGCGCATGGATGTAGCCCTCGCGCAGCCACACGTCGTAGGGCACCTTGTCGGTGCGCACCCGATCATGCAGCGAAGTCTTGGGCGTCCAGAATTCCACCAGGGCACGCCGCAGACGCGGGAAGTACAGGGCCAGCGCCGTGAGGTCGCGGGAGCCGGAGAGGTCGAGGCCGCCGTAACAAGGCTCGCCCATCGGCAGATCGTCCAGGCTGAACTGACGCTCGCACCCCATCCACATCTCGGCGGATATCCAGGGGTTGGCAGCATCCACCCACTGGCAGAAGTTGAGCCGGCGTACCGTTGACTCCTTGGCCGGCATGCCGTGGGCCTCGGTCACCTGCTCTCGCAGGTACTTGTAGCCCGGCACACCGCCGTTCTTATCGCCCTTCTTGCCGTAGGCCAGGCTTGGGTTGACCTTGGGCCAGCAGGCCTCGCTCTTGAACGGGTCGTCTCCCTCATCGAGCGAGCAGACAAAGGCGAAGAAGGCGTCGTCGAGCTTGGTCTCCTTGCACACCGCAATGCCGTACTCGTGGTACTCGTAGCAGATGGTGGTGCGGTCGTGCCCGCTGTTCGTGATCATCACGATCAGCGCCTGGCGCCGGCTCTTCGTGCCGGCCCGCATCATGTCCACCACCATGCGGGTCTTGTGCTCGTGGATCTCGTCGAGCAGCGCAACGTGCGGGCGCGGGCCGGACTGGCCGTCGTCGGCGCTGATCGGGCGGAAGAAGCTGCCGGAGCCATGGTGCGCCAGGTTCCACACCTTTTCACCGCGGCCGGACTTCTCGATGCGCTCAGCCAGGATCGGCGACTGGTCGACCATGGCCACGGCATCACGGAACAGGATCATGGCCTGGTCTTTCTTCGTCGCTGCCGCGTACACCTCGGCCCGCGCCTCGCCGTCTGCCACCAGGCCGTACAGGCCAATAGCTGCAGCCAGCGGCGACTTGCCGGAGCCCTTCGCCGTCTCGATGTAAGCGGTGCGGAATCGGCGCCAGCCGTCCTTCGTTTTCCAGCCGAACAGCGAGCCGATGATGAAGGCCTGCCACGGGTGGAGCAGGAACGGCTCGCCTTCGAACTCGCCGCCATTCAGGCAGAGCACTTCTTCGCAGAAGCCAATGGCGCGGTTCGCTGCCTCCACATCCCACACGAGGCCTCGCTGGGCTCCGTGCTTCAGATCATTGAGGTGCCGCTGGCCGGCGTTGCGGATATCAGGCCCGGCAACGATCTTCCGAGCGACCACAGCCTTGGCAAACGCAGTGACGCGATCAGCTGAAGTACTTGTCTGCGATCTGCTTCTGCTCATTGGGGAACAACTCACCTTGTGGGGCCGGCGCCTTGAGCGTTCGCCGGGCCATAGGCGAGAAGCCGAACTTGGCTCCGGCAGCATCGGCACGACGCTCCGCGTCGTTGCGCAGCTTGCGCCAGATCGATATGTCCTTCGCGCCGGTGCGGTAGGTCTGGACGTCGCCGCCACCAGGGGTGGCCAGGCTCGCGTTCTTCTCCTGAATCAGCAGCGTCCAGCGACGGTAGTCGGAGACCGCCTCGCAGTACTGCGCCAACACCTGGCGGTCGAGCACGGAGATCAGCCCCAGCTTCAGTAGGTCGGGGACCACGCGGTTCCACTCGGCCACTGCATCTTCGTCGAGCCAGTCCGGCATATCCGGAGCAGCGACAGGGATGGCTGGCTGAGTAACTTCGCGCAGCAGCTCCTTCGCGTTCTTCTTACTGCGGTTGCCGCTGACCAGGTGAACCACTGCAGGCTTTGCAGGGCGGCCCGAATTCCCATTACCAGCCATGAACCACCTCAGATTTCACGTACCGTCGCCCACTACCAGAAAGGGGTACCCCCCCATTTTTCCCGGCTCTGCACAGAAAGGGTCACGGGCGGTCTAGAGCCGAAAGGCTGCAGACTTTCACCCTCCCCCCTGGTGCCAGTGGTGCCCGGGGGCGCTCGGGATGCCATCGACCGAGCAGCCGGCACGCCCGGACTTCTCCAGCCGCTGTTTCCAGCTGTCGTGGCAGGGCTTGCAGAGGGACTGCCAGTTGCCCGAGTCCCAGAACAACTTCATGTCGCCGCGATGCGGTGTCTTGTGGTCGACCACCGTGGCCGCGACCACTCGCCCTCGGCGCTGGCACTCAACACACAGGGGATGCTTGCGCAGGTAGCCGAGCCGGGCCTGCTGCCACTTGTAACCGTAGCCCCGCTCAGTGCTGCTGCCACGTTGCTCAGCTGCCATTCTCGATGTCCGTGAGCTTGATCCGCAGCAGCCTGATGGCCAGTCGACGCACCGCCTCGACACCGAAGAAACCAAGGGCGCCGCCGATAGCCACAGACAGACGCCCAAGCGGCGCCTCGAACTCAGGCCAGAAGAAGCCCAGCACCAGGGCAGCCAATGCAGTGCCGGCTACCGCCAGTACTCCGCACAACAAACCCTCGAGCAGAATCCGCTGCCATGCCTTCTCCTTCCGGTCGTACATCACCCGGAGAACTGCAATCACCATTGCCATGAGAAACCCCTGCACCGTCGGAGACGGTTGACCAAGCCACTCGAGGACCGCAGCCCACAGCCCGGGATCTTTCGTATCCATCGTTCAGCTCTCGGTTGGGCCACCGATGGCGGCGGAAGAAAACGCCCGCCTGCCTGCGGGCAAAGCCCCAGCGCCGTGACGCTGGGGAATCGGAAAAAGAAAACCCCGCCGGAGCGGGGTTTGCAGGTGCCCAGGCGGGGTGGCCTGGGGCTTTCGGCACAGCACTGTGCGCTCAGTTGCTCGGTAGGCGTACCTATCGAATCGTGGGGACTTTGTACCGGCGAAAGGACAAACCGAAAACCCCCAATTAACGGTTGTTCCTGACGGGGGCTTGCCGGGGCGCTACGGCGCCGACCGGCGCCGAGTCACCCGACGAACGGTCACGCTTGTGCAGCTCAGCACCACGCGCCGCATGCGCCTTGGCCGCCTGCTGCAACAACGCCTTGCGCATACGATCACCCGCCCGCTTGGCCTCCCGCTGCTGGTTCGCCATGCGCCCGTTGCGGGCCTGCAACTCAGCCTGCACCGCTTGATGCAGGCGCTGCACCAGGCGGGTGTAGGCCTTCAACCCCGCCTCACCGTGGCCCAGGTTCAAGTCCCGCACCTGCACCGCCTTCGCCAACGCGGGCTCGTAGGTGTAGCGCAGCCTGGCCAGTGTCCCGAGCACTTCGCCGCCCTCGCCACGCTCGATGGCCGCCAGCGCCGCACCAACCTCATCGGCCAGCACATCCGGCCCAGCACCGGCCAGCAGCATGCGCGATCCAGCAGCGCCAGTGCGCGGCGGGCAGCCCTTCCACTCCACCAACGTCCCGGCCGGGCTACCCAGGCCGCCGCTTGGCGCGCCGCAGCGCACGAACTCGCCCCAATGCTTCAGCACCGCTTCAATCGCCTCAATCATGGCCCGTTTCCCCCTCGCCAGAACCAACCCAACACAAAAACGCCCAACCCAACACACACCCAACACACATAAAACACAGCAAAATCAATGCTTTCAAAGCATCTGTGTTAGGTGTGTTGGGTTTGTTGGGGTTTTCAGTCCTCGCGTGAGAGAAAAAAACGCCACCGTCTTGAGCCGCTGTAGCTGATGAAAATGAATACGCGCACGCCTGCGCGCGTGGGTAAACCCAACACACCCGACACAGCACGCCAGAACCCGCGCCGCACAAGGCTTGCACCTGTGTAGGGTTGCCGGAATCGACCCGACACAGACCCAACACACCCAACACAACCCCAGGCGCACTCATGCCGCACCTGCCTTAACGTGTTCCCACGAATCCACCGCCCAGCCGCCCCAGCGCGCACGTTCCCGCCATTCCTCGACGTGCTTGCCCAGCTCGGCCGCCGTCGTGGATGGTGGCAGGAAGGCCCCCTCATCAGATGGGAAGAAGAACGCCCCGAACCGTCGCCCGAGGCCAGCTGACCAGGGGATCGCCCGCGTCTTCTCCACCCCCGGCGCCGTGCTGATGAACAGCGAGAACTTCGTCTGGCTCATCGAGTGCTCCTTGTTCCGGTGGCACCACTCCAAGAACAGCGCGTAGATGTCCGTACTCAGGCACGCACCCCACAGCCCGCGCCCAAGCTCGCCCGCCTGCCACAGGTGCAGGAACGTCTGCCAGCTCGCCCGACTGAGTGCCACCAGGCGCTCACGCGCTGGCGTCACCGGCGGTTTGGTCTGCGGATCGAAGTCGCCCAGGTCAACGCTCAGCAGCCAGCCATACAGCGCCTCGACGCCACCGTTGGCCAACTCATGCTTGATCGCCTTCTGCCGGTCGGCCGGCAGCTTTTCCTCGGGCCACATCACCAGGAAGCGCCGGTCGCTGTCGCTGATCGGCCACGGCATGATCTCGTTCGAGAGGAACACCGCGTTCATGTGGCTGGCTTCCTCCCAGCCGTTCACGAACTTGCTCTCGATGCGCACCGTCTGGCCGGTGATCAACTGCTTGATCTTGCCCACCTGGTTGTAGCGCTGGTCGCGGCTGACAACTTCCTCGAACACCGCCCACAGCTTGCCGCTCTGCCAGGCGTTGAAGTTGCCCTCCAGCTGGGTCTGCCCCACCGTGGCCGAGTACTGCCCGTAGAGCATCCCCATCACCACCGAGAACAGCAGCGACTTGCCCGAGCCCTCGATGATGGAGTGCATCAAGACCGCGGTGTCCATTTTGGCGCCCGTGTGCTGCAGCGGGTAAGCCAGCCACCGGGTCAGCCAGTCCACCGCGTTTTCCTCGTGGTTACAGAGGAAGGCGATCAGCCAGCGCAGGTTCTCGCACGCCGCCAGGTTGTTCGCAGGCTCCAGCGGCAGCCCCTCGAAGGTGTTGATGTACACCGCCGGGTCATGCGTCATCGTCGGGTCGAACACGATGTGGTTCATATCCACCACGCGGCGCTCCGGGCTGTTCAGCCACAGACTGTACGCATCGCCCAGCGCCATCTTCACCGCGCCCTCGGCAATGCGCCGCTTCTTCGCGTAGTCCCACACATCCTTGGTGCCGTCGATGTACACGTACCGCACCAGAGGCGGCATGGTGATATCGCCCACCGCCTTGCCGGCCATCGTCCGGGCCTGCTCGATATCGCGCACCCATTCCTCGCTGACCCGCTTCTTCGTCGAGTCAGTGACCGCGCTCCACTCCTTGAACTTGTCCTTGCCCACGTGCGCCTCGAAGGCCGCCCGCTTCATCTTCTTCGCCTTGTCGATATCCCACACATGGGTGGTGCCTTCGATCAACGCATATCGGCGCAGCAGCGCCTTGAGGCTCAGCCCCTCCCCCGCCCCCCCGTTGTCGGAGCTGCCGGGCTCGCCGCTCGCCTCAGCCCCGGTTGGGGCCGGGGGAAGGTCGCCCACGGGTGGCGGCTCTGGCGGCCTGGGCGCCGAGCGCTTGTGCTCCATACCCAGCTCACGCGCAGCGGCCTTGATCGCCGCCCCGGTGTCGCCGTTGTGCTCGAGGATGCAGAACACATCGAACGCATCGTTCATGTGCCCGTTGGCCAGCGGGTCGGAGCCGTGGTGCGAATACAGGCGCTGCTCGCCCTGCTCATCCACCACGCTTACCCCAGGCAGGCCGGTGGAACTCTGCGGCGCGAGCCACTTGCGCCCGCGCTTGATGTAACCGTGACGCTGCAGCAGCGTCTCGATATCCGTGGCCCGGTTAAAGCTGTCGATCACCGAAGGGTGGTCACCGGCCTCCTTGCGAGGTGGCGAACTCTTCTTCACCTTGGCCGGCGGCTTGGTCGCGGCCGGCGCCCACGGGCAGGACTCCAGCGCCGTGCGCTTGAAGATGTCCCACAACTGCCACGTCTTCACCAGATCGCTCGGCAATTCCGGCAGCCCATCGGTGGGCGGGTTGCGCCAGGTGTAGGGCTGGCCGGTGTCCGGGTGGATCGAAGGCGGCAACACATCCTGCACCGCTCCGGCCCGCAGCTCGAACACCGTCACCGGCGCGAACTCCTTCTGCCGCGCCTGCATGGCCTCGATCTGATCCTTGTTGCCCGTCTCCCGCGCCTGCTTCAGCGCCGCAGTGGCCAGCTTGTGCTTGCTGCCGTCCGGGTCGAGCGGGTTCGGCCAGCTCAGCGAGTGGCGGTTGAACTCCAGCCCCTCCGGCAGCCTGAACATGATGCGGAATCGCGCCGGGTTGCCGACCAGCGTCGGGTACACCGCCGCCAGGTCATCCAGATTGATGCCCAGCACGTCACTGAACACCTGGCGGCAGTACTCCACATGGTCGACGTCCAGCGAGCACACCCGGCTCGGGCCCAGCACCACGCCCATATTGTGGTTCGGGTGCTTCGTCCACCAGGCCTCGGCCTGGGCAGCGTCCGTAATGTACCCGCCGGGCTTGTTCCAGCCGTTACCCTTGGGCGCCTTCTCGCCCGGGTCGATGGACACCAGCGCGAGGTTGAACACTTCGATATAGCGCCGCGCCCAGGCGGCCATGTTCTTCGGGGTGGCGAGCTTGGTCATTCACCAGCCCCCTGCTCCTTGCCCTGCTGGGCCTTGTTCCACGCCTCACCAAGACCCTGGATGGTGAATGCCTGGACCGTCTTGCGGCACTGTGGGCAGCTCAAACTGTAGAAAGCCCCGTGATCAATACCCGCCAGCGCACCTTCATACCCGCACTGGCATGGCAACATCTTCTCTGCATCACTCATCGCCGAGCCTCCTGCCACGCCTGGCAATCCACGCAGAAACGGCAACCCGGCACTGCAAGGCGTCGAGCCTGTGGAATGTCGATACCGCAGTTTTCGCAGTCTTCAGCGCTCTCGCCCTGGTACTGCACGCGGCTGGCGAGCGACTGCTGGAGTTGAGCCTCCTGCAGGCGCTGGGCCATCTCGAAATGAGCCTCATCCATCCTGGCGGCCCTCCATTGCAGCGCGGGCGCCGGCCATGATGCCGAGCACGGCGCGGATCACCTCATTGCCGTGGTGCTCCAGTAGTGCCACCTCGTGCGGCTCCCATTTGTTGTCGGCAGCGCCGCCATGCAGGCTGCCCACGAACTCGCCCTCTTTCTGCAGCAGCTCGCCCACCGCCTTCAGCGCGTCGCGGGTGGCTGGTACCGGCGTCGGCCTGAACCACACCGCGCCGGCCGGGCGCATCAGCGCGTCCAGCAGGCGAGGGTCTTGGGTGGCGCCGATGACTTCTTCCAGCTCATCCGGCGTTGGCCAGCGCGCCTCGAAGTCGAACTTCAGCTTCTTCTGCAGGGCATCCAGGTCCATGCCCAGATCGAGGGCGAGGCGGGTAAGCCCGCCTCGGTAGTCACGCCCAGCGCGGTAAAGCGCCTGGCGGATGGTGAGTACCGGACCCGCGTCCGGCAAAAGGTCTGTGCGACTCATAACCGTAAATGACTCCTTTACGGCCTAGTCACAGCGCAGGGCAAGCCCTACTCTATAACCACGACCGATGCAGTGCTGTGTCGTCGTAAGCCGAAGCAAGGAGGTGAGAGTCCTTGCCCGGCACCCCGCCGGCGTGGGAGGTGAGAGTCCCGCGCCGGCAATTTCTTCAAGCTGCCTCTAAGCCACCAGCCGATCCACGCAAATACCCCCAATCGATATCCGGCCGGAGTACCTCACAAGGCACTTTGCCGCCTGAGTGGCGGTCAATGGAAATTGCCAAGGCGGCACCGGCGCGCCGATGACCATAGGCAATCTGCTTCAGCTGGCCTGTTGAGGTATCGCATGCCTCTGCGAAAGCATCGAGCTCTGCCTTGTTGAGCGGTTTCATGTAGTCGAGCAAGTTCATAGGCACCTCCAAACAGAGGCGAGATTAGCAACTGCTAACAGGCATGGCAACAGCAAACGCTAATTTACAGTTTGCTAACGGGCCGCCAAGATCCAGGGATGAATATGAATCAGCTACGTGTCGAAGCCCTACTCCGCATCATGAGCGGCCACAGCCAGGCCGATTTCGCGGAAAAGCACGACCTCAATCCCTCATACCTATCTCAGATTCTGAGCGGGCATCGTTCATTCGGTGAACGAGCCGCCATCAATATGGAGCGGAAAATCGGCCTGGAGCCAGGGACGCTGTCACGCCCCCCACTAGATGCGCCTGCTGCCGGGCTTCCCGCGCTACAACAGAACGTCCAAGGTGACCCAATTTCACTCAGGGAAGGAAAGGTGCCTGTGGTTGGAATGGCTAAACTCGGCGCCCAAGGTTACTTCGACGCCATCGATTACCCCGTTGGCCAAGGCGACGGCTTTGTCCTTATCAGCAGTGCAGACCCAAACGCTTATGCACTTCGCGTTGTGGGCGACAGCATGGAGCCAAGGATTCGGAACGGCGAGTACGTCCTGATCGAGCCAAATAGAAATTATTGCGCGGGCGATGAGGTGCTGGTGCAAGTGGTAGATGGTGTGCTCACTCAGTCGATGATCAAGGTGTTCATGTACGAACGCGACGGATACGTCCGGCTGCTGAGCGTCAATGACCAACACCCGCCGATGACTATCGAAAAGCTCAGAATCCTCAAGATTCACCCTGTAGGCGCCATTCTCAAGCCCTCGAGATACATCTCTGAGGGCTAGCCAGTGATCAACTGGTTCAGATTCTTCGACCGAGTTGCAAGCGGCGACCGCAGGGCCTTGCGGGCGCTGCTCGCCTGGGTCTGTTTCGTATTACTTTTTGCTATTGGAGCATCCGTATTCCTGTGAGATTTGCAGAAATTTAGCAAATGCTATTGCCTTGCTGATTAGCTATTGCTAACTTTGCTCGCGTACCCACTCTCACATCACGGAGTACGCGACATGCAATCGACACAGCACGCCCGTTGCCCGGTGCTACTGCACCCGGCCTGCACCACCAACCCTGACGCCATCCGCGCCGTACAGCAGGCCACCGGCCGCTTTGTGGTGCTTGCTGGTGGCCGCCCCATGCTCAAGCAACCCACCACCCTGCCCGCATTCGAGGACTTCAGCGGCTTCGGCGGAGGTGCTGCATGAGCCAGCTCCTGATCGGCCTCTCCGGCCATGCCCGCGTGGGCAAGGACACCGTCGCCCGCTACCTGGCGGCACACCTCACCCTGATCAGCTACGCCTTTGCCGACCCGCTCAAGCAGGCCCTGGCCGGCATGTTCCACCTCACTGCCGCCCAACTGGAAGGCGCCGAGAAGGAGCAGCCCCTGCCCTGGCTGGGCAAGTCCCCGCGCGAGTTGATGCAGTTGCTCGGCACCGAATGGGGCCGCGACCTGGTGCACCCCCAGCTCTGGCTACTGCTCGCCGAGCAGAACCTCCAGCTACTGGCCGAGCACGACCAGGCCATGAGGGGCGTGGTGATCCGCGATGTGCGCTTCGACAACGAGGCGGACTGGGTGCGCAGCAAGGGCGGCGTCATCTTCCACATCAGCCGCCGCGGCATACGGCCAGCCAACGGTCACATCAGCGAGTACGGCGTGCGTCACTTCCCGGGCGACTACGTGATCGACAACGACGGCACCCTGCCCGAGCTGTACGACCAGGTAGACCGCGCGATCTCTCACCTCATGCGCAGCAAGCGCGCAGCCTGAGGGCCGCAGCCATGAACCGCACCCTGCCCCAGGCTGCCCAGGTGCTGGGCATCCGCGAGAACGCGCTGCGCGCCTGGCTGCGCGACAACGGCCGCCTGAACAAGGACGGCACCCTCGCCGCCAAGCACGTCGGCGCCGGCAACCTGTTCATGGAGCCCCGCGTCACCCAGCCCAAGCACCTCGGGTACCGCAAGCACTACGCGGTGCTCAAGGTGACGGAGCGCGGTATCGACTGGCTGGCCCAGCAGATGGGCATCGAGATCAAGGAAATCCCGCAGAAGGACACCGCCGCATGAGCAAGCCCAACCCCATCACCGACGCCATTGGCGTGGTCAAGCTGGCCGGCATGCACTTCCAGAACCCGACCGCCGTACCGGCCAACGTGGTGCGCGATGCCTCTACCGAGGTGCTACAGCGCCTGGAGTCCATCCAGCCGGAAGCCTTGCAACTGGTCACGCTCTACACCGACCTGCTGGCGATCACCCCGGTCGGCTGGCTGCCGCACGTCACCCTCACCACCGACCCGCTGCGCCCCTTCGGCGCCGTGATCACCGACGAAGCCGGCAACGTCGCTGCCCGCGACAAGGGCAAGACTGTCGACAGTCTGGTTGCGCTGTTGCGGCTCCGGCTACCGGCGGGGCGCGGGGAGGCGCTGGCATGACGACGCTGGAACTACTGCAACAGCGCTGGAAGGCCAACAGCTTGTCGCTGGAACAGGTGCGCGAGCACTACTTCCCGCACATCAAGACGGAGAAGCGCCTGCGTGCGCTGATCCGCACCAAGGAGGTGAACCTCCCGACGTTCAAGCACACCGATTCCCGCCTGGCGCCGCTGTACGTGCGCCTGACGGACCTGGCCGCCTACCTCGACTCCAGGGCCGAGGCAGCGGCTTAACCCATCCCCGGCATGCCGGGCTCTCACACAGCAACCAACGAGACACAGCACATGAGCAAACGCCCCTTTATGGACACCCTCCGCGAGATCGAGATGGGTGGCCTGCTGGACGAGCTGACCGACGCGCAGCACAGCCTCATCGACCTGATCCGCCTGACCAACAAGGCCGGTGCGCTGACCATCACCCTCAACTACAAACCCGAGGGCGCTGGCCAGATCACCGTCAAGGCCGAGGTGAAGGCCAAGGAGCCGAAGCTGCCGCGCGGTAGCTCCCTGTTCTTCCTTACCCCCGAAGGCAACCTCAGCCGGCGCGACCCACGCCAGCAGCAGATGGACCTGCGCCCGGTCGGCAGCGACGAAGCCCCGGCCGAGCTGCGCCAAGTCGCCGAGTAACCCTCTCTCACAACCGCTCACAGGAGCACCCTGATGAAAGAAGCAATCCAACAGCTCATCGCCCTGGCACAAGGCCTCGGCAAACCCTTCAACGTGGAGCAGATCAAGGCCCCGCTTGCACTGGTGCCTGATGGCGTCTCGCTGGAGGTGCTGGAGCAGCACCTGCCGGCGCCCACCCGCACCAAGCAGCACCTGACAGTGCTGGATGCCGCGACCTTCATCGACTACGTGAAGCGCTTCTCCAACGCCGCTACCGTAGTGTTCTGCAACGGCCCCAACGGCCGCACCTTCCGAGCGGTGTTCGACTACCACCAGCCGGACCAGCCGGCCTGGGGCTCGCATTCTGCCTCCTACGCCTGCCCGCTCACCGTCGAGTGGGGCAACTGGAAGGCCGCCGACCGCAAGCGCATGAGCCAGGCGGACTTCGCCGAGTTCATCGAAGACAACGTCAAGGACGTGGTCACCAACGAGCAGACGCCGGGCGCACCGACCGCCGCGGACATGCTGGAGATCAGCCGCACCCTGCAGGCGCAGAAGAACATCACCTTCCGCCAGGGTACGCGCCTCGACAACGGCCAGGTGCAGCTGACCTACAACGAGGAAATCGACGGCCGCGCCGGTGAAGCAGGCCAGCTGCGCATCCCCGAGCAGTTCTACATCGGCGTGAAGCCCTTCATCGGCGGCGCCGCCTTCCTGGTAGCAGCGCGGTTCCGCTACCGCATCGTCGAGGGCCGCCTACAGGTCTGGTACGAGCTGGTACGCCCGGACAAGGTGCTCGAGGAGGCCTACGAGGCGGTGCGCAAGACCATCAGCGAAGGCATCGGCGAAGTGCCGATGTACGAAGCCTCCCTCTAACCCCGTTGCAACACCCCGCCGCCGGACTCTCACAACCATTCCCGGCGGCGGGCTCTACGAGGACACAGCACATGCAAACCACCACCATGCTTACCCTGATCATCGCCGCCCTGGTGCTGGCCCTGATCGGCCTGGCCATCTACTCCCGACGCAGCGCCGAAAGCGCCCGTGCAGATGGCTACGACGAAGGCTATGACGACGCCAAGCGCAGCCACGATGACCGCATTGCCTCGCTGCACGAGGACATCGAGCACCTTCACCGCACGCGCACCAACTTGGTAGCCGAACACCGCCTGGAGCGTGACGCGATCACGCAGGACTGCGACGCGCGCATTGCCATCTATGCCGCCCGCTCGCTCACCGCCGAAGACATCCTCACCCTGCGCGTCGTCAATAGCCAGCTGCTGCTGGCCGTGCAGACCTACACCAACCTCAAGCTGTTCGACCAGGCGCGCTTCGCCAACACCGCCGTGCAACGCTTCGGCCAGGTGATCGACCGCATTGCCGAGGCCCTGACCGCTGTGCCGACACAGCCCGAGGCTATCGCCGCAGACACCACCGCGCAGGAGGCCGCAGCATGAAGACCCTTTGCATCTACCACGCGAACTGCGCTGACGGCTTCGGCGCTGCCTGGGTTGTTCGCCAAGCGCTCGGCGCCAAGAACGTCGAGTTCCACGCGGGCCACTATGGCAAGCCAGCACCGGACGTCGAAGGCCGCGACGTGATCATCGTCGACTTCTCCTATCCGTATCACCTGCTGGTACTGCTCGGCCAACAGGCCCGCTCGATCCTGATCATCGACCACCACAAGACCGCCGCCGAGGACCTGGCCCTGCCGCCGTTCAAGCCGGCACCAGCCAGCTTCAGCGAGTGGGCCACTTCCACCCAGCGCGTCGGCACGGTGTTCGACATGGAGCGCAGCGGCGCCGGCCTGACCTGGGACTACTTCAACCCAGGCGAGCCCCGCCCTGCCCTGATCAACCACATCGAGGACCGCGACCTCTGGCGTTTCAAGCTGGAAGGCACGCGCGAAATCCAGGCCAACCTGTTCAGCTACCCCTATGACTTCGAGGTATGGGACGTGCTCATGAGGCAACCCATCGCCGCCGCTATCGCCGCCGGGGTGGCCATCGAGCGCAAACACCACAAAGACGTGGCCGAACTGCTCGCCGGCAGCAAGCGTCGCATGGTCATCGCCGGCTATGACGTACCAGTGGCAAATCTGCCCTACATCCATTCCAGTGACGCCGGCCACCTGATGGCAGACGGCGAACCCTTCGCCGCCTGCTATCAGGACACCAGCGAGCA
>MDSZ01063556.1_pt1 | contig 33601 bp, 32 predicted proteins | sample 811201 | NCBI WGS metagenome assembly MDSZ01 (sample SAMN05326647, study PRJNA326480) | marine metagenome | isolation source: seawater | place: Indian Ocean: North | collected 2010
CATCCTTTTAATTCTTTACCGAAATTACATAATAAAATAAGTGGGATAGTGCTATCAGGAAGTCCTTATTCAGTAAATGACAATGATGCCCCAGGTTTTGATTTCTTAAAATTTTCTGATATTCCAATACTAGGAATTTGTTATGGCGCTCAATTAATCGCAAAAAAATTTCATTGTGAAATTTCTCAATCTAGTTCAAGAGAATATGGAAGAGCTAAGTTAAGTAACATAAAAAAAAGCAAAATTTTAAATAATATTAAATTAGATTCAACTGTATGGATGAGTCATGGGGATAGTATTACTAATATTTCAAGTAATTTAGAAATTATTTCTAGCACTAATGATGTTAATGTTGCAGCTTATGAAGTGAAAAATCATAAAATATATGGCTTACAATTTCATCCTGAAGTTACACATACTACTAATGGAACTAAAATCTTAAAAAATTTTATTTCTGATATTTGTGGATGTAAAGGGTCCTGGACCTCAAAGAAATTTATTGATTCATCAATACTAGAAATTAAAAATAAACTTAAAAATGATAAGGTATTATTAGGTTTGTCTGGAGGTGTTGACTCGTCAGTAGCTGCTTTTTTGATAAATAGAGCTGTAGGAAATAATTTAGTTTGTGTATTTGTTGATAATGGTTTATTGAGAAAAAATGAATTTGAAAATGTTTTAAAATCATATCAAAATCTAGGTTTAAATGTAATCGGAGTTAATGCAAAAAAAAAGTTTTATGCCTCATTAAAAGGAAAGGTTGATCCTGAGGATAAAAGAAAAGCTATTGGTAAAACCTTTATTGATGTTTTTGAAGAAGAGTCTAAAAAAATTAAAAATGTAAAATGGTTAGCTCAAGGAACTATATATCCAGACATAATTGAATCAGTATCTGTGAAAGGTCCTTCTGTAACTATTAAATCACATCACAATGTTGGAGGTTTACCAAAAAAAATGAACCTAAAGATTATTGAACCTTTAAATACATTATTTAAAGATGAGGTTAGGAAAATTGGTCTTTCTTTAAAAATACCTAAAAATATATTATATAGACATCCTTTTCCTGGACCAGGTTTAGCTATAAGGATTTTGGGAGAGGTTATAGAAAAAAGAATTAATATACTTCAAGAAGCTGATCATATTTTTATTTCTTCATTAATTAAAGAAAATCTTTATGACAATATTTGGCAAGCAGGAGCAATATTTTTACCTATAAAGTCGGTTGGTGTTATGGGTGATGAAAGAACCTATGAAAATGTTATTGTATTAAGAGCAGTAAATAGTTTAGACGGTATGACAGCAGATTGGTCAAAATTATCTTCAGATTTTTTATCAAAAATATCAAATGAAATAATTAATAAAGTAAAAGGGGTAAATAGAGTTGTTTTAGATATTTCCTCAAAACCTCCTGCAACAATAGAATGGGAATAATTTAATTTTTATGAAAATAAATAAAACTATATTTCAATTACTTATAATTTTTCTCCCTATTCACTTATTATTTTCTCAAAATTCTTATGAAACGTACATAAAGGGTAAAAAACTTTTTTATCAAAAAAAATATTCTGAAGCAATATTACATTTTGACTCGTTAGTATCTACAAATAACGAGTTTAAAATTTATTCAATTTATTATTCTGGATTATGTGATTTTAATTTAAATAAATTTGATAATTCTAAAAAAAAATTAGAAGGTATAATTTTTAATTATCCAAGTTGGCCTCAGCTTGATGAAGTGAATTATTGGTTGGTAAGATTACTACTTGAAAAGAATGAATATGAATCTTCTTTTAGAATACTTTCTGGTATAAAATCAAAAGAAATAAAAGATCAACTTTATGAGTTTTTAGATCCAAAAGTCAAAAAAATAAATGATTTTAATAAATTAAAAAAATGGCATGATGTTTATCCTAAGAATAATGTTATAGCAAAACATTTTGGTAGAAAATTATTGAATGAGCCCTTGGATAAAGATATAATCAGTAAAATTCAAAATATTTTATCTAATGTATCAGAAGAAAATTTATTTATTAATAGTGATGATTATATTTTTAAGGTAGCAATTTTATTACCATTTATGTACAATGAAAATGATAATTTATCCATTATGAAAAAAAATAAATTTATAACGGATTTATATAATGGAATGAGATTAGCAACAAATCATTTAGATTCAATAGGAGTTAAAATAAAATTATATCCATATGATACCAAAAGAGATCCAGAGGTTGTTAAAGGTATTTTGAAATCTAGTTTATTCAATAAAATGAATCTAATTATTGGTCCCTTATATTCAAGTCCAGTAAAATTAGTAAGTCAATATTGTCTTGAGAACAAAATATTTATGATTAATCCTTTGTCAAGTAACAATGAAATTATTGATAATAATAAATATGCAATGCTTTTTTTACCTAGCAATAAAACTTTAGCGATAAAAGCTGCTGAATATGCGAAAGAAAAATTTAATAAAAATAAAAATGCAATAATTTTTTATGAGAATAATAAAGTTGATTCTCTCATAGCATCTATTTATCAAAATAAAATGGAAGCAAATGGCTTTAATTTTATATATAAACAAAAAGTAAATTTGGAAGATTCAAGACTAATATTAGATTCATTAACTAATTCTTATGAACTTATGTTGTCAAAAAAAGAAGCTGATTCAATTGATAATATTGAAGGAAGAATCGTAAAGGATGGAAGAGGAATTGAAAAACTTGATACTATTTATAAATATGAAGATAAGTTTTATATTGATGATGATTCAATTGGACATGTATTTACTGTATCATCTAACTCTCTTCTTAGTTCAAACACATTAAGTGCTGTTGATGTTAGAAACGATACAATTTCAGTTTTGGGTTTTGATGAATGGTTAGAATATGATGTAAATACATTTGATCAATTAAAAAGATTAGATGTTTCTTTTATAAGTAGAAAATATATTAATCTAAATTCAGAAATTTCAAATTTTATTAAAGATAAAGTTGTTAATTCATATGGTGAAGTTCCATCAGATAATCTATTTATTGGTTTTGGACTAATTAATATGATAGGTAAGATTATTGACAAATATGGTAATTATTTTCAGTTTGGCTTACGTAATGAAAACTTCATTCAAGGAGATGTTTTTGAAGGGTTCAAATATGACTATATGAATGATAATCAGTTTGTCCCAATACTTAAAATAATAGACTCTGAATTAAAGATTGACAATCAAGAAGAATGATTCAAAAAAGTGTACTAATTAGTTTAGGAAATTTATTTTTTAGGTACAGGAGCTATATTCCTATTCCTATTATTTTCTTAGCTTTTTATTTTTATTATATTTCTCCAATTAATAAAATAAATCCATCCATATTTAATTATTGCTTATCTATTTCATTAACTGGATTATTGATTAGAGTATTAGTTGTTGGATATTCTTTTGATAAAACTTCAGGAAGAAATACAAAATCTCAACTTGCTTCAAAAATAAATAAAACAGGAATATATTCACTCATAAGGCATCCATTGTATATTGGTAATTTCCTTATTTGGCTTGGAGCTTCATTAATTACAAATAACTTATATTTTGTTTTATTTTCTATTTTTTTTTATTGGTTAATCTATATTCCAATTATTTTGGCAGAAGAAGATTATTTAACAAAAAAATTTAAAAATGAATACAAATTATATTCATTAAATGTTCCTGCAATAATTCCTAATTTTAAAAAATGGATAAAACCAGAGTTAAATTTTAATTTAAGAAAAGTTTTATTGAATGAAAAAAATGGTTTATTGGGAATATTTACAATATTCTACTTTTTCAAAGTTTTAGATTTATATAAAAAAAATGAAAGCTTATTTCAATTAAATACAATATTACTACTTTTTGTTTTTAGCTTTTTGTTTTATTTTTTGATAAAAATTTATCAAAAAATTAATAAATTTCACTTAGACACATCTGATTGAAATTCCATTCTCATCTGTAATGGATCATATATTTTTGTTTTAGTTATTGATTTAACTAACCAATTATCAATTTTTGGAAAATATTCTGAATATAAAAAGTTAACTTGATTTAATGATGAAACCAGTTTTTCAATTGATGATTTTTGTCTTGGATATTCAATAATTTGATATTTTTCAATTTTAGCTCTATCAGCAGCTATTTCTATTGCATCGTTCATATCACCAAGAATATCAACTAAATTGATTTTTTTTGACGTTTCTCCATAATATACTCTACCTCTTGCAATTTTATTTACTTCCTCTTTACTCATTTTTCTCCCTTCAGAAACAACATTTAAAAAGTCATCATATATTTGATTTACTCCTCTTTGAACTAATTTTTTTTCATCTTTATTAAGTGGCTTTAATAAATTAATTTCTCCAATATTTTGACTTGTTTTAATCTCATCAACATTTATTTTTAACTTATTTTTAATTAATCCAGATAAATCAGGAACAATGCCAAAAACTCCAATTGAACCTAGAATACTATGCTTAGATGAAATTAATGTATCAGCTGGCATGCCTATATAATAACCACCTGACGCACACACATCGGACATATAAACAATTACTGGTTTCTTTTCATTTAAAAGTTGTATTTCTCTGTGGATTAAATCAGAAGCAAATGCACTACCTCCTCCTGAATTAATATAAAAAATGACGGATTTAATATTCTTATTCTTTTTTATTTTTTTTATCTCTTTAATTATACTTTCAGAAAAAATACCTTCATCTCCTTTTCCTGGAAGAATACCTCCTAATGCATATAATATAGCAATTTTATTCTTAGAGTAATTATTTTTAATCTTAACTGTTTTTTTATAATCTAGTAATGAAACTTTGTTGTATGAAGAATCAATTTTTGTTTTCAGATAATCATCAAATTGATCACTGTAAAATAATGTATCAACTAAATTATTTTTTAAAGCATCGCTTAAAAGTTCAGTTTCATAATTATTGATAAAATTAATTAATGATGTTTTTGTTAAATTTCTAGAATCGGATATGTCATTTAAATAGAAATTAAATCTTTCATCCAAAAATTCATAATATTGTTTTTTATTTTCTTCACTAAATTCATTTCTAACATAGGTTTCAGCAGCTCCCTTAAATTCTCCTACTCTAAAAAGCTCAATTTTGATTCCTAACTCCTCAAATAATTCTCTATAGAAGAAATCGAATATACCAAAACCACTTATGTTTATGAATCCTGGAGGTGATACAGCTATCAAATTACTAATTGAAGATAAATAATAAGAGTTTTTAGTATAATAGTCAGAATGAGAATATATAGGTTTTACTTTTCGAAAAGACGATAAAATATCTCTGACTTGTTTTAATTTATTGAAAGGTATTAATGCATTATCAAGATTTAAAACAATGCTTTTAATATTTTCATCATTTTTTGCTGTATCAATAAGAGTTTTAAATGTTCTTAAACTAATTTTTTCTTTATTTAAGTCCTCATTTAAACCTGGTAATGAAAATCCTAGATTGATATCTAAATCATCGCCTTTTAAATCCCTATCTCCAATTATATTTATATCATCAATAAATAGGATAGAATTCTCTTTAACTTCAATAATATTTGCTTTATCATCAGGAGTTGAAAATATTGCAACCATTATCGTAAAAATTATAAAAATTAAAAATATACTAACAAAGAATCCGATGATGTTTGTTATAACATTTTTTAAAATATTTTTTAAAAAATTCATTTATTTTGATTTTTTTACAAATATAATTTTTAATTGTTTAAAACAATTTTATTTGCTTTAATTAAGTCTTCTTCTGTATCTATTCCGAAAGTATCTTCTTCAGTTATTGCTAATTTAATCTTATAATTATTTTCTAACCACCTTAATTGTTCTAACGATTCTATTTTTTCTAATTCTGATTTTGATAGTTCAGTTATTTTTTTAATTATATTTTTTTTAAATGCATATAGGCCTATATGTTTATAATAAACAGCATTTTCATTATTTGTTGGAATTATATTTCTTGAAAAATATAAGGCATATTTATTTTTGTCCATAACAACTTTAATTATACTATTTTTTTTCAATTCTTGGCTATAAGGTGTCTTTTTTACTAGACTACATATTTGATCTTCTCCATTACATATATCAAGTAAGGCATCAATTTGATTTTTTTTTATAAAAGGTTCATCTCCTTGAATATTTACCACATAATCATAAGATATATTAATTTTATTTAAGGCTTCCGATACTCTTTCAGTTCCATTTATAGGGTTTGAAGATGTCAATACAACTTCTCCAAAGCTTTCAACATGTTTTTTGATTTCATCATTATTTGTAGCTACAATTACTTTTTCAAACCTTTCGCATTTAACAGATTGTTCATACACCCTTTGAATCATAGACTTGTTTCCAATTTTTTTTAAAGGTTTTCCAGGAAGTCTCTTCGATTCCATTCTTGAAGGAATTACAGCAATATATCTCACTAGATTATTTGTTTAACTTTTATTGATGTACCTTCATTTTCTACTACCTCAATATTTTTATTTTTATCAATGTATTCCCCTGAAGTTGAAGCGTCAAATATTTTATCCTCAATAATAACTTTTCCACTAGGCCTAAGAACAGTAAATGATTTACCTTTTTTACCTATTATATCATTATTACTTATTTTAGATGTAAATCCTTTATTAGAATCTTGAATATCATCTAGAGATATTTTTTTAAAATATTTAGATTCAGAAAGTTTAATTCCACCAAAAAATAAAAGAACTATAAAGCCAAGTACTGCTAGAAGAACAGATCCGGTCGCATTAAAAAGTTCGGCTGGAAAAACAAAAGTAAAATCTAGAAAATCATTATTAACCATGATTAAAACCAGAGAACTAATTGAAAATAATATTCCAAGAATTCCAAATATTCCAAATCCAGGAATAATAAAAATTTCAATGCCAATTAATATTATTCCAATTAAAAACATTAATATTTCCCAATTTTCAGCAAGGCCATTAAGATAATATGGGGTTAGATATAATATACCAGCTATAATTGCAGCCATTATTGGAAAGCCAACACCAGGAGTTTGAAGTTCAAAGTAAATTCCACCTAAAATAATAAGAATTAAAACACTGCTAATCATAGGATTCAAGAAAAATGCAATTATATTTTCAGTAGAACTTAGTTCAAATTTGTTAATTTCATAATTATCATAATTTAGATGGTTCATTAATTCATCTATTGAATTAATTTCAGCTTCGCAAAAACCATTTTTTATTGCTTCAGATGTCGAAAATGTAATAACTTTTCCTTCTTGAGATAAACTATCTATTTTAACATCTTGATCAACCATTGCTTCAGCAATATTTGGATCCCTATTTTTAGCCTCTGCAGTCGATCTCATTATAGATCTCATATAAGATTGATATTTGTCAGGTGCTGCACTTCCATCAGCAGTTACAACAGTTGCTGCACCAATACTTGCTCCACTACTCATATAAATACTGTCACAAGCAATAGAAATCAAGGCTCCAGCTGATGCAGCATCCTTATTTATCCATGAGTAAATTGGCTTATCAAAGTCTAGAATTCTTGTTCTAATATCATCAGCATCATTTAAAGCACCTCCATAAGTATCCATTTCAATGATTATCATATCATAATCCTTTTTTTCAACTTCTTCCAACATTAGTTTTGTATATCTATTTATTCTTGGATCAATATTTTGTTTTATCTCAACAAGAAGAACATTAAGTTTTTTCTCTTGCGAAAAAGAAATATTAATTTTAAGTAAAATGAATATTACTAAAAAAATATAAATTATTTTATGACCTAGTTTCATATTGCAAAATTAATACATTACTAATTAAATGCTTTTTATAAATTATAAATTCTGTCTTTTATTTTTCTTTTTGAACTTAACTTACTTTCAATCATTTTCAAGAGAATTAAGTGATACAATTTTTCACAATGTTGAGAAAGGAGAAACATTATTTTCTATTTCAAAAAAATATAATCTTTCTATTGGTGATTTAAAAAAATGGAATAATCTTAAAAACAATGATCTTTCTGTTAATCAAAAAATTATAGTTTTTTCTCAATCAGCAAATATTAAATCTGAAATGATTGAAAAAACATATGAAGAAAAGTTTCCAGGTATTTTAAAAGAGGAAGGTTTTGCATCTTCAATAGAGGAGCCTATGGAGTCAACTAAATACTTAGCTTTGCATAAAAGTGCAAAAGTTGGAACTATTCTTTTTGTCAGAAATCAAATGAATGATTTAAAGGTTATGGTTCGAGTTATTGGTAAATTACCAGATACAGGTTCAAATCAAAAAATTGTAATCAGATTATCAAAAATAGCTTTTTCTAAACTTGATCCAATAGATCCAATAATTCCTGTAGAGTTATCTTATCTTGAAAATTAACTATTTAATTAATCCACTTGCCTGGATTTTTTCTCCAACTTTTTAAAAAATCTATTTCTTTTGAACTAATTATTTTATTTGTTTTTACAAATTCAATCAAATCATAATAATTGCACAGATTAACAACTTTTATATTATTGGATTTAAAATTGGTTTTAGAAATTTCAAAACTATAATTAAATATACATGCTAAGCCTAAAATATTGCATTTTCTTAATTTTATTGCATCTATTGCTTTCAATGAGCTTCCGCCTGTAGAAATCAAATCTTCAATAACTAATACATTAGAATTAATTTTTAATTCTCCTTCAATCATGTTTTTCATGCCATGTTTTTTTGCTGTTGATCTAACGTAAACCAAAGGTAGATTAAGTTCTTTTGCAACAAGTGAAGCTTGAGGTATACCTGCAGTTGCTACACCAGCTATGGCATCTATTTTATCGAAACTTGATTTAATTTTACTAACCAATTGAGCAGTGATGTCATCTCTTATTTTAGGATAAGAAAGGGATATCCTATTATCACAATATATAGGAGATTTCCATCCAGAAGCCCAAACAAATGGATTTTTTAAATTAATTTTTATAGAATTAATTGAAATAAGAGAGGATATAATTTTTTGTGCAATCATTTATAAATTAATTAACAAAAATAATTCGATTTATTTTAATATTTTGCATTTCAATAATTCAATTTTTCTATTATGAAAAGAATTTTCATTAATGACATACCTGTATCATTCAAAAATTTAGATAATTCAAAGTTAAAAGTTGAAAATTATGACACTCTAATAGATGGATCTTCTGGAATAATTCATACTAAACTAAGAGCAAGAGTATTAATTTATGACGCTTTGCCAGATTCAATTGATGCATTATTAAAGATAATGACAGAAAAAAAACTCAAAAAAACTTATTCTGTTACATTTACTTTAAAAAATAAAAAAGAAGTAATAAAGTATTTAAAGGAAAAATTTAAAGTAATTAAAGCAGCAGGTGGTATTGTTCAAAATAATGAGAACAAAATTTTATTTATTTACAGATTAGGTAAGTGGGATCTTCCGAAAGGAAAAAAAGACAAAGGTGAAAAAATAAAAGATTGTGCTGTAAGAGAAGTTGAAGAAGAAACAAATACAAAAGTTAAAATTATTAAAAAGAATTGTACAACATGGCACACCTATACTAGATATAAAAAGTTTATTTTAAAGAAAACTGTTTGGTACAAAATGAAATGTATTGATGATTCAAAAATGAAAGGGCAAAAGAAAGAAAAAATTGAAAAAGTTAGATGGATGGAAAATAAAATTATAAATGAGATACTGATTAATTCATATAAAAGTTTGTCTTATGTAGTGAAGAAATATTTTAAAAAAGATAAGTTAAATACTTGAAAGAGCTCTAATAGTTCTCTTAACCTCTTCCTTAGTATTATAAATTGAGATTCCAAGTCTTGTTACTCCCCCCTTTTTTTCAAGCCCCATACACTCAATAGCTTTTTTTGCATAAAAATGACCATCCCAAGCGCATATGTTAAATTCAGAAAGTTTATTGCAAACGTATTTTGGATCCTTTTTTTTATGTACAATTGATATTGTTGGCGCTCTTTGCTTTGAATCAAAATTTAAACCTACAGTTTTGAAATTATTTAATCCATTTATTTCATTGTATAACATTGATGCCAATGAATGTTCGTGTTTTCTAATATTTTGATATGCATTTTTTAATTTTGTTCTTAAATTTTTTCCTTTTCCAAAGCTTGCTATAAACTTAACGGCTTCACTAGCTCCAGCGCATGCTGCATGATTTAAAGTTCCAGTTTCTATTCTATATGGAGATATTTGATCTTGAACTATTAAGCGATCTGTATTAAGATTATCTAATATTCCAGGTTTAGAATACAAAAACCCAAGGTGAGGACCATAAAATTTATAGGAAGAACATAATAGAAAATCACAATTTATATCTTTTACATCGATCAAAAAATGTGGGGCGTAATGTACTGCGTCCAATAAAAAAAAAGATTTATGATTTTTTAAAATATTTCCAATTTTTTTAAATTCATTAATAGTTCCAAGAGCATTGGATGACATACCAAGTGCAACTAATCTAGTTTTATCATTTATTTTACTTTCAAAATCTTTATAATCTAATTTTCCAGATTTTAATAATTTTATTTCATTGATTTTGATTCCATAATTTTTCAAACTCATCCATGGTCCTCTATTTGCTTCATGATCAAGCTGAGTTACTATAATTTCATCATTTTTTTTAAAAATTTTGGAAAAGGCTCTAACCAAACTAAAGGATAAAGTTGTCATGTTATGGCCTATAGATATTGAATTTTTATTTTGAGCACCTAAAAAAATGGATAAATTTTCTCTAGTTTCATCCATTATCACATCAGTTCTATTACTTGTTATAAAACTACCATGAGTGTTTGAATTTGAAGTTTTATAATAGTTTGAAATGGCATTAATTACACTATTTGGAACTTGAGTTCCACCTGGACCATCTAGATAAATAATTTTTTCACCTCTTGAGTTTTTTATTTCGAGAGAAGGAAAATGATTTCTTATTTTATTAATATTTACCAAAGCTTTTTTTTTTATAATAAATATAAATAGGAATTGAAATTAAAAGTAATATTATACTGTAGAATATAGGCTCTTTTCCAATTCCAAAAATTATCCACCAAGTGAAAAAAAATGTAGGGATTCCAATCAAAGATGGAATAACAAATTTTTTAATAGATGCCTTTTGCTTGATTAAAATTGAAATTTCTATTAATGAAGAGAAAACATATAGCATTAGAGCACAAAATGTACCAGTTAAAATAAGAAATGTAAATATTCCAACCAAACCTTTTGAATAGTTCATAATTATTAAGAGGCTAACAAAAGAACTAGTAATAAACAGTCCATATGTTGGAACTTGATTATGATTTAATTTTGAAAAAACACTTCCAAGTAAGCCATCCTGAGCTAATGTTTTAGGTATTTCAGCTTGAAGTAACGTCCATCCATTAAGACAACCTATACCAGCAATGATAGCAAAAATCGCAATTATATTTTTTCCAGTTTCTCCTAAAACAATATTTATTGCATCTGCAAACGGAGCATTAGATAAAGCTAAATCATTTGGTGAAATGATACCCATTAGAGCAATTGAAGAAAATATATAAATAGCTATGGTTATAAATGTTCCAAGTGTTGTTGCAAGAGGAATTGTTTTTTCTGGAGATTCAGTTCCATCGGTTGGAATTGTTGCAGATTCAATTCCTAAAAATGCAAAAAAAGTCATTGCAGTAGTTATACTAAGGGCATGAAAGTTTGAGAGTTCAGATAGATTGATTGGAAAAAAATTTTTTATATCGAAAACAAAGAAGCTTATAATTATTGTTAATAAAAGTGGAATGATTTTTAAAATGCTTGTTATAAATTGAAATTTTCCCATAGTCTTTATACCATAATTATTTATTATCGTAATAATCCATATAATTGATATTGAAAAAATTATACTAAAAATTTTATCATCTATGAAAGGAAAAATTACAGTGCTATAGCTTGTAATCGCTATTGCAAGTCCAGCGTTAGTCAGTAGAATAGAAAGCCAATATCCCCAAACAACAAAAAAAGCAGAAAAACTACCAAAACCTTTTTTAGTATAATGAAATGGACCACTTTTTCCTGGTATTTTTTGACTTAATCTTTTGAAAATCATCGCAAGGAAAATTGCTCCAATACCTGAAATTATCCAGCCAAAAATACTTATAGCCCCATATTTTGCTAACGAAGCTGGCAACATAAAAATACCAGCTCCTATCATATTTCCTACAACTAGACTCGTAGATTCTCTTAATCCAATTTTTTGACTTTTATTTTTGTTCATTGTCTAATACAATTTACATTTTTATATTTATAAAAATTAAAATTTAATTATTTTGATTATTTGAAATTATTATATCCAACATTTATAAGTCAATGGATTATTTTTTAGGAATAGATTTAGGTAGCTCATCAGTGAAAGTATCAATACTAGATGGGAAAAAAGGGAAGAGTATAATTTCATGCAATTACCCTGAAAAAGAAATGGATATTTTTTCTCTTCAATCTGGATGGGCGGAACAAGATCCTGATTATTGGTGGGAATGTGTAGTTAGTTGTTTTAAAAAATTAAATAAAAAAATTGATTTTTCACTGATTGCTTCTGTTGGAATTTCTTATCAAATGCATGGATTGGTATTAATAGATAAAAATGGAAAATCTTTAAGAAAATCAATTATCTGGTGTGATTCAAGAGCAGTTGATATCGGTAAAAAGGCTAATGAATCAATAAAATCTGAAATTATTTCTAAAAATTTACTTAATTCTCCAGGGAATTTTACTGCTTCAAAGCTAAAATGGGTGATGGAGAATGAGCCTGATTTATATAAATCAATTTTTAAAATTATGCTACCAGGTGATTATATATCTTACAAGTTAACTAATAAAATAAATACTACTCAATCAGGACTTTCTGAAGCTATTTTATGGGATTTTAAAAATAAAAATGTATCTAGTGATTTAGTTTCATATTTTGGTTTCAAAAAAGATTTGCTTCCATCAGTTTTATCTTCATTTGATAATCATGGGTCGATTTCAAAGAATATATCAAAGTCATTTGGTTTCAAAAAAAATACTAAAATAACCTATAAGGCAGGTGATCAACTTAATAATGCATTTTCATTAAATGTATTACATCCAGGAGAAATTGCAGCTACTGCAGGTACATCGGCAGTAATTTATGCTGTTACTGATAAAAATATTTATGATAAAAATAAAAGAATTAATACTTTTTTACATTGCAACAATTCTATTGATAACAATAGAAATGGATTACTTTTATGTATCAATGGGTCTGGAATAGCATATTCATGGCTCAAAAAAATTCTTAATTCTGGTGATTATAACGATTTAAACCTAAGCGCAATTAATTCACCAATAGGATCTAAAAACTTAAAATTTTATCCTTTTGGTAATGGTGCTGAGAGAATTTTAAATAATAAAGAAATAGGAGCAAATCTTATGAATTTAAATTTCAATATGCATGATCAGATGGATCTTATAAGATCAGTTCAAGAAGGTGTGGCGTTTTCAATGAATTATGGAATCGAATCTCTAAAGAATTTAGGTGTTGAATTTAAGAAAATAAAAGTTGGAAACTCGAATTTATTTTTAAGTATGTTATTTAGAGAAGCATTTGTTAATACTTCAGGGATAGAATTAGAAATTTATGATACTAATGGATCTGAAGGAGCGGCTAGAGCTGCAGCTCTTGGAATCGGGTATTATGCTAATGAGAAAGAAGCATTTAAAAATCTAAAATTAATTAGTAAATTAAAACCAAAGAAGAGTTTAAGAGAAAAGTATTTAAATTACTATTCTGACTGGAAAAAACATTTGTCTAACTTTTTATAATAAACATGTCAATTGTACTAGGAGATAAAGAATATTTTAAGGATGTTAAAAAAATAAAATTTGAGGGAAAAGATTCTAAAAATCGATTTTCATATAGATTTTATGATGAAAATAAGATTGTCCTTGGAAAAAAAATGGGTGAACATTTTAAATTTGCAGTTGCTTATTGGCATTCATTTGTAAACCCTGGAAATGATCCATTTGGAGTTGGTACTAAGTCTTTTCCATGGTCAAAATCTTCTGATCCTTTTCAAAATGCTTGTGATAAAATGGACGCTGCTTTTGAATTTATTTCCAAGTTAGGATTAAAGTATTTTTGTTTTCATGATTTTGACTTGATCGAAGAAGGATCTTCTCTTTCTGAATCAGAAAAAAGACTAGAAAAAATTACACTTTATGCAAAAGAAAAGATAAAGGAATCAGATATTAATGTTCTTTGGGGGACAGCTAATCTTTTTTCAAATCCAAGATATATGAATGGAGCTGCTACAAATCCAGAATTCGATATACTATCTGTTGCGGCTGCTCAAGTAAAAAACGCAATCGACGTCACCATTGAACTCGGTGGTGAAAATTATGTTTTTTGGGGAGGTAGGGAAGGATACATGTCACTTTTAAATACAGATATGAAAAGAGAACTTGATCATCTAGCAAAATTCCTTCATCTTTCAAAAGATTATGCACGATCACAAGGTTTTAAGGGATGTTTTTTTATTGAACCTAAACCTATGGAACCTACCAAACATCAATATGATTTTGATGCTGCTACAGTTATTGGGTTTTTAGAACATTACGGTCTTGATAAAGATTTTAAATTAAATATTGAGGTTAATCATGCAACTCTAGCAAGTCATACATTTCAGCACGAGCTCCAGGTAGCGGCAAACAGTAATATGCTTGGAAGCATGGATGCAAATAGGGGAGATTATCAAAATGGTTGGGATACTGATCAATTTCCTAATAATATCTATGAAATTGTAGAGTCTCTTTTAGTGATTATACAATCTGGTGGTTTTCAAGGTGGAGGTATCAATTTTGATGCTAAAACAAGAAGAAACTCTATTGATTTAAATGATATGTTTTATTCTCATATAGGAGCCATAGATCTTTTTGCAAAAGGATTATTAATAACAGAAAAAATATTAAATGATTCTGAATATTCTAAATTGTTGAAAGAAAGGTATGCTTCTTTCGATAAAGGTAAAGGAAAAGATTTTGAAGATGGAAAAATTTCCATGAAAGACTTATATCAGCATGCCTCTAAACTGAAAGAGCCAAAGCTAATTTCTGGAAGACAAGAATTATTTGAAAATATAATCAACAGGTATATTTAATTACTTAATAGTTCATTCCAATGATTAAATATAAAAAAGCGGTTAATACACCTGAAATTAAAGCATAAGGAAGCTGAGTTTTTACGTGATCAATATGATCACTTGCAGATGCCATAGATGAAATAACTGATGTATCTGAAATGGGTGAGCAGTGATCACCAAAAAGCCCCCCGCCAAGTGCAGCTGCTATTGCAACATGTGTGTCTATTCCAATTTGATTTGATATAGGAATTGCAATTGCTATCATAATTGCAAATGTTCCCCATGATGTTCCTGTTGAGAAGGATATAAAACAACTAGTTAAGAATAATAAAACAGGGATAAATTTAGGAGAAATAATACCTTTTAAAGATTCAGATACATATTGACCAGTTCCAAGTTCGTTACATAGGTTACCTATAGCAAAAGCTAATAAAATTAAAACAGCCATTGAAATCATTCCAGACATTCCTTTTAAAGTGTTATTTATAATTTCCCTAATTGTCATAATTTTTTTTATTACGAAGTAAAATGATGAAATAATAATAGCAAAAAAAATAGAATATAATACTGACTTAGATCCCGAAGCATTTCCAATTATTCCAAAAAAAGAATTATCATTTAACTCAGTACTATATCCAGTGTATAATAGCATGAATGGCATTATTAAAATCATTGATCCCAATGGTATAAACATATTTAATGAATTTTCTTTTATACCTTTTTTAGTTTTAATTATTGTTATTTCATCAGATATCATTGGTAATGAACCTTCATTAAAAACTTTTCCATTTTTTGTTCTTATTTCAGCTGATTTCATAGTACCAATATCTTTTCCAGACAGTATAAAATAAAATAAAACAATTATGACAAGTATAGGATAAAAGTTATAAGGCATCGCATTAATTAATCCCAAAAAAGGATTATCAATTCCTTGAGTAAGAAGTAAACCCATTATAAATGCACCCCATCCATTAAAAGGAATTAATAGTTTAGAAGGTGCTGAAGTTGAATCAGCAATGTAGGCTAATTTTTCTCTAGAAATTTTTAATTTATCAAAGATTGGTCTAAAAATTGTTCCTACTGTTAAAGCGGAAATATTTGATTCAACAAAAATTATCATTCCAGTAAAAGCAGCAAATATTTGTGCTTTTTTTCTACTTCTATTTATTCTATTTTCGTCACTATTGAAGTATTTTTTTACACTATTTACAAATCCTGCTACACCTCCTGAAACTTGAATAAATGTAATTAAAGAGCCAACCAAAAATGTAAAAATTATAACTCTAGTATTTCCAGGATCTTGAAATACATTTACAATTCCATCAATTGTTAAAAGAACCCCACTTAATATATTCCACTTACCAATAATTAGCCATCCAATAAAAATTCCCGTTAGAAGAGAAATAAATACTTGTTTTGTTCTAATGGCCAAAAAAATAGCTATTAGTGGAGGAATAACTGATAAAAATCCATATTCTTGCATTGTTCAATATTAAGCAAATTATATTTGCTTACTTAATTTTAGATAATAATTTAAATGAAAAAATTATTTAATTTTTTTCTTATATTATTTTTTTCCTATCTCTTTTCTGGTTGTGATGAAGATGAAATATCTATTAATAACTTAAATTCCTATTTAAAATTATTTTCTCAAGATTATGAAAATGTTTTAAAATCAGTTAATAATTCTGAATTTTCAGATATATCTAATAATGCTAAATATGGTCTCTCACTTTACACTATTACATATAAAACCACATATTTAGGTGAAGAAATTATTGCTTCTGGATTAGTTTCATTTCCTGACACAGATCAACCAGTTCCTATGCTAAGTTTTCATCATGGAACAGAATCTAGACATATAGATGCTCCATCAGATAATTTAGTCACTTATAGTTTTTTCTCTAATGCAGCAAGTCTTGGTTATATTTTTTTAATGCCTGATTATCTTGGTTTTGGATCCTCAAAGGATATTCTCCATCCTTATTATAGGTCTGATATAATTGGAAACACTGTTGTAGATATGTTAAAAGCTGTAAAAGAACTAGCTGAAATAGAGAACTATAATTTTAATGGAGATGTTTTTTTAGCTGGATATTCTGAAGGAGGATTCGCAACTATGGCTGCACATAAGAATATTGAAGAGAATAATCCAAAAGGTATAAATTTAGTAGCATCGGCACCTGCAGCAGGTGGTTATGATATTATTGGCATGTTAGATTACTTTTTGAGCCTTAAAACTTATCCTCATCCTTATTATTTAGCTTATGTAGCACTTTCATATAAAACAACTTATCAATGGGATTTAGAATTGTCAGATATTTTTAAAGAGCCTTTTGCTTCAATAATACCTAATTATTTTAATGGATCTTATTCAGGTGGACAGATTAATGATGTTTTAACATATAACATAGATAGTCTTCTGACTGAAGAATTTAAAAATAATGTTCATTCTAGTTCAAAATATTCTGAAATAATTAGTGCTTTTGAAGAAAATAGTCTAGATAATTGGATACCTAAAACTAAAATGTATTTATATCATGGCACAGATGATATAGCAGTTCCTTATAATAATTCTGTTACTACATATGATAATTTTATAAAATTAGGAACTTCTTCTTCAATTATTTCTTTAAATACTTTGCAAGGAAAGGATCATGCTTCCGGGTCTCTGCCATATATGATTGATATTTTTGATAAATTTGAGGCATTAAAATAGTTTATGAGAACAATCTACTTTTTTATTTTTTTTATCTTAATTTTTTTTTCCTGTAAAGAAAATAAAAATGATTTAGTATTGGCCCATATAAATAGTATAAAAAGTAAGTATGCTCCAGATAGTAGAATTGCATTATGGAAAGTTGATTTTAATGGTGCAACAAATACAATAAAAGGAGAAACTGATTCTAAAGAAGCAAAATTAGAGTTTTTAAAATTAATTGAATCAAATAATATTGATATCAATGATAGTATAACTATTTTACCTGATTCTTCAGTTCCAAATTTTGGAATTGTAAATAATTCTGTATCAAATTTAAGAAAATCACCTAGTCATTCATCAGAATTAGTTTCACAAGCTGTTTTAGGTACCAAATTAAAAGTTTTAAAAAAAGATGGTGAATGGTATTTGGTCAAAACCCCTGAAGGATATATTTCTTGGATAGATCATGGAGGATTTATCAATCTAGAAGAAAAGGAATTTAAAAACTATTTTGAAGGTGAGAAAGTCATTTTTAATGAAGTTTTTGGTTTTTCATTTAAAGATAGAAATAAGAAAAAAATAGTTTCAGACATTGTTATGGGAAGTGTTTTAAAATTAATTAATGAAGAATCAAATCAATTTAAGGTAATGTATCCAGATGGAAGAACTGGATGGGTTGATAACTCAAAATTTATTAAATATTCTTCTTTTGATGAATTAAAAAATGATGATCTAGAAGCATTAGTTTTAAATGCTGAAAAATTAGTTGGTATTCCATATTTATGGGGAGGAACCTCATCTAATGGTTTTGATTGTAGTGGATTTACAAAAACATTATATTATATGAATGGATTAATTATTCCTAGAGATGCTTCACAACAAATACAAATTGGTCAAATTGTTGATTCTGTTAGTAATTGGGAAAATTTGAAAATTGGAGATTTATTATTTTTTGGATATAAAAATGAAGAAAAATTAAAAATAGATCATGTAGGTATGTGGTTAGGTAATAATAAGTTTATACAATCTTCAAAAAATGTGAGAATTAGTTCTGTGAGTCCAAATGATAAGGATTATGATAGTTATCATATGGAAAAATATATTATGACAAAAAGAATAATTAATAGTTCAGAATAAATGATAAATAAAAAAAATAATTTTTTATATATTTTTTTTATCATTTTAATTCCTTTATTCAGCTGCAATAAACAAAAGGATTATACGGGAATGTCATGGATAAAACCGGGCGAATTTATGATGGGGGGCATGAATCACTTTGAAGCTAGAAATGATGAATTTCCTTCACATAAGGTCAAATTGAATGGATTTTGGATAGATCAAACTGAAATTACTAACTCTGAATTTATGGATTTTGTTAATGAAACTAATTATGTTACTACTGCAGAAATTAAACCTACTTGGGAAGAAATAAAAAATCAATTGCCACCTGGGATTCAAAAACCACATGATAGTTTATTTGTTGCTTCTTCTTTGGTTTTTAAACCATCAACTAATAAAGTGCCACTTTCAGATGTTTCAACCTGGTGGGAATGGAGAAAAGGTGCAAACTGGAAACATCCTTTTGGTGAAGGCTCTTCTATAAAGGAAATTATGAATCATCCGGTGGTACATATATCATACTTTGACGCTGTTGAGTATTGTAAGTGGAAAGGTAAAAGGTTGCCTACAGAAGCCGAGTGGGAATTTGCAGCTAAAGGTGGAAAAAATAATGTTAATTTTACATGGGGAAATGGGTCATTATCATCAAGTTTTTTAAATTCTTGGGAGGGGGATTTTCCTTTTTTTAATACAATAAAAGATGGATATTATTATACTGCGCCAGTTAAAACTTATATTCCTAATGGTTATGGGCTTTATGATATGGCAGGAAATGTTTGGGAGTGGTGTAGCGATTGGTATGATTATAATTACTATAAAAAAAATGAGTCATTATCAATTAATCCAAAAGGACCTAATCAATCTTTTGATCCTCAAGAACCATATTCCAAAAAACGTGTTCTGAGGGGTGGTTCATTTTTATGCAATTCAAGTTATTGTTCTGGCTATAGAGTAACTGCTAGAATGAAGTCTAGTCCAGATTCTGGAATGTCCCATACAGGATTTAGGTGTGCTTGTAATTAATTATAATTTATTCTTTTAAATAAAGTATAAATATATTCTCTTTTATTTCCATTATATGGATGTTTATATGTGTAATTGATAGCTTCTAATAACTCAAAATCTTTACCAAGTTTTTTTATAAGCATTTTTTTATCATAGTTAAATATATCTAACCCACAACATTTTTTTGCACCATCTAAGTTAAATTCACATAGAATAACATGACCATCTTTTTTAACAACTTTTTTTAATAAATTAAAGTAGTTTTCTTGTTGATATTTTTCTTTAAAAAAATGTAAAACAGCTCGATCATGCCACAAGTCAACTTTATTTATCTTCAACAATTTTTTTGGATTTGTTAAATCATCTTGTATAAATTTTATTGACGGCTTGTTTTGAAGTTTGTTTTGAAGTTTTTTTATTGCTATTGACGATATATCATTTATTATAATATTTTTGAATCCTTTTTTGATTAGTATTTTGATTAATTTTGAAGTACCTGCTCCAGCATTGAATAGCACAGAATTTTTATTTAAATTACATTTTTCAATCAATTCTATTGATAACTTAGGATCAGATTCAAACCAACCAAGATTTTTAGATGAATTTTTTTTATATGCATTATCCCAATGAGTTTTATAATTGTAATTTGATTCTTTCACAATAATTTTTTTATTTTTCGTATAAAACTTTTAGAAGTAAATTGATTTTTTTTCATGCCGCTAGTTCTAAATATCTCTTTGCCAGATTTATCAAAAATGATAGTAGTAGGTAATCCATAAGCATCAAAATACGAATAATCTCCTTCAAGTTTTAGAAATTCAATATCATATTTATTTTTTTGAACAAAAGATTTTATTGTTTTTATGTTTTCGTTTGAAATTGCAACAAATTTTATACTATCTTTTTCAAAAAGTTTTTTTGAATTCATAATATCTTCAAATTCTACAATACATGGTTTACACCATGTAGCCCAAAGGTTTAAAAACAAAACGTTTCCGTGATATGAGTCAAGATCAATTTGGTTATCATTTAGATCAGTTAAATAGCTTGAATTTATTTCAAAATCATTTTTATTTTTTTTAATGCAGGAAATGAACAATATCAAATAAAGTATGATGTAAATAGCGTTTTTCATTAAGATATTTTGATATACTTATAGTAATTATCTTTTTAAGTAAAAAGGCAATTATAATTATGAATTTAATTATTTTTGCTCTTGATTGCTATAAATTAAATTAATTATGAAAAAATACTTTATCATTTTTTTTCTTTTTTGTTTTGTCTATTCTGCTTTTTCACAAAAATTTCATTCAAAAATTAAAGTTAATGGACTAACCTGTGCTATGTGTTCTTATTCTACTCATAGAAGTTTAGAAAAATTAGACTTTATAAAGGATATTATTCCTGATTTAGAATCTACCTCATTTATTCTAGAATTTAAAGAAGGTATGTTTGTGGATTTTGATTTGATCCAAGAAAAAATTGAAGATGCAGGTTTTTTTCTTGGTGAAACAGAAATTATTTTTGAAAATACCTTGTTAAAATCCAATGATACGCATAGCTTGATTGATAATAATTTATTCCATTTTTTTTCTGAAGAAAATAAAGAGTCAAAGGTTTTCAAATTAGTTGATAAAAATTTTATTGATAAGGAAAAATTTGATGAATTATCGTCTAAAACAAATCATTCATGTTATTTGACAGGAAGGCATTCTAAATCATGTTGTACTAATCATGAAAACCTAAAATCAAATAAACTATTTCATCTAAAGTCTGATATTTAATAATATTTATTGGATGAAAAAAATATTTCTTTTTTTTCTAATTTTTCTTTTTTTATATAATAACTCTTATTCTCAGGAATTATATATTAATACTGAAGCTGCTAGCTTAATTCCAAAAGGAACAAAAGTTATTCGGTTTAATTATTCTAACATTTTTTTAAATCAAACTAATGAAAAGGAAAGTGTCAAGAATGCTTTATTGTTTACACCTTCTTTAGCCTATGGTTTGTCAAAAAAAATTATGATTAGTGGAAGTTTTCAATTTTCTAATAAACCTTATGAAAAAGATTTGGGTACTAATTTTGGTTTTAATGGATTCAAATTATATTCAAAACAAAGAATTTTTACAACAGACAAACAAAAAAATCATACTAGATTATCTTCATTTGTAAAATATTCATTTCATAAAGAAAAATTTATGAAAAGTAATATTGATTTAGAACTACAAGATAATGGTTTTGAATTTGGTTTAATAGGTACACAACTTATCAAAAAACTAGCTATTTCAATAACTTCAGCTTATACAAGAGTAAATGATATTTATGATAAGTCTAATAACTTATTTAGGCTAGGTACTTTAAAAAATTCGATATCAGCTGGGTATTTAGTTTTTCCCAGAAAATATAAATCATATAAGCAAACAAATTTTAATATATATTTAGAGTATATAACTAATACCATAACCAACAAATACTTTCCTGAACGGTTCAATAAGTTTTCATCTACTTTGGCTCCAGGTATACAATTTATAATCTTATCTAGATCTAGATTAGATTTTAGTTATAAAATAAGAAAAGGAGATACTGAAAATGAATTTTTAATAAAATTAACATATATAATTTATTAATTATTCCTCAATCAAATAAGTCCCTCTATAAACTTTGAACCCATTTTTAGACCAGTATGATAGTTTTGGTTCATTTCCTTTTTTTTCTTTGATTGATGCACAGCCTACTGATCCATCTTTTCCTAAAGCAACAATTTTATCATTGAAATCAATATTTTTAGTTCCGCCATTAATATCAACAATTTTTTTACATAATGCTTCACATGCTTCTTGGGGAGTTTTACCATTTCTCATTTGCTCAACGACAAAGAATGATCCACAAGTTCTTAAAATCTCTTCTCCTCTTCCAGTAGCACCAGCTGCACCTACCTCATTATCTACATATAATCCAGCTCCAATTATAGGTGAATCACCAATTCTTCCGGGTATTTTATAAGCAAGACCACTTGTAGTTGTTATTCCGGCTACATCACTATTAGAATCAACTGCTAAAACATTTATTGTACCTGTAGATCTTTCATTATTATAACTGTTATCTTTTGGAGGAAACCAATCATCTTTATCAGAAATATTTTCTTTCCACCTAAGCCAAATTTTTCTTGCTTTTTCAGTTAATAGATTTTCTATCTTAAAGCCATGAGCTATAGCAAAATTTTGAGCTCCTTTTCCTACAATATGAATATGGTCAGTTCTTTCCATTACAAGTCTAGCAACAGATGATGGAGTTTTAATTCCTTCTAAACAAGCCACTGAACCACAATTATGATTAGGTCCATACATTATAGAAGCATCTAATTGTACAATTCCATGTTCATTTGGAAGACCACCAAATCCAACTGATGTATCTTCAGGATCTAATTCTGTAACATTTGCAGATTTTTCAACAGCATCCAATAATTTCCCATTATTTGATAAAATTTCCCAGCCGGGTATTAATACTTTTTCACCCCAATCTTCACCTCTACTACATACTATGATAGGATTATCTTTTTTTGATGATTCCCCTTTTAAATTTGTAACCAAAGGAGCAGTTGCTCCAATTGCCGATATTTTTTTTATAAAAGTTCTTCTATTAGTCATTATTTATATTATTTAATTTATTAATATATTCTTTCATATATATATTTTTTTGTTTTGATCTATACTGCAAAATCCATCTGGGATGAGGCAGAGAAATAATTTCATTAAAGAATTTATATTCTTTGTTTATCTTTTCAAAAAATTTTTCGTTTTTTCCTTTTCCAATTATTATGCAAAATTCTCTTCTCACAATATTTTTACATTGATATTTAATCCATTCAACTATTTTTTTTTCCCAATTTTTTAAAATCATATCATTATCATAATAGTTAAAATTTTTATTGTCTTTAATAAATCCAAATGGACAAACACTACTTATAAAAAATTTATTATAAAACTTTTTTGTTCCCCCATAAATTGAAATTAACTCATAAATAAATTTAGAACTAATTTCTTTTTTTTTATTTAATGAATTATCTATTAGACAATATTTTTCCAAATTATAAGGATCTGTAAATGGTATTCCAGTTAAACCTCCTCCAAGTCTACCTGGATTAATACCTAAAATTATTATTCTTCTTTTATAATCATTATAGTATGAAGTATAAAATTTTTTAATAAGTGGCCAGATATTTTTATTATGATATGGATTCATTATTGAAATATTATTTGGAACTTTTAGAGGTTTAATTTTTTTTAAAAAATCTAAAATTTTTTTTGAATTGTTCATTTTATAAATAATCAATATTTTTGTTATCAAACATTTTAATATGAGATCAATTTATTTGTTGACATTATTATTGCTTTTTTCTTGTGAACAACAAGATAGTAAATCAATAGTTAAAAAAGAGATTAAATATCAACTGGATTCTTTAGAAATGAATGGTTATTTAGTTTATGATGAATCAATTAAAGAAAAAAGACCTGCAATTCTTGTGGTTCATGAATGGTGGGGTCAAAATGATTATCCTAGAAAAAGAGCAGAAATGCTAGCAGAATTAGGTTATGTTGCATTTGCTATTGATATGTATGGTGGGGGAAAGGTTGCTAATCATCCTAAAGATGCTGGAGCATTTAGTTCCTCAGTAATGAAAAATTTTGATTTTAGTAAAGAAAGATTCATTAAAGCAATGGATGTTGTAAAAGAATTAAACTTTGTTGATAAAAATAATATTGCAGCTATAGGCTATTGTTTTGGTGGAGGAGTAGTTTTAAATATGGCCAGATTAAATGTTGATTTAAAAGGTGTTGTAAGTTTTCATGGTTCTTTGGGTAAAGCGGTCAATTTTACTGGACCAACATCAACGAAAATTTTAGTTTGCAATGGAGCAGATGATCGAATGGTAGGGGGAGATGCTATCTTGAAGTTTAAGCAGGAAATGGAATCAATAAAAGCTGATTATGAATTAATTAATTATCCTAATAGTACACATGGATTTACTAACCCAGAAGCAACAATAAATGGAGAAAAATTTCAAATAGGATTAGCATACAATAAGGAAGCAGACATAGAGTCTTGGAAAAAGATGCAATCCTTCTTTAATAAAATATTTAAGGAGTAAATAATTTATTTTAACCTCTTATTAAATCTTTCTAAATGTTCTTCTGGCATTGTATCAACTTGAAACCCTACAATAACATTAGACCAAAGCATTATAACATTAGCAATTTTATTATCATTTGCATCGATTCTATAAAATAATCTTTCAATATTATTATCCCACAAAGTAGGTTCAACCTCAATACTTAGTGCTAAATCATTATTATAACTCTCCATATCCATTTCCCCATCTTTCATGTAGGCATAAGGGTATTTAACCGCTTTGTTAAAGTCAATTTTCCACTTTCCTTTTTCACTTGGAGTCATTGCGATAGAATATTTTCCAGCTCTTAAAACTTCTCCTTCAATTTTTACTGAAGTACTAAATACGATTGATGTAGGGCCATTTGCTCCTGCTCTCCATAATTTATCATATGGAACTAAATCGCCAAAAATTGACCTTCCTTTAACACCTGGTGATGAATAATAAATTTCTATTTTTGTCATTCCCACATTTTGAGATGCCGATGCTTGTGGACTTGCAACGGGTTCTAAAAAGTTAGTTTGCATTTGAGAATAAACATTAGAATAAAAGAAAATTAGAATAAATAATATTGATATTTTTTTCATTTTTTATGGTTTTAAATTAAAAATTAAATATTAGGATAAATTTAATTATTTCAAAGCTTTTTGATTGCTATTTGTTTTGAGTTCCCATGACCATGCGGATTCTAACATATTTTTTAGATTAAATTTAGCTTTCCATTTTAATATTCTATTTGCTTTAGTAGTATCTGCGTAAATTTCTTTTATATCTCCTTTCCTTCTTTTTGCAAACTTATAATTTAATTTTTTACCAGAAATTTTTTCAAACATATTAATAACTTCAATAACTGAATAACCTCTTCCAGTTCCAATATTAAAAATCTCATAATTATTTTTTGAATTTTTGATGTATTCATATGCCATTATATGAGCTTTTGATAGGTCTTCTATATGAATATAATCTCTTATTGCTGTTCCATCTTTAGTATTATAATCATTACCATATACTTTAAATTTAATATTTTTATTAAAACAACTTTTCACAATAATTGGAACTAAATTATTTGGAATTCCTTTAGGACTTTCCCCAATTAAATTACTATTGTGCGCACCCACTGGGTTAAAATATCTGAGTGAAATATTTTTAAAATATTTATTTTTTTCACAAAATTTTAATAAGATTTCTTCTGATTTTATTTTTGTTTCACCGTATGGAGAACTTGGTTTACCAAAGGGCATAGATTCATTAACTGGCAAATTTTTTGGTGTACCATATACTGTACAAGATGAAGAAAATATAAAATTGTTTACATTAAATTTTTTACAGCATTTTAATAATGTTTTGATTCCTTCAATATTATTATAAAAATATTTTTCTGGATATTGTACTGATTCGGATACAGATTTTAATGCTGCAAAATGGATTACACAATCAATATTATTCTTTTTGAATATGTAATATAATTTTTTATAATTAGTTATATCACAATTGAAAAATTCAGGTTTTTTTGATGTTATAGAATGAATAGATTCTAATACATTTATTTTAGAGTTGCTTAGGTTATCAATTATAATTATTTCATAATTTTTTTCAAGAAATAAAACTGATGTATGAGATCCTATATAACCTAATCCACCAGTTATGAGAATTTTTTTCAAGTTAAATAATTTTGTTTACCATAATGAAACAGGGTATTTATTTTCTTTTATAAGTCTATTTATTTTTTGAATTACGTCTGGTTTGTCCTCCTTAAAAGTAATACCAAACCATTCTTCGTTAACATTATTTACATAAACTTTTTTATTTTCATCTATTAAGGAATTTAGAATTTCAGGAAGTAGGAACTCCTTTGTTAAATGATTAATATTTGAATTTAAAAAAATCTCGAATTCATTTTTTAAATGACTTACAAAAGACTTTCTAAAACCAAATAAATTCATAGAAACTTGTTGATTTTGATCAATTTGAATTTTATCAGTTTCGTTTTGCAATCCATATATTTTATTATCATTTTCATCTAGCTTTATTTTATGAGTTTCTTTTATTCCTTTTAAAAATTTTTCATCAACATTGCATACACCTCTTGAAACTTCTCCATTTTTTGAAAGAGTATTTTTTATTAAATATGAAACAACACATGCACTTAAATTGGAGTCTTCAATATTTATTAACATATCATACATTTGCTTGTATCCGCCAAGTCCATAAAAATCATCGGCATTAACAGTTGCAAAGGGTTCTTTTATAACATTTTCACAACAAATTACAGCATGACCTGTTCCCCACGGTTTAATTCTATTTGATGGTAAATTGTGATTGCCTAATCCATAATTCATAGGTTGAGGTACAATGTCATATCGTACATTTTCAAACTTTTTAAAAATCGGTATATATTTTTCTTCAAAATATTCAGTAAGCTCTTCTGTTGTTAGTATGATAAATTTTTTGAATCCCCCCCTCATAGCATCGAATATTGAATAATCTAAGATAGCTTCTTTATTTGGACCAAATCCGTCAACTTGCTTCAATCCACCATATCTACTACCAAGACCTCCAGCTAAAATTAAAAGTGATGGTTCCATTTATTTACTCTTTTTTTAAGTCATATCCACCTGAAAAGCCAGAAAGGTTCCATTTTCCTGAAAAAGAATCTTCTTTAAATCTTGCATCTTCAAATTCAGCTCCAGTTCTATACCTCACGCTTCTACAACGCCACGATGATGAATTAGTTGCCAAACAATCATCATATTCGCCACCATTTTCAATAAATTTTGTTTCGGAAAATTTAATCCATCCATATTCATCAATCTTACCTGAAACATAAAAAGTGGAGGTAGAATTTGTATATGAAGTTTCGCCATAAAAATTACATCCATCAGATGAAGTAATTTTCAAAGTAAATTGTTCACTAAAACCACCATAATTTGAATATTGATTACCTTTCCAAGTCCCAATCATTTTATTACAAGCATCTGTACAATCTATGGTAAGCTCGTCTTTTTTACAACGATACGTTGTATTCCAAAGGAGTATTATAAGTAGAAAATTTAATAATTTCATCATCGAAGTAAACGAAAAAAATTTTAATAAGTTTAATTAATAAATAATCTTATTTAAATTATTATGTGAAAATAATCTTTTTTTAAGAGAAAATAAGAAGAATTTATTCTTTAAATAATGTGAAGCCACCATTCAATTCACATCTCCAACAAGAAATATTCCACTCCCCAGAAATAGTTTCTTCATTAAATCTAACTTCATCAAAAACAGCTCCTGGTCTCCATCTAATTGATCGACATGGGCTACTCCAACCAGATCCTAGACAATTTGAATATTCTCCACCATCTACAACGTAAAAGTTTTCAGAAAATTTAATCCATCCATATTCGTCTATTGTTCCAACTACAGAAAATGTAGTAATTGACTGAGAATAAGATGATTCACCAAAAAAAGTACATCCATCTGATGATGTAACTTTTAAAGTAAAAGAATCACTAAAAGTTTTTGCATTATTTGATTGAAATCCAGTCCAAGTACCTATCATTTTTTTAGCAGCTTCATTACAATCAATAGTAAGCTCATCTTTTTTACAACGATATGTTGTATTCCAGAGAAAAACAATAATCAATATATTTAAAAACTTCATTTTAAATTTTAATATTCAAAATTATAAAAATTAATTTGATAATTTATTTGGTATTATTTAATATTTTTAAAAATAAATCAATCTAAAATATATATGATATCATTCTTTGATTGGATTATTGTTTGTTTTTTTACTTTTACAATTCTTTTTTTTGGGTTAATAGTATCTAAAAAAAGCTCAGAAGATTCTAAAGAATATTTTTTATCCGGCAGAAAACTTCCTTGGTGGCTATTAGGTATTTCTATGGTTGCTACAACATTTTCAGCTGATACTCCAAATTTGGTAACTGAAATTGTAAGAAAAGATGGAATTGCTGGGAATTGGCAATGGTGGGCATTTTCATTGACAGGGATGATGACAGTTTTTTTTTATGCAAAACTTTGGAGAAGATCTAAAGTACTAACTGATTTAGAATTTTATGAAAAAAGATATAGTGGAAAGGAAGCAGCTTTTCTAAGGGCATTTCGTGCTATCTATTTGGGTCTCTTTTTTAACGTGATGATTATGGCATCTGTTAGTTTAGCTGGTATCAAAATAGGGGGCTTATTGTTAGATTTATCTCCGGTTGAATGTGTTTTTTTTACTTCTGTTTTTACAGTTATTTACTCAACATTAGGAGGACTAAGAAGTGTCATATTTACAGATTTTATTCAATTTATTATTGCAATGATAGGTTCAATTTGGGCATGTATTTATATTGTTTCGATGGATGAAATTGGAGGTTTAAATTCATTATTTACACATTCTAATGTTGAAAATAAACTAAATTTTTTTCCTAATATTAATGATTATAAATCATTTTTTTCTCTTTTTATTATTCCTATAGCTGTTCAATGGTGGAGTGTATGGTATCCAGGTTCAGAACCAGGAGGAGGAGGGTACATAGCTCAAAGAATGTTATCTGCTAAAAATGAAAATCATGCTTTGAAAGCCACTTTATTATTTAATGTTTTTCACTACGCTTTAAGACCATGGCCTTGGATTTTAATTGCTTTGTCTTCATTAATAATTTTTCCTGAATTGGATGATATTTCAAAATCTTTTTCTCATGTTGATTTAAATGTAATAGGACATGATTTAGCTTATCCTGCTATGCTTTCCAACCTTCCATCCGGTCTTTTGGGTCTAATGCTTGCATCATTAATTGCGGCTTTAATGAGTACTTTGTCATCCCATTTAAATTGGGGATCATCATATTTAACCTTAGATTTTTATAAAAGATTTATAAATAAGGATGCTACCGAAAATCAGATTGTAAATGTTGGAAAGGTTTCAACTGTTTTATTGATGATAATTTCTTCAATTATTGCTTTGTTTTTAGATTCTGCATTATCAGCCTTTAAAATATTATTACAGATTGGAGCGGGAACAGGTTTAATTTTTATTCTTAGATGGTTTTGGTGGAGAATTAATGCATATACTGAAATAACTGGAATGATAGTTTCATTTTTAATAGCATTATATTTTGAATTTATTCATGACCTAATATTTTCTTTTAAATTTAATACTGATGAACAATTAATTATTGGAGTATCTATAACAACATTTTCATGGTTAATAGTAACTTATCTTACAAAACCAACAAACATAATTATACTTTCAGATTTTTATAATTTAATTAAGCCTAAAGGAATTGGTTGGAATGGATTTTTAAAGCTTGCAAAACAGAATAATATAGATGTAAACAGACAAAAAGGTTCTTTTATTCCAAATTTTATTTCAATGCTCTTGGGAATAGTTATTATTTATTGTAGTTTATTTTTAATTGGTTTTATTTTATATTCTAACTTTACTGCTTCCTTAATTTTATTTTTTATTGTTGTAATCTCTATATTATTATTTATTAGGAATTTTAAATTAAATTCTAACTATTAGTTTGAATGGGAGAGGATTATGTTATAGAAGTTTTATCTACTGAATGGATTATAAATTCTATTTTATCATTATTACACATATCAATTATACTATTTATTGGATTTAAATTAAATAATGAAAAAAGACTTCTCTTTGCTAAGTTTATTTCCTATTCTTTAATTGTGTTTTTGTTTTTATATAACTTTTTTCATTTCTATTTTGGTACGTGGTTTATTGAAAAAAGACTCCCTTTACAACTTTGCTATATCTCCCAATTGATCTGTTGTATTATTTTATTTGTTCCAAAAAAACAGCTTTTATTTGATATATTATTTTATTGCGGATTTTTAGGTGGTATACAAGCATTAATTACTCCTTTGATAGATGATTACACGGACGTAAAGTTTTTTTATTTTGACTATTATTATGTTCATTCAACTATAGTATTATTTCCTCTTTATCTTTTTTTTGTTTTAAAAATGAAATTAACTAAATACTCTTGGTTAAAAACTTTTCTTTTTTTGAATTTATTAGTGGTAGTTATTATGCCTATAAATTTTTTATTAGGTTCTAATTATATGTATTTATCAAAACCACCAAATGTTAATCATCCATTGGCCACAGGTATTTGGCCTTATTATATTCTTAAATGGGAAATTTTTGTATTATTATTACTTTATATAACTTATTTAATATTCAATTCTAGAATTTTTAAAAACTAAATTATAAATTACGAATTAAATTTGATAAAGCTAAATTGAAAATAGGATTTATAAAGGAGTCTAATGATACAAGAGTATCCCTAACTCCAGAAGTTGCAAAAAAATTTAAAAAATCTGGTCATGATTTATTTTTAGAATCTGGGGCAGGTGATCTTAGTAATTTTAAAAACTCAGACTATAAAGAATATGTAAAAATTTTAAGCTATTCAGATTTATTAAAAAAATCCGATATCTTAATTTCAATTAATCCTATTGAATTAAATAAAATAAATTCTAATTTTTCCAAAAAAATATACCTTAGTAACTTTAATTCGGTAAATAAGGATAACTATTTGCCAGTTTTAGAAAAAAATAATATTCTTACATTTGATCTTGGAATAATTCCTAGAACCACGATAGCTCAAAGTATGGACATATTATCATCTCAGGCTAATTTATCTGGTTATAAAGCGGTTATCAAAGCGGCAGATTTACTTCCTAGAATGTTTCCTATGATTATTACAGCTGCTGGAAGTATAAAACCTTCAAAAGTTGTAGTTTTAGGTGCTGGTGTTGCTGGTCTTCAAGCTATTGCCACTGCAAAAAGATTGGGTGCTATAGTTGAAGCTTCTGATCCTAGATCTGCAGCTAGAGAAGAAGTATTAAGTTTAGGCGCAAAATTTATTGAAGTTGAGGGAGCTGTGGAAGATTCATCAGCTGGTGGATATGCTGTAAAGCAAACTAAAGAATATTTAGAAAGACAAAAAAAAGAAGTTTCCAAAAGATTAGAAATAGCAGATGTTGTAATTTCCACTGCTCAAGTCTTAGGTGGTAAATCGCCGATTTTAATTCCTAAATCTATAGTTGATAAAATGAAACCAGGGTCTGTAATAATTGATCTTGCTTCAGCATCAGGGGGTAATTGTGAGATGACGCAAGATGGTAAGATGATAATATATAATGATATTAAAATTGTTGGAAATTCATATTTATCAGCTGAACTTTCGCAAGATTCAAGTAATTTATTTTCCAATAATGTTTATAATTTTTTGGAGTACATTATTAATGATAATAAAATCGTTGATAATTATGAAGATGAAATATTTAGTCAATGTTATATTACAAAAAAAATAAAATTTAATTAAATGGAAGCTTTATTCAATTATGTTTCTGAAAATGAAATATTTATTTATTTATTGTTGTTTACAATAATATTAGGGTTTGAAGTAATATCTAAAGTTCCCACTATACTTCATACTCCTTTAATGTCTGGAGCTAATGCTATTAGTGGAATTGTAGTTTTAGGTGCCATTATATTAATTAGACAAACTGATCCATCTAATTTGACAATTTTGATTCCAGCATCTTTAGCATTATTTGTTGGTTCAATTAATGTTTTTGGTGGTTTTATAGTAACCGATCGAATGTTAGGTATGTTCAAGAAAAAGAAGAAAAAGTAATATGTTTAATTTGGTTTTCTTATTAGCTGCGCTTTCACTAGTCTGGGGACTACGGCTTCAAAGTAATCCGGAATCTGCAAAAAGAGGTAATTTTTTAGCTTCCATGGGCATGGGCTTGGCAATACTTGCTACATTATTTTTTGAAATTAAAGGCCAATCTACCTTTAATAATTTAATATGGATAGCAGTTCCAATAATATTATCAGCATCAATAGGTACTTACATTGCTAAGAATGTACAAATGACATCAATGCCACAAATGGTTTCCATTTTTAACGGACTTGGTGGTTTAAGTGCAGTTTTATTATCATTCATTGAACTTTATAAGGCATCTTCAACAAATTTTGATATGTTTTTTTCTTATCAAATTACACTTATAATGAGTCTATTTATAGGTTCTGTTGCTTTTACGGGTAGTATGTTGGCATTTGCTAAATTAGATGGATATAGATGGTCAGAAAAACTTAGCTTACCTTATCAGCACATAATCAATATTATTCTTCTAATAACTATTATTAGTTTAACTTATTTGTATTTTGTAAACAGTTTTGCTTTTGATTATATTTTAATCGTTCTAGTAATATCACTTATTTATGGTATCTTCTTTGTTGCTCCAATTGGAGGTGCTGATATGCCTGTAGTAATATCATTACTAAATTCATTTACAGGAATTACAGCTGCATTAACTGGAATAATTTTTAGTAATAATGTAATGTTACTAGGTGGTATTCTTGTAGGCGCAGCCGGTACAATATTAACAGTCCTCATG
>MDSZ01030014.1_pt1 | contig 33597 bp, 28 predicted proteins | sample 811201 | NCBI WGS metagenome assembly MDSZ01 (sample SAMN05326647, study PRJNA326480) | marine metagenome | isolation source: seawater | place: Indian Ocean: North | collected 2010
CTCACAGGCATTGTAGGTCCAAATGGGTGTGGGAAATCAAATATTATTGATGCCATTCGTTGGGTCATGGGCGAATCTTCAGCAAGAAATCTCAGAGGTGAAACTATGGATGATGTAATATTTTCAGGTTCATCATCTAGATCTGAAGTGAGTCATGCAAGCATAGAACTGCTATTTGACAATTCTATGGGAAAAAGTGATTCAAAATTTGCCCAATTCAATGAAATTCTTATCAGAAGAGAGGCTAATAGAGATGGATCATCAAATTATTTTCTAAATAATACGAGGTGCAGAAGAAAAGACATAAGGGAGGTTTTTCTTGGAACTGGATTAGGCCCTAGAAGTTACGCAATTATCGAACAAGGGATGATTTCTAAGATTATCGAATCAAAACCAGATGAGTTAAGAACATATTTGGAGGAAGCTGCAGGAATAAGTAAATATAAGGAAAAACGACGAGAAACTGAGCTTAGGCTTAAACATACTCGAGAAAACCTTAGCAGACTAAATGATATCATGAAGGAAATAAATGCATCATTAACAAGATTACAAAAACAAGCGAATGACGCTGAAAAATATAAGGATCTTAAAAAAATTGAAGAAACATTAAGAGTGGATATTATCGCTAAGAAAATTATTAACTTTGATTCTGAATTGGATGAGATTGAAAATAGCAAGCATAGTCAACAAATTGAAAAAGATAAAATTGATACAAAGCTAACAGAAGTGACTAGTGAGATTGAAAAACAAAGACTATCAAGAGATTCTGAGAATGATAAATATAATAAACTACAAGCTGAATCTTTTCATATCGCAGCTGAAATAGCTAGATCAGAAAAAGATATTGAATATACACAGCAGATTGAGTCAACCAATAAAAATGTAATAGATGATATTAATAATGATATTGAAAAAAATCAGAAACAGGTAGATGGATTGAAGAAAAAAAGAAAAGAAAACAGTGACTCTATAAACAAATACGAGAAAGATAAAAAACAAATCGAAAATGAAATAAAAAAATGTGATCAAGATAAAAAGGATACAATGTTTGCGTTACAAAATTGGCAATCTACCTTTAATCTATTTCTTGCTGATAAACTAGAATTAGAAAAAATGATTGAATTAGAAAAATCAAGGATTGAGTCATATATAGAAAATATTAAAAATTTAGAAAAAAGATTAATACAGTATAACAATGCAGGGGAAAATAAAGAATCATCCAATATTCAAATTGATTTATTAGATTCATCTGAACAGTTTCAAAAAGAAATAATTAATTTTAAGATTGATTTAGATCGCACTGTAAGTGATTTACCAAAGCAAAAGGTCAAATTCTTATCATCTACTCTAGATAAATTAATAGATAAAGTAAAAAATATTGTGATTAAGATCAAGGAAAATAATAAATCTATTACACAACAGATTAAAGACATTAACAATAATATTAAAACTTATAAAGATAAAATTCTTAAATCAGAAACTGTGTTAGTTGAATATAATCAAAAACTGCAGACATTTGGAAAAAAGCAAAACATATTAGAAAAAGAGAAAATAGATTTGAAACAAGCACATGATAAATCAGAATGGAAATTAACTGAATTTACATCTAAGACAAATGATATAAATGTAAAAATTACTACTCTAAACACAGAACTCTCATCTTATGATGAAAATCTAACTCGATTTGAGGCTCAAATAAATGTGTTGAAACATAAAAAAATGGATCTTTTAAATAATACTGACAAGCCTACTGATTTAGATAAAGCTGCTCGAGTAAAACTAAATGAATTCCTTAATAAAAAGAAAAATAAAGACAATCAACTCACAGAATCAAAAAATAAAATTGAAATAATTGATAAAGATATCAAAGATAAAGAGGGTGTAATTAGTTTATTAACAGTTGATCAAAATGAACAAATCAAAGTTATTAATGATACTAATATCAAGATTACTGAAATTAAAACTAATAAATCTTCTCTCATTGAAAACTCGGAATATGATAAAAATAAGATATTAGATTCCATTAAAAAATCATCTGACTCTGATGTTAATAAAGATGAAAAAGAATTAGTAATCATAAAATCAAAAATAGATAAGCTAGGGGCAATTAATTTAGCCGCAATTAGTGAACTAGAAGAGCACAAAGACAGAAAAACATATCTTGATAAACAAAGTGAGGATCTATTTAAGTCTGTTGAAACATTAGAATCTGCAATCAAAAAAATTGATCAAGAAACAAAATCTAAATTCAAAGATACTTTTGATAGTATAAATAAAAATTTAGAATACTTCTTTCCAAAAATATTTGGTGGCGGTAAGGCATATCTTGAATTGACAGACAATGATTTATTAAATACAGGAGTGAATATAATGGCAAAACCACCTGGAAAGCTTGTAAAAAATCTAAATTTACTTTCTGGAGGTGAAAAAGCAGGTACTGGCATAGCATTTGTATTTTCTATTTTTAGAATTAATCCTGCTCCATTCTGTTTACTAGATGAAGTTGATGCACCACTTGATGAAGCAAATAATGAGAGATTTTGTAACATAGTAAAAGAAATGTCACAAACTGTACAATTCATATTTATTACACATAATAAATCAACTATGAAAATCGCAGATATCTTATCTGGCGTAACTATGAGAGAAGCTGGAGTTTCAAAATTAGTCTCTGTCAATGTTGATGATGCTTTGCAAATGACAAAAGATAGTAATCAATCTACATCTAGTTGATGTCTAGTAATAAAAAAATCATACAAAGATACATTGATCTAATTAAAATAATCAATGAGAATAACTTGTTATATCATACATATGATAACCCTAAACTTAGTGATTCAGAATTTGATGAGCTTTACAATGAACTTAAGCTTATTGAAAAAGATAATCCTTCCATAATATCCAATGATTCACCAACCCAAAGAATTGGATCAACAATTTTAGATCAATTCCAAAAGGTTAATCATGAAGTTCCAATGCTTTCATTATCTAATGCGTCTGATTCAGCTGAATTTAAAGATTTTTATAATAAATTATGCTCTTCCATGAATGTAAACAATACTGTACTTTTTGCAGAGCCTAAATTTGATGGACTTGCTGTAAGTATTAATTATAAGAATTCAATTTTTTATAACGCTGTAACTCGTGGTGATGGAATGATAGGAGAGGATGTTAGTGAAAATGTTAAAACAATAAAATCCTTACCAATGAGACTAGAAAATAGTAGAATTCCCGATAATATCTCTTTGAGAGGTGAAATTTTCATAGATAAGAGAGATTTTATGGAAATAAATTCTAAATTAGAGGAATCTAATGAAAAATCATATTCAAATCCTAGAAATTTAGCGGCAGGAAGCATACGACAATTAAATCCAACTATAGCTGCATCAAGGAAACTTAAGTTATTTATACATGGTGTTTCTAACCCTAATATATTTACAAATATAGCCACTCATAATGAAATGATAGAGATAATCAACAAGTCTGGACTACCTACTAATAATTATTCACGATTAGTAAATAATTTAAGTGAATCACTTGATTATTTTAAAAATATGATGAAAGAGAGGGATACAATGCCTTATGAGATTGATGGACTTGTTTATAGAGTTAATGATTTATCGAAATATAAGCAAATAGGATTTACTTCAAAATATCCTAAATGGGCGATAGCATATAAATTTAAGTCATTGGAGGCAGTTACAAAAATTCGTGACGTTACATTTCAGGTAGGTCGTACTGGAACTATCACACCTGTAGCAGAATTAGAAACAGTTAATATTGGGGGAGTAAATGTATCAAGAGCAACGCTCCATAATTTTTCTGAAATTGAATCAAAAGATATACGTATAGGGGATTATGTTTTTGTAAAAAGAGCTGGAGATGTTATCCCTGATATTGATAGAGTTGATTTTAATAAAAGAAATAAAACAAAGAAAATTAATAAACCTAAATACTGCCCTAGTTGTAATAGTATTTTGAAAAAAATTGATGGTCAAATAGCATATAAGTGTTTAAATGCAAAAAAATGCCTACCTCAAATCGAACAAAGTATTATTCATTTTATCTCTAGAAAAGGTGCAAATATTAATGGTATTGGTGATCAGATCATAAAAGAGTTAGTAGCAAAGAAAATTATATGTCAGAGCACAGATCTCTATAGTCTTTCAGAAAATGATTTTAAAAAACTAGACAGAGTAGGCGATAAGTCAATAAGTAATTATCTTAATTCTATAGAAAAATCAAAAAGAATTAACTTTGATAAATTTATTTATGCACTAGGAATTAAAGAAGTTGGAGAAGCCTCATCTAAATCATTAGCGAGAAAATTTTCAGATGTTACATCACTTATAAATTGTAGTATAGATGATTTGATTCAAGTTAGTGATATTGGACCAATCGTAGCTGATAACATCATTAATTATCTCTCTGATAAAGATAATCTACTTAATATAAAAAGTCTTCTAAAAAATGGCCTAAAGTTAGTTTATAAAAAGTCATTAGATAAAAATGTATCTATTGTTATTACTGGCTCACTTAAATCAATTTCTCGTTCTGAATTAACAAATAAATTAGAAACTTTAGGTTATAAAGTTAATTCTAGTGTTACTAAAAATACAGATATTCTTATATGTGGCGATAATCCCGGCAGCAAAAAAGATAAAGCATTGAAATTTAAAATCAAAATAATTTCAGAAGTCGAAGCAATCAAGCTTCTCTAAGTATTTCATTAATACCAACTTTACTTAGTGTTTTCTCATCAACTTTTTTTACAATTACAGCACAATACAAATTACAGGTTTGATCTTTAGATGGAAGTGAGCCAGAAACAACAACGGAGCCTTCTGGTACTTCCCCATAGGAAACTGTTTTAGTTTCTCTATCATAAATCTTTGTACTTTTCCCAATAAAGACACCCATTGAAATTACAGAGTTTTTTCTAACAATAACACCTTCGACCACTTCAGATCTTGCTCCTATAAAACAATTGTCTTCTATAACAGTTGGTGATGCTTGTAGAGGTTCTAAGACCCCACCAATACCTACTCCGCCCGATAGGTGTACATTTTTACCAATTTGTGCGCAAGAGCCTACTGTTGCCCATGTATCAACCATCGTGCCTGACCCCACATATGCACCTATATTCACAAAGGAAGGCATAAGAACTACATTATTATCTATGAATGATCCATACCTTGCGATAGCTTGAGGAACAATCCTTATATTTTTCTCTTTTAAGTATTCTTCTGTAGTGTGTATAAACTTTGAATCAACTTTGTCATAATATTTAGTATAATTCATATCGATGCACTTATTATCATTTAATCTAAAAGATAATAATATCGCCTTTTTAATCCATTCATTAACTACCCATTCTCCATTGTTATTTTCAGACACTCTTATAAGTCCCTGATCTAAATCTGATAAAGTCTGATTTACAGCTTCTGAAATCACCTTTTTATCAGTATTTTCAAATCCCTTTGCAAATGCTTCATTTATAATTTCTATATTTGTCATAATGTATCAGGCACCTCATTTAGTATATCATTGTTAAGATTATCTGTTGTCTCTAAGAAAGAAAGTATATCATAATATTGTTTTACATTTTTAACATATTGTACAGCTTCCCAGCCCCTTGCATATCCAAATTTCATATCTTTATAATATTTTTTCTTATGCAATTTTAATAAATACTCTTTTAATATTTTCCATTCTTGTATTTGAATATTATTTCCTTTGGCAAGATGTATAATATCTTGTACATGACCAGGACCTAGATTATACGCTGCCAACATGAGATTAATACGCATGTCTTCCTGATACTCATTAAATATATTTTTCAATTTATCTAAGTATCTCGTTGCTCCATCAATGCTTTCTTCAGGAATCAATCTATTAACATTCAACATATTTGCTGTATTCTTTGTCAACATCATAAGTCCTTTCACACCTGTAGGTGAAACCGCATTATTATTCCATTTAGATTCCTGATATGAGATCGCAGCTAATAACTTCCAATCTAAATTATATTTATTTGCATTGTATTTGAATAGATCCTCGTATTTTGGAAGTTTGTTAATCATATCTGAAATAAAAATACGTGATCCTGTGAATATATGTGATGTTATAGTATTACTTGAGTAGTATTTATCTTTAAGATCTGTAATAAAATCTTGAGTATCTTCTAGTAAAAGATAATCATTAACATCATCAATAATACTTCCATCATCATAAGGAAACTTCCAGACAAGATTAATTAATCCTAAATTATCTTGTATCTTTAAATAAGAGTAATATTTCTTATAAAAAAGATAAGTATTTCTAGTGACAACAGTTTGTGCGATAAGACCACTGTTAAGATTATACATTACTTCATCAATATCGATGTTAGCGTAAGATACTGTAAACTTTTCTTTTATGGAGGAAGGTATTAAAATATTTTTAAAATCATCTATTATTTCAACATCGCCACTATCAAGTGCGGGACCACTTACTAGTAATAAGTCATCCTGATTAATCAATATACATTTAGCACAAACATCAGACGAAATATCTATTTCAATATCAAAATTATAGTTTGAATCTGAATAAGTCCCTTTTAAATTTTTTTTATCTAGATAATGATTTAAAAGGTCATATTGAAAACCTGCATTCTCTTCTTTTAACTCTAGCAATATCTCAGGTAAATTTAATATTTTTACAGAAATAGATCTTTTATATAAAAGTTGCTCAATGCTCGAGAAATTTTTATTGAAGTAAATCAAGTATAATGATGAAATAAATATGATAGCTACGAGCAGTCTAAGCAAAATTTTAATCATTATTTCTAATTATTTTTACTTCTGCTGTTTCTTGAAAAATTCCTTCTATTATTTTTATATCTATTATATTTATAGTTTCTATTGTATCGTTTGTTTTTATTATAGTATCTTTTAGGATTGTCTGTCTTTTTTTCTTCCTCATTTTTCCCAAAAAACATCTGATAGATTCTTTTAAATATATTATCTTTTTTACTAATATCTAGTCCATCTCTTCTTTGTCTTGGCTTTGGTGGAGATGTTTTTGGTTTAACAGCTGTCATCATCGCTATTTCTTTTTCTTGAATAATTTTAGAATTGATTGTTTTGTTAGTATTTTTGTTATTTTTAATTTTTTCTTTAAACTCTGACTCATTCAACCCCTCATTATCTATTTCATAACTTGATGTATCTAAGTCTGGATCCGGAACTATTTTAATTGAGACTTTATGTCTAGATTCTATATTTTGAATCGTCTCTTTCTTCTCATTTAAAAGAAATGTAGCTAATCTTACAGGTAAATAGACTGTTTGTTTTTCTTTTGCATTCATAGCCTCCTCTTCAATAATTCTAAGTAAGGATATTGCCAGAGATGATAATGATTTGATCTGGCCAGTTCCTCCGCATGTGGGGCAGTTTTCATAATTATTTTGTATTATTGAGGACTTTAATTTTTGTCTTGATAACTCCATGAGTCCAAATTTTGATATTCTATTAAACTGAATTTTTGCTTTATCTTTTTTGGCATATTCCGCAACTTTTCGCATCACAGTTTTTTGTGAATTAATGGACATCATATCTATGAAATCAATTACAACTAAACCTCCAATGTCTCTTAGTTTTAATTGTGTCAGAATTTCAACTGCTGCTTCAAGATTCGTATTAAGAGCAGTTTCTTCAATATCACTCCCCTTAGTTGATTTTGCCGAATTCACATCAATGCTTACAAGCGCCTCTGTAGAATCTATTACAATATTTCCACCAGATGGGAGATTTATATTCCTACGGTATACAGTTTGAACCTGTTTTTCTATCTTGTGTTTACTAAATATTGGTGTCAGATCCGAATGATGCTCGCATTTTATATCATGATGTGGCATAAATAGTTTTTTAGCACCAATAAAACTATCAAAGAACTTTTTATCATCAATGTGAAGCTCACTGACACTCTCATCACAATAATCTCTTATGAGGCGAGCCATCATACTACTCTCTTGATATATAAGAAAAGGTGCACTCTGTTGGACTGATGTTTCAAGGACAGATTCATAAATTTGAATAAGATAATCCATATCCCACTTAACTGAATCGTTGGAAGCCTCTAAGCTTGATGTTCTCAGAATCACGCTCATGCCATCAGGTATTTCTAGGCTATCCATAAGTTTCCTAGCCTTATTTCTACTTTCTCCTTCAATTCTTCTTGAAATTCCGCCCGTTGAAGGGTTTTTTGGAAGTAAAACTAGATATTTCCCAGCCAAACTAAGATAAGTTGTTAGAGCCGCACCTTTGTTGCCCCTTTCTTCTTTATCAACCTGTACAATTATCTCTTTTCCTGACTCTAGACAATCTTTAGATGTTTTATTTGAATTAGAAAATATCTCAGGAGATATTTCTTTGAATGGTAGAAAACCGTGTCTGGACCTTCCAAAATTTATAAAAGCTGCTTCTAGGCTTGGTTCTACTCTAGATATTATACCTTTGTATATATTGGTCTTTATGTTCCTGGATGGATAATCTATATCTAAATCTATTAATTTGTTGTCCTCTACGACAGCCAGCCTCACTTCTTCTCTCTGAGAGGCATTCAGTAAAATTTTTTTCATTATGAATCCTTGTGATCATTCTATTTTCTCTTTGTGCGCATGAATTATATTCTTTATTGGCGCTATCTATATATTTTTTAGTTCTTATAAAATTTGCTTATATCAATATTTGAACTTTCTAAAGCACTAATATAGCAATGATTGATGATATCATCAACGTATAATGACTGACTTAATGAATGAAAAGCCTAATTTATTCAAAATAAGTACCTTGGAAGAGGGACAAAGACTTGATAATTATATACTTAAAACACTAAAGAAACTCCCGAGGAGTCTTATTTATAAGCTAATAAGAAGTGGACAAGTAAGGGTTAACAAAAAAAGATCAAATCAATTATACCGTATAAAATGTGGGGACATTGTCAGGATACCGCCGAATTTAACCCCATCAGAGATTATTGATAAAAAAATGACAATGGATCCAGAGAAATATATTCATCACGAAAATAAAAATTTTATCTTATTAAATAAGCCATACGGAATTGCTGTACATTCTGGGACAAATCAGAAATTTGATTTTTTGTCATCATTAAAAAAATTGAAAGATTGTAAGACACTCTCTTTAGTTCATAGACTTGATATGAAAACTTCAGGATGTTTATTAATTGCAAAAAATTATAAAACAGCATCTTTTTTTGGTAAACAAATGATGGAGGGAAAGTTTACAAAAAAATATTTAGCACTTTTACATGGTGTTCTAGATAAAAATACAATAAATGTAAATACAAAAATATTTAAGGATACTAAAAACAAAAAAATGTCTATTTCTAAAAATCATGGAAAAGAATCATCAACTATCTTTAAGGTTATAAAAAAATATAATAAATTTACATTAGTAGAAGTTGATCTTGGAACAGGCAGAACACATCAGATTCGTCTTCATGCAAATTCTATTGGACACCCAGTTCTTGGTGATGATAAATATGGTATCAAAAATGGTAAAAACCATAAAAATCATATGATAAAAAGAATGTTTTTGCATTCTCACTATATTTCATTCAAATTTGATAAGAAATATGAATTTAAATTAGATTTACCAAATGATTTAAAAGAAGTATTATCATTATTAGAGAATAATAATGAGTGAAGATAAAGCATTAAATAGTATTGTAGAATCACTTTTAGCTGAAAGAAAAAGGGACTATAGAAATAAGATTACATTTAGAGTAGTAATAATCCTACTGGTGTTATCTCTATTATTCATAGCTCCAATGTCTTCTAGTCTAAACTATTCAGAACCACACATTGCCGTTATAGAAATAGATGGTATGATTTCATCTGACACAGAAGCAAGTGCATCAAAAATTATCCCATTACTTCAACAGGCTGAATCTAATGAGCAATGTAAAGTGATCTTTATAAAAATAAACAGTGGTGGGGGAAGTGCAACACAATCCAAAATTATATATGATGAAATTATAAAAATTAGAACTAAAGGTGATAAAAAAATATATTCAATTATAGAAGATGTAGGTGCATCCGGTGGATATTATATTGCAATGGGAGCAGATGAAATTATAGCTTCCGAAACAAGTATAGTTGGTTCAATAGGTGTAAGACTTGATAGCTACGACGTTAGAAGCTTCTTTAATAAGCTAGGGATTAAATCAAGGACTATTTATTCTGGAAATAATAAACTTATACTTGATCCTTTTTATGAATTAACATCTGATCAGTATAATCATGTTAAAAAAGTTACTGATCAAATTCATCAGCAATTTATCTCTGATCTTCAAAGCAGCAGAAATTCTAAATTAATATCAAATAATGATGAAATCTTCTCAGGGCTTTTCTACACTGGAATAGAAGCAAAAAAACTGGGATTAATTGATAATATATCTAACATCTATGCATTTAAAAAGGAGAATTATGATGACATATCAATTCGAAAATATAATGATAGTGATGATATAATCAAACAAATTATTAGATCATCATTTTCCCATATCTATGATATTAATTTTAATTAGTAATGACTGTAATGTTTTCGTATCCCGATGTCTCTCCTGCTGATATTAAAGAAATTGAATTAAAATATTACAGTAAAGATAGTGAGTACTTAGTTAAAAAAGCTGCAAAAGTCATAGCAGATAACATAAAAAAAATCACTAAAAAGAATGCTAAAATAATTTTTGTTTGTGGGAAGGGTAACAATGGACTTGATGGTATATATGCTTCTAAGTTACTATCAGATTTAAACTTTGATATAAATATATTTTTAACCGAAGCCAATCATCATCAATCTGAAATTAATATTTTATCACTAGAAAATAAAATCTGTACAAATGTCTGTTTTGAAAAATATGATATTGTAGTAGATTGTATTTTTGGTTATGGAATTAATAAACCGCTCTCCTTAGAAGTACAGTCATTAGTAGATAAGATTAATAAGGCGGAAGTGATAGTAATTTCTATCGACATTCCATCAGGTTTGCACCCTCAAACTGGAAATAAATGTCCCGTTTCTATTTCTTGTGATTATCTTATTACATTTATCAATATTAAAAGAGGGTTATTTACTAACTTAGGAAGAGATACATGGAAAAATATTTACTTTGATCCACTCATTCAAGAAGATATAGAAAGTTGTAATTATCTGATTTCAGCTAATAATATGTATAAATTTACAAACACTAATACTGCATTCAAAGACCTTAAAGGTTTAAGTTATAGTCATAAAAATTCTAGTCACAAAAAATCAGATGGAGTAAATTTGATAATTGCAGGAGAACCTCCTTACCACGGCAGTATGATTTTATCTACTTTAGCATGCTTGAAGACAGGATGTAGATATCTAAACGTGTTAACTCATGAAGAATATTCCCACAGTTTGCCATATTTTTTACCTGAAGTAATAACAGCACCACATTTACTAGAATTTTTTAGTAATAATATTGGGAACTATAAAAATATTTTAATCGGTCCTGGAATGAATAGTGAAATTGTACCTAAATATTTAGAATTAATTATCAATAATTTAGATACCATTAAATCAGTAGTTATCGACGCCGGTGCGATCCATGCTCTGAAGGGCTTCAAGTTCAATTCAAATAAAATTATAATTACACCTCATCCAGGTGAAGCAGCTGCTATATTAGATTGCAGTGTTTCCGATATTCAAGCAAATCGTTATGAAGCTGCTAAGAATATATTTCATAAGTTGGGTTGTAGGGTAATATTAAAAGGCTCCGGAACTATAATATTTGATGGAAAGTCATATTATACATGTATGGATGGAAATCATAGAATGGGAGTAGCTGGAATGGGAGATGTACTCTCTGGCATATTATTATCTGAGCTATCACGACAAAAAGATTTAAGTCAAGCTTGTATTAAGGCTGTTATATTTCATTCTTACTCTGCTGATTTTTTATTTATAAATCAAAATATATTAAATTATCTACCATCTATGATTCCAGATACATATAGTAAGCTAACAAAATAAAATTATGAATTATTTAATAGAACACATACAACAATATCATCAAATTTTTAATGATATAAATATTAATGTAAATGATAGGAATATAATTTATCTAAAAGGTGACCTTGGATCTGGGAAAACTTCATTCATTAAAGAGTTTATGAAAAATCAATTTAATTATAATGATGTGTCAAGTCCTACATTCGGACTAATAAATACTTATAACGCCAACGGCAAATTAATATATCATTATGATCTTTATCGAATTAAAAATACTAGTGAATTTGAAGATATTGGACTATATCAATTATTGGCCCATGATAATATTCATTTTATTGAATGGCCAGAAATGATTCCTAAGACAATTATAAGCCCAAAAATAATTATTAATTTTTCTTTACTAGATAAACATAGATTGCTTACAGTAAAGATGCTATGAAAAATAATATTTTTTTTCTAATAGGTCCTACAGCATCAGGTAAATCTAAACTGGCTTTAAGAATGGCACAAGACTATCCTTTCGAAATAATTAACGCTGACATATTTTCTTTTTATAAGGGTTTGAATATAGGAACTGCAAAACCGTCACCAGATGATTTATCAAAGACCAAGCATTATTTAATAGATATATTGGAAACTGATGATGATTATAATGTTTCTAAATTTTGTTTAGATGCAAATAAATGTATCCAAAAAATTTTAAAAAAAGGTAAAACACCTTTGATTGTGGGCGGTTCAATGATGTATATATATCAACTACTTCATGGCGTTACTTCTTTAGAGTCTAGTAGTAAAACAGATCAATTACTAATAAAATATATACTCGGTAAATATGAACATAAAAAAATATATAATTCTTTATTAAACTATAATAAAAACTTAGTAATTAATATTAATGAAAATGATTCATATAGAATAGAAAAAGCTTTAGAAAGGATTTTATATAAGAACGATAAAGAACTAAATATACCAGGGTTATATAATATTAAACAATATAATATTATTATACTTTTTATTGATATTACAGATCGAGAAAAACTTAAAAAAAATATTGATATAAGGACTAGGAAAATGATCTTGGATGGTTTTCCAGATGAAGTTAGAGGTTTATCGGAAAAATTTGATTTAAATTCATCTATTCAATCAATGAAGGCGATAGGTTATCAAGATTGCTTATTATACTTAAAAGGCGAGATTACTAGAGATGAACTATTTAACAGAATGACTATTTCTACTCATCAGCTTGCTAAAAGACAGATAACATGGAAGAAAAAGTTTAACATACAATATTTAGTTGACTATCCTAATGATAAATACCCTAAAATACGCCAAATCATGGAAACTATTTTTTAGTGTATTCAATAATTTAAAATATTAATATGGAATTGATGAGGAATACTCGATAGTATATCATTTAGCTAGGAGAGAAAAATATATGGCATGGAACGAACCAGGAAATAAGGACCCATGGGGTCGTAATAAAGGTCAATCTGAATTAGATGGTCTTTTTAAAAATTTCAAACAACTTATAGATGATTTTTTAGGTGGGTCTAACGGTACAATACCACCTTCATCAAAGAAAAGTGCGGGTTTACTTTCCGCAATAATATTTGGGATTTACTTGCTCTCTGGTATATACATTGTTAACGACGGCGAAAGAGGGGTTGTCCTTCAATTTGGTAAATTTAGTGAAATAACTATGCCAGGCCCACATTGGATTCCAAGATTTATACAATCTGTTGAAATAGTTGATGTTAGCAAAATTAGATCTGTTCAACAAAAAGCAGTTATGCTTACAGAAGACGAAAATATTGTGAGTATAAGTTTTGCAATACAATATGATATTAAAGACGCGAGTGATTTTATATTTAATTTAAGAGAACCAGATACTACTGTGTCTCAAGCTGGGGAAAGTGCAATTAGAGAGGTTATGGGACAAAACAGTATGGACTACATCATAACGGAGGGTAGGACAGATGTCGCAGCTGATACAAAAAAGCTCTTGCAAGGCGTTCTTGATAGTTATGGAGCTGGAGTTAATGTTCAAACATTAAATATCTTAGAAGCTCAGCCTCCGGAGCAAGTTCAAGATGCATTTTCAGATGCAATAAAAGCAAGGGAAGATGAACAAAGATATATTAATGAAGCTGAAGCTTACCGTAACGAGATAATACCTCTGGCACGAGGAAAGGCAAAACAGATGCTGGAGCAAGCAATAGCTTACAAAGTTAAATTAATAAATGCAGCAGAAGGTGAAGCATCAAGGTTCAGTCAATTATATGATGAATATAAAAAAGCACCAGATGTAACGAAAGAAAGACTATATATTGAGGCAGTCGAGTCAGTTCTATCGAAGAGTAGCAAGATAGTGATTGATGTTGATGGAGGCAATAATCTAATGTATTTACCTCTTGATCAATTAGTAAATAGAAATAAGCAGCAACAAGCAGATACAGGTTCTGTGAATCAGTCTGATGATAGCGGTTCAATATTGGATAAAATTAACGAGAACAAAAATACGTTTAATCTACGTAAGAGGGATTTATACAATGAATAGTAGAAATTTACTTACTGCTGTAATAGCATTTGTAATCATAGCATTTTCATCAACATTTATTGTTGATGAACGAGAGGTTGTAATAAAATTTAGACTGGGTGAAATCGTATCTGCATATGATGATCCTGGTCTGTATTTCATGATTCCTTTTTTAAATAATGTTAAAAAATATGACTCAAGACTTCTCACAATGGACTCTAAGCCTGAACAGTTTCTAACTAGTGAAAAGAAAAATGTTATTGTTGATTCTTTTGTAAAGTGGAGAATTTCTGATCCCAAAAACTTTTATAGATCATCTAAAGGTGATGAGAGAATTGGTGTTAATAGGCTATCACAAATTGTAAATGATCTGACTAAAAGTGAATTTAGTAAACGTACTGTCAATGACGTAGTTTCAGGTGATAGAGTAGAAATCATGAATAAAGTTACAAAAGAGGCTAATCAACTATCTCAGACACTTGGGATAACGGTTGTAGATGTTAGATTAAAAAAAGTAGATTTACCTGATGAGGTAAGTAACTCTGTATATGCAAGAATGGTAAAGGAAAGGGCAACTGTAGCCAAATCTTTCAGATCTAAAGGTAAAGAAGAAGCAAAAGGTATTACATCATTAGCAGAGAGAGAATCCGAGACGATTATTGCCGAAGCATATAAGCAGTCTCAGGAAATTAAAGGTGAAGGTGATGCTCAATCAACTCAGATATATGCTGAAGCATTTGGTGAAAGTCCAGAATTTTACTCTTTCTATAGGAGTCTTGAGGCATACAAATCAACATTTGATGACAAAAGCAATATGATTCTTCTCAAACCTGACTCAGATTTCTTCAAATACTTTAACGATTCACGCGGAAGCACGCAATAAATATAGGAGAAATTATACTCTTATCTATCTCTTTGCTACTTATTGTTGAGGGCTTACTTCCTTTACTTTATCCTGATAAATTCAAAAATACATTATCCCTTATAATACAACTTGATGATAAAACATTGAGAATAATTGGTCTAAGCTGTATTATCTTTGGGTTAGTTATTTATTATTTGGTGATAATGTAAAATGGGCTCAAAAAAATTTCTTATTCCTGATGGGATTGAATACTATATTGCAGAAAACGCGCATACTTTCGAGTTATTTAGGTCAGAAATACTTAAAATCTTTAAAAAATATAAGTATCAGTTTGTCTCTACTCCAGTTATAGATTCATTAGCAAACCTGTCTAATCTTAATGGAAAAAGTTTAAAGAATATTACAACGCCACTTTTATATAATAGCGATCTTGCAATACGAGCAGATATAACCCCACAGGTAACACGTATAGATTACCAAAACTATCATGCTAACAGTTCAAATAAATATGCATATATGGGAGATATTTATAGAGAGTCATCTTCTCCCTTTGATAGAAAAAACTCTTTTCAAGTTGGAGCAGAATTTTTTGGAAATGTTGATGACATGATTGATATAAGCCTTATCCGTATGTGTCATGAAATAATATCACTTGGTAAACCGAAAAAGATGCTTATTGAAATTAATGATTCTTACTTTATAAATAATTATTTAAGTAAAATTAAAATAAATAAAGATGATAAAGATCTTCTCATCGAGCTTATTGGTTATAAGTCTATTTATGAGATTAAAGATCTATTCACTAAATTAAAGATAGGCAAAACAAGATTGACAGAATTAGTGGAATTAATATCCCTGATTGGCGACGCCTCTGTTTTTAATGATATTACTAATTTTTCAAAAAGATATAATTATAAATCATCTGCTCATATAAAAAGTTTAAAAAATATCTCTAGCAAACTTTCAAATATGAAACACTCTACTATTACTGTAGATTTATGTGCATTTAAGTCTATGGATTATGAAACAGGTTTTAATTATACAATATATACTGATAATCATAGATTACCAATAGCTGTTGGTGGTAGATATGATGCTTATACAAATGATGATAACTCTGTCAGAAGGGCAACAGGATTTAGTTTAGATTTAAAGGATATAATGTCAATTTATGAAAAATAATATCTTTTTAATTGGTACACATTGGGGCGACGAAGGTAAGGGGAAAATAGTTGATGTTCTCTCTGAAAAAGCTCAAGCGTGTGTAAGATTTCAAGGTGGTCATAATGCAGGACACACTTTAGTAATTAACAAAAAAAAATTTATATTACACCTTATACCTTCTGGTATATTGCGTGACGATGTAATATCTATAATTGGTAACGGTGTTGTTGTGTCAATAGATGCATTGCTCCATGAGATAAATGAGCTTGTTGATAACGGCATTACATTAGATGATAAGCTGTATATAAGCCAAAATTGCCATTTGATTCTCCCTACTCATATTGCTTTAGATCAAGCCCGTGAGCAAAAATTAGGAAAAAAATCAATAGGCACTACCGGAAGAGGCATAGGCCCATGTTATGAAGATAAAGTTTCAAGGAAAGGACTTAGATTTATTGACCTGAAAAATGAGAAAATTTTCAAAGATAAGCTGACTAATCTTATGAACTACCATAATTTTTTACTAAAAAACTATTTCAATACTAAAGAAATTAACATCAACTTAACTCTAGATAATATTTTAGACAATTATACAGATATTAAAAAATTTATTATAGATACGGATGAGTACATTAATAACTTATGCATTAAGGGCGGGGTACTGTTTGAGGGTGCACAAGGGACGATGTTAGACATCGACCATGGAACTTTTCCTTATGTCACTTCTTCCAATACAACATTATCTGGGGTTGTATCAGGCAGCGGTGTAAATATGTCTCTAATTAATTATGGTCTTGGCATAACAAAAGCATATTCAACTCGTGTAGGGCACGGGCCATTTCCTTCTGAACTTAATAATGAAATTGGAGATAAAATTGGGAAAATAGGTGGAGAAGTTGGCGCGACTACTGGAAGATCAAGAAGGTGCGGGTGGCTTGATCTCAAGGTGTTGAAAAAAGCTATAAGACTAAATAATCTGAATGGAATTGCGTTAACTAAAATAGATGTATTAGATGAATTTAATGAAATTAAGATATGCATAGGTTATGGTGATATTGATTATGAAACATTTGAAACTAAAGATATCGAATATATAACTTTACCAGGTTGGAAATCGTCGACAGTGGGTTTAAAAAAATATAATGAACTTCCTATTAATGCCAAAAACTATATAGAGACAGTAGAGAAGCTGTCTGATATATCTGTAGATATTATATCTACCGGCCCTGGAAGGGATGAGATAATTATCAAAAATGACCCTTTAAATGACAGCTAAAATAAATCAAAAGTATGTATATGGTATACATTCTGTAACTAGTGTCATAAAGAGTGATAATGAGTCAATAATAAAAGTTTATTTTAAAAAACAGGCAAATAGTAAAAATCTTAAAATTCTACAAAATCTTGCTCTTGAGAATAGTCTGCTAATAGAGGAAATAGATACGGATAAATTAACGCTAATGTCTGGCTCTACAAAACATCAAGGCGTTGTTTGTCAATTATCTATTGATAATTTATCGTCCTTTAATTTAAATACTTTCTTACAGCTCGCGGAGAACCCACTAATATTAATACTTGACTCCATTAAAGATCCAGGCAACCTTGGAGCATGTATTCGAACAGCAAATGCCGCTGGTTGCCAGCTTGTTATAAAAAGGAAGTCAAATTCCTCGCCCATAACTGCAGCTGTACATAAGTCATCTTGTGGAGGCACATCGAATATATATATATATGAAACAAATGATCTTAATGGAGTTGTAAAAACTCTTAAAAAACAGAATATTACCGTGATTGGTACTGATCATAAATCTAAGACTAATTATACAGATATCAATGGCACTAAATTTCAAGGTATATGTATTATTATGGGTTCCGAAGATCAAGGTATATCAAAATCTTTAAAGCTTTTATGTGACCAATTAGTTTCAATACCAATAACAGGATCTGTTGAATGTCTTAATATTTCCGTGGCGTGTGGCATTATGCTATATGAGATGCTCAAATTTCGATAAATATGCCGTCATTATTTGAAAAAATTACTATTGTACTGTAGTATTCCCTAGATAAATTATGAAGAATTACGAGCTAGTTTTAATGTTTTCTGTAGGTGAGGACTCTCTCACTGATCAGACAATTGAGAAGTACAAAAGTGTTATCACAGAGAATCAAGGTGCTATAGACCGCTTTGAAGACTGGGGTTCACTAAAGATGGCTTATGATATTAACAATCAAAATAAGGCTAGATACATCTTAATTAATTTCAAAGCTAATGACATGATTCTTAATCAACTTGAAGAGCTCATAAAATTTAATGACCATATACTTAGACATCTAATAATTAATACTAAATCATCTCATACTGAGCCTTCATTTATGAGCAAGGATCAACTTAAGTCAGCTTAATATCATGGAAAATAATAAAAATATAATTGATTATAAGAACTTAGGATATATTAAAAAATATATATCAGAGACAGGCAAGATTATTCCGAGCAGAGTCTCTGGTCTATCATCTAGCGAACAAAGAATGATTAATAAGGCCGTTAAAATAGCCAGGTTTCTTGCCTTATTACCATATTGTGACAATCACAAAAGACAATGAAATTAGTTTTACTCAAAGATATAAAACATTTAGGTAAAGTTGGGGACGAAGTAACTGTAAAAGGTGGTTTTGCTAGAAACTATCTATTACCTTCGAAGTCTGCCTTGACAGTGTCAGAAGAGAATCTAGAAATCATTAATAAAATGAAGGATGATCTAATAAAGCAGGAGCAAGAGGCCAAAGAAAAAGCATTAGCTTTAAAAGATAAACTGTCAAACTATGAACAAACGTTCAATATGAGGGTAAAAGAAGAATCAGACGAATTATTTGGATCTATAACACTTCAAACTATTGTTGACCAAATGAAAACTGATGGTCTAGAAATTGAAAAAAAGCAGATTAACCTGCCAATGGGTCCTATAAAGTCACTGGGAGTTTTTCATGTCAATGTTTCTCTTCATTCAGAAGTCGGATGTGATATAAAAATTACTGTTTCAAAATCTGAAGAAACTGAAGAATAGTATTAAGTCAATATACTATATAAAAAAAATATAAGTTAGAATTGTGAAATGGCAGCAATTCCTAAAACACCACAATCAATTGAATCTGAAAAAGCACTGCTAGGTTCTCTAATAATCGATTCGGATTCTTGGGAAAAAGTGTCAAATATGGTAATACCATCAGATTTTTTTGACCCTAAAAATAGAGATATTTTTGCTGAAATCTACACTCTTCATATAAATGAGCAACCTATTGATATTCTTATCTTAGAAGAAACACTCAAATCTAGAGAAATACTTACAAAAGTTGGAGGAATTGACTACCTGAAAGAATTAGCAAAAATTGTTCCAACATCGGCACATATTATAAAGTATGCAGAGATAGTAAGGGAAAAAGCTATTATGAGAAAGCTGATTAATGCAAGCACACTTACTATTGAGAGCGTGCATGAAGATGATGGAGATGACATAAGAACAATATTAGACAAAGCTGAAGCCAATATTTTTGCTATTGCATCAGATACAAGAAAAAATGAAGGTTTAATAAAAATAGGACCAATAGTAAATGATCTTGTAGATGTAATTTATAATAAAAAAAATAATAATGTTATAGATTATCTACTAACTGGATATTCTAAGCTTGATGATATAATTGGTGGTTTACAGAATTCTGATTTAATTGTTATTGCAGCAAGACCGTCTATGGGGAAAACAGCATTAGCTATGAACATTGCACAAGATATAGTTTTTAAGCAAAAAAAGAATGTTGCTTTTTTCAGTTTAGAAATGTCTTCTCAATCAATTGCTTTAAGAATGTTGTCATCTCTCAGTACCGTGGAGTTTTCTAAAATAAGATCTGGTGATTATGAATTGTCAAATGATGATACGCGGCTTGTTACTCAAGCAATAAATATGATGCAAGATTGCTCTCTTTATATTGATGATACAGGTAGTATCACACCAATGACATTAAGATCACGCGCGAGAAGGATGATGAAAGAAAATGGCATTGATTTGATAATACTAGATTATTTGCAATTAATGACTCTACCAGAAAAAAGTGAAAATCGTGTAAATGAAATTGCATCGATAACTCGACAACTTAAAAGTCTAGCAAAAGAACTTAATATTCCAATAATTGCGTTGTCACAACTTAATAGGAGTCTTGAGCAGCGTAATGATAAGAGGCCATTTCTTTCTGATTTAAGAGAGTCTGGCTCCATAGAACAAGATGCAGATGTTGTTATGTTTATATATCGCGACGATGTCTACAATCCAAATTCAGAAGCTAAAAATGTTGCTGAAATTAATATTGCTAAACATAGAAATGGACCTACAGGGGTTGCAAAACTTACATTTCTTTCACACTGCACAAGGTTCGAGGATTATCATCCTCAGATCTTTGAAAATACTGATAATTTATAGATTATTCTTCAAGTAATTTTAACTTATCAGGTTTATTCTCCCAATCAGATGCATCAGATGGAGGGCTTTTTATTTCTGTTATAATTGGCCACTTCTTTGATAGCCTTTCATTTATCTCTAAATATATTTTATTATCTTCATTCAAGTCATCTTCAGATGAAATAGCATTAATTGGGCATTCTGGTTCACATAAACTACAGTCTATGCACTCCTCGGGATTTATTACAAGAAAATTTGGACCTTCATGGAAGCAATCAACAGGGCAGACTTCAACACAATCTGTATACTTACATTTTATGCAATTTTCTGTAATTACGTATGTCATACAGGAAGTATAATATCATAGAAGGATTAGAAGAAAACATTATCTTTTTATAATATTCTTGAAATACTTCTAATTAAATTATATGTGCAATTTAGACAAAAACTGCTATAAACATTAAAACATTATGGTATTGATAAATTAAAGATTGAAGAGTAATTAATTTTTTATTAAGATGCATCATTAATCCTCGGTAGCTCAGTTGGTAGAGCGAGTGACTGTTAATCACCAGGTCGGCGGTTCGAGTCCGTCCCGAGGAGCATTACATAATATTAAAGACCATGAAAAATTATGTATTAGGTATACACTTTGGACATGATGCTAATGCAACATTAGTAAAAGATAACGTTTGCATAGGATCTGTCCAAGAAGAAAGATTTACAAGAAAAAAATTTCAAGGTGGGTTTCCAATCAACTCCATCAAATATCTTCTCAATAACTCAATTTCAGATCATGATATCAATACAATAGTATGCATCGGAGATACATCTCCCCATGAAATGGGAGGAGGATCCGTTGCACAAATTTACATTCGCATGTTGCATAAACCGCCATCTCCGATTATATGTAAATTTTTAACATCAATAGATAATATATTTCCTTTTTTAAATTATAGAAAGAATCTAATGATAAAGTTATTTAAAATAAATTTAAAAAAAATAAATCTTCAAAATATTCCAATTAAATTTATTAATCACCATTATGCACATGCATTAGGTGCATTATATACATCAGGTTTTGATGATCCATTGATTATTACCGCTGATGGACAAGGAGATGGACTATCAAATAGTGTATCAACAATTGAATCCGCAACTGGTAAAGTTAAAAGACACTCTTCGTCTAAATCTTATCACTCAATAGGAATAGTTTATTCAATGGTAACTCAATACCTTGGGTTTAAACCTGGTAGACATGAAGGAAAGATTACAGGTTTAGCTGCATACGGTAATGAAGTTAATATTAAATTTCCAATTACTTATGATAGTAAAAATAACTCATTTAAAACAGAACTTGTAAGCTCCTATATATTAAGAAGCAATATATTATCCTTTTTATATTTTCTTCTTTTCTCACCAAAAAAGTTATTAATTGCATTAACCACTAGAGCAACATTATCTAATCATCTTATTACGCAAAAAACGTTATATTATATTGCTAAGAACTTTGCAAAAATAAGTAAAGAAGATGTAGCGTATTGGGTACAATCTAATACCGAGAAACTTTTAGAAAAATATACCTTAAATAATCTAGAAATATTTGATAAAAAAGATCTATGTGTGTCAGGAGGACTTTTTGCTAACGTAAAGCTTAATCAAAAATTATATGATATCCCAAACTTAAATAATCTATTTGTAATGCCAAATATGGGTGACGGCGGTCTTACCTATGGGGCAGCTTTATATGTAGCGAATAACTATAAATATGAAAGTAATAAATGTTGTTTTAATAATGCATACCTAGGCCCAAGTTATAAAGACTCTGAAATAATTAGTAGTTTACTTAAAGCAAAACTTTCTTATAAAAAATATAACAATTATCCATTGATAATAGCAAAATATTTATATGAGGGTATGATAATAGGAAGATTTACTGGAAAATTAGAGTGGGGACCAAGAGCTTTAGGCAATAGATCAATTTTAGCTTCTGCTACAAATAAAAATATTAATTCCGTTCTTAATGGGAGGCTTGGGAGAACCGAATTTATGCCATTTGCACCAATAGTGATAGATGAAGATGCTGATAAGATTTTCCTAAATTATAGTCATCAAATGAAAATTTCAGAATATATGACCGTCACTTATAATGTCAGAGATGAATGGCATGCGAAAATACCTGCTGTAGTTCATATTGATGGAACTGCAAGACCTCAAATCGTTAATAAGAAGCAGAACCCATCTTTATATCTTATATTGGCTGAATATAAAAAGCTTAGTGGTTTTGGTGTTTTAGTTAATACAAGTTTCAATTTACACGAAGAACCAATTGTCTGTAGTCCAGAGGATATGATTAACTCATATAATGCTAACGCCGTTGATATTGTGTCAATAGGAAATATTGTTATAAAATAGTCTAATTACTAAACTTTTCTAGCAATACTTGCTCTTCGTTAGATAAAGATACAGGAGTTGCTAGTAAAACAAAGAAGAGTTGTGTAGCTGCATTTAAAGTTCTTCTCGCAGCAAAGACAGCACCAATAGTCAAGTAGATTGATATTTTATCCAAAGATAAAATTGTCATTGCTGCTACCATAAAGACAATAAAAAATATAACAATTTCTGAAAATCTAAAATAAGCTTTTAAAAAACTTAATGTTGGCCATATACCATCGCTATGAATATATTTCTTAAGATATTTTAAGTTAATAGCAATTATATAATTCAGGCTTACTAATGCTATTAACACTAAAAAAATATTGACAGATAAAAAATAAATGCCTACTAAAAATAATAATATTAATAAGAAGTTTCCAAAAAACCCATTAGTTATTCCAAATCTTTTATTACACATTCTTAATTTTTTTATTTTAAACTCACCTTCAGATTCTGGTTTAAGAGTTTTTGTTCCATCAGGTAAAAACTTTCCTGCACCAGGTATTTTTTTATTTTTATTTATTGATATCTTTGCAAGTTTTAATCCACCATGTTTCTGAATATTAAAGTAAATAAGGCGCATAACTAAACTTATTGCTACTATGAGTGCATATATAGTAATTAACTCTTTCATATTCATAGTAGTTAATCCTAAAAGCGAGAAGTCTGTAATTAAATCTCTTATATCATTTGCTATTACAATAATTAATATTTTAATTGGTATTAAAAAAACAAAAAGTTGAAATATTTCAATAATTACAAAAAAGGCTGATGTAAACAAGAGATATGTAAATGCAAACGACAGTGTGTACTTGATTGCTAAGAAATTTGTAAATATTTTTGTATATTGTGATTCCTTCATAGAAGTGATTTTATTCTATCCATTGCAGATTCAAGAGAGGGCATATCAATAGCAATCGATAATCTTATATGTCCATTCATGCCAAATGCACTTCCCGGAACCACAGCTACCTTTGCTTCATTAAGAATATATAATGCTAATTCATTATCATTATTAATTTGTGGATTAGAAGAAATAAAATCTGTAAAAGATGGGAAAACATAAAAAGTTCCATTTGTTGGTTTACAGCTAACACCCTCTATAGAATTAAGTTGGTCAACAACATAATCATGTCTCTTTTTATATTCTCTATTCATATCTTCTAACTCACTGCATTCATTGGACAAAGCTGCACAAGCCGCTGCTTGTGATACTGAGCTTGCGCACGATGTACTTTGAGATTGCAATGTTTTCATTTTTTTTATAATTTCTTTGTTGCCTGCTGCATAACCTATTCGCCATCCAGTCATAGAATACGCTTTTGAAACACCATTAAGCACAATTACTCTATTTTTTAATTGCGGGCAGACATTTACTATATTTACAAAACTTTCTTCATGCCAATGAATATGTTCGTATATATCATCAGAGGACACTAATATATTTTCATATTTTATAAGCACATCTGCTATTTGCTTAAGCATGGATGAGTCATAATATTTCCCACAGGGATTATTTGGACTATTTATCATGAATAATTTAGTTTTTTCATTAATTAAATTTTCCAATTCATTTACATCAATATCAAAATTATTATCAAAATTTGTTTTGAGTAATATTGGACTACCTCCTGCATACTTAACCATATCCGAATAAGATACCCAGTATGGTTGTGGAATAATAACTTCATCACCTTCATCGATAATTACTTGTAATAAGTTAAAGATTGATTGCTTACATCCAGCAGATACTACTATTTCATCAAAGTCATAGTCTAGATTATTTTCTCTTTTAAATTTATTAATTACTGCCTCTTTTAGCTGTAAAGTGCCATCTACTGCTGTATATTTTGTTTGACCAGAATCGATAGCTTTTTTTGCAGCCTCCTTGATATAATCAGGAGTATCAAAGTCAGGCTCCCCAACAGTCAGTACGATTATATCAGCGCCCTCAGCACGAAGATTATTTGCTTTTGAAGTAAGAGCCATCGTAGATGATGGCTTTATTAAATCTATTCTTTTAGAAAATTTCAATGGAGTTCCTTTAAAGACTTTATGATATCATGAAAGAGTAATTTTAGTAAACGAGTGTATAATAATTAGTGAAAAGATTAAAAATAAAATCATCAATGAATCCAAGCGGAGATCAGCCTGTTGCTATCAAAGAGCTAGTGAGTGGGATTAAAAAAGGAACTGATCATCAAACATTACTGGGTGTTACTGGTTCCGGTAAAACATACACTATGGCCAATATTATAGATCAGACTAATAAAACAACACTTATTCTTGCTCCAAACAAAACACTTGCAGCTCAGCTATATTCTGAAATGAAAGAATTCTTCCCTAATAATTCAGTTGAGTATTTTGTTTCTTATTATGATTATTATCAACCGGAAGCATATGTCCCTGTCTCAGATACATTTATTGAAAAAGATGCATCTTTGAATGAGCATATTGAACAGATGAGATTATCAGCCACAAAATCTCTTACAGAGAGAAAAGACGCCATCGTTGTTGGGACAGTTTCTGCAATCTATGGATTGGGTGACCCGGATACATATTTTAAAATGATTCTTCATATGGTTAAGGGTGATGTTAAACATCAAAGAGATATACTAAGAAAGCTTACAGAGCTTCAATATACAAGGAATGATTTAGAATTAAGAAGAGGAACTTATCAAGTTAAAGGACAAGTAATAGATATATTTCCAGGGGATTCAGAGAAATATGCAGTAAGAGTCGATTTATTTGGAGATGAAATTGAAAATATATTTCTTTTCGATCCTCTAACAGGAGATATCATAAAGCAATTAAACAGGATAACCATATATCCAAAAACACACTATGTGACACCGCAAAATATCCTAGATGATGCAATAATCAAAATCAAAAAAGAATTACAAGAAAGAATAAAGTTTTACTCAGAAATGTCAAAGCCCCTTGAAGAACAACGTATAAGGGAACGAACAAATTATGATTTAGAAATGATAAAGGAAATGGGGTATTGCTCAGGTATAGAAAATTACTCAAGGTATCTATGTGGGAGAGATCCAGGTGAACCACCTCCGTGTCTTTTAGATTATATGCCTAAAGATGGATTAGTAATTATTGATGAGAGTCATGTTGGGATTCCGCAACTAGGCGGTATGTACAGAGGAGATCAGTCTAGAAAGCAAACACTTGTGGATTATGGATTTAGATTACCCTCTGCTATGGATAACCGTCCTCTGAAGTTCGATGAATTTGAATCTTATAAATTTCAAACTATCTATGTTTCTGCAACACCAGGCCCATATGAAATTGATAAGTCTAGCTCAATAGTTGAGCAAGTAATTAGACCAACAGGATTAGTAGACCCTGTTATCGAGGTACGCCCCTCATCTAGTCAAGTTGAAGATATTTTATCAGAGATAAATAAAGTTTTAAAAAATAATAATAGAGTGTTGATAACAACACTCACAAAAAAAATGTCAGAAAATTTATCTGAGTATCTTCAAGAGCATGGTATTAAAGTTAAATACTTACACTCAGATATTGATACGGTAGAGAGGGTTGAGATCATAAGAGATCTAAGAAAGGGGGAGTTTGATGTAGTTGTGGGTATAAACTTGTTGAGAGAGGGATTGGATATTCCAGAAGTAGAATTAGTGGCTATCTTCGATGCAGATAAAGAGGGTTTTCTTAGATCAGATAGGTCTCTGATACAAACTATAGGGAGAGCAGCACGTAATATTAATGGAAGATGCATTCTTTATGGGGATTCAATTACAGGTTCCATGCAAAGAGCTATAGATGAAACAAGTCGCAGACGTGACATTCAAATTAAATTTAATAAAGATAATAATATAAAACCGGTAGGCATTAAAAAAGATATTAGGCAGGCACTAGATGAAGAAACATATATTAATAGTGACACATTTGATAAACTTAAGATAGCTACTAATAAGAGGAAAAAACTAACTAAGGTATCTAGTAATAATGTTACAACTATAATTTCTCAACTGGAAAAAGAGATGTATAATCATGCAAAGAATTTAGAATTTGAAGATGCAGCTAAAATTAGAGACCAAATAAATGAATTACAAGAAAAATATCTCATGCTACCAAAAGCAAAATCTTAATGGGCTTCTTGTTTAGATATGTTTGACATGTTACTTTTACTATTTTTACAGGCGCGTAGCTCAGCTTGGTTAGAGCGCCACCTTGACATGGTGGAGGTCGTTGGTTCGAGTCCAATCGTGCCTAGGGAATTATAATGATAAATATTACAGTTAATAAAAAGAAATATGAAGTTGACAAGTCAGCAACATTAGAAGATGTAGTCAAAAAGTATTACAAGGAGATGAATATAGTTGCCGCTAAGGTAAACGGCAAATCTTGTGACTTATCTAATGTTGTTGAAAATAATAGCAATATTGAACTTATTAAATCAGATGATAAGGATGGTTTGGATATCATAAGACATTCTTGCGCCCATGTATTTGGGCATGCAATTAAACAATTATATCCTGATGTAAAAATGGTAATAGGTCCCGTTATTGAAAATGGCTTCTACTATGATATTTTGTCTAAAAAACCTATATCTGAAAACGATTTGATACTTATTGAAAATAGAATGAGAAAACTGGCCAAGAAAAATTATTCAGTCATTCGGGAAGTTATATCCAAAGAAAAAGCTATTAAAACTTTTCAGCAAAGAGACGAGGAGTTTAAAGTAAAACTTCTTGAAGAAATACCGTCTAATGAAATCATTGCTCTTTATCATCATGAAGAGTATGTGGATATGTGTAGAGGTCCACATGTTACTAATACCAGTCATTTAAAAGCATTTAAATTAATGAAAACCTCAGGATCATATTGGAAAGGTGACTCAAATAATCAACCACTAACTAGAGTTTATGGTACTGCATGGTCAGATGAACAATCTTTGAAAGAGTATATTCATCAACTTGAAGAAGCAGAAAAAAGAGACCATAGAATATTGGGGAAAAAACTTAATTTATTTCATTTTCAAGAAGAATCACCGGGTATGGTATTTTGGCATGATAAAGGCTGGATAGTTTTTAACTTGATAAAGGATTTTATTACATCACACCTAAGAAAAAATAATTACAAGATAATTAATACCCCCCAAATTCTTGATAAGAGTTTGTGGAAGAAATCTGGACACTTAGATAAATTTGGAGATCTTATATTTGATGTTGGATCTGAGAAGAGAGAATATGCTATTAAACCAATGAGCTGCCCAGGACATATTCAAATTTTTAATCAGGGTCTAAAAAGCTATAAAGATTTACCATTGAAATATGCAGAGTTTGGCATTGTACATAGAAACGAACCCTCGGGTACGCTCCATGGTTTATTAAGAATAAGAGGATTTACACAAGATGACGCTCATATTTTTTGCACAACAGATCAAATTGAGAAAGAAATATCAATATTAATCAAGGATATACATGAAATATATAAGAAATTTGGATTTTCAGAATTAAAAATAGAACTATCTACTAGACCAGAGAAAAGAGTAGGTAGTGATGAAATATGGAATAGAGCAGAGGAAAGTCTTATTAAAGCTCTCCATACAAATAATATTAACTTTATAGAAAATCCAGGTGACGGAGCTTTTTATGGTCCTAAAATTGACTTTTCTCTAAAAGATTCATTGTCAAGAGTATGGCAATTGGGAACAATTCAGCTAGACTTTTCCATGCCAGGGCGCCTGGATGCTAATTATATTGATTCTAATGGAGATAAGCAGACACCCGTAATGATTCACAGAGCTATTCTAGGGTCTTTAGAAAGGTTTGTAGGTATCTTGATTGAGCACTATTCTGGAAATTTACCTTTTTGGCTATCTCCACAACAAATAATTGTTCTTAATATTACTGATAAACATATTGATTATGCTAAGGAAATTTCTGATAAGTTATGTGATTTTGGTTATAGATCTGAAAATGACTTCAGTAATGAAAAGATAGGCTATAAAATTAGAAATCATTCAATTACTAGGGTACCATACATGGTGATCATTGGTGATAAAGAGCTCGATGACAATAATTTGTCTGTAAGAGACAGATCTGGTAATGATTTAGGAAGTATGAATTTTGATAAATTCATAGAAATACTAAAAAAGAATTAAATTAATTAGGAGAGATATCATATCGAATATTAAAAGAATGCGTATAAATGGCCGCATTAATGCACAAGAAGTCCGTTTAATTTCATCATCCGGCGAACAAGTTGGAGTTGTATCAACATCGAAAGCACTAGAAATAGCCCGAAACGAGGACTTAGATCTAGTTGAGCTTGTAGCGAATCAATCACCGCCAGTTTGCAGAATTATGGATTTTGGCAAATATAAATTTGAACAATCTAAAAAAGCGCATGCAGCTAAAAAAAAGCAGAAACAAATACAGGTAAAAGAAATTAAGTTCAGACCTGGGACAGAAGAGGCTGACTATCAAGTAAAATTAAAGAATTTGGTAAAATTTTTGCAGGCAGGAGATAAAGCTAAAATTACGATGCGTTTTAGAGGAAGAGAGGCCGCACATCAAGTAATAGGTCGAGAATTCCTAGAGAGAGTAGAGAAGGATTTAGAGGAATATGGGGCTATCGAGCAAAAACCCGCTTTTGAAGGTAGACAAATTGTAATGGTTATAGCGCCAAAGAAATAAATACGCTATACTAGCCGAAATTGATCGAGATAGAAATTATGCCAAAAATGAAATCACATAGCGGTGCAGCAAAAAGGTTTAAAAAAACCCCATCTGGCAGTGTAAAAAGGGGACAATCTCACAGAAGCCATATTCTGACTAAGAAAAGCACGAAAAGAAAAAGACACCTAAGAGATGATGTTGTCATTAGCTCGGCGGATAAATCAGCAATTAATAAAATGCTTCCATACTAGGGGAAAAAAATGGCAAGAGTAAAAAGAGGTGTAATAGCAGGTGCAAGACATAAAAAGATTCTCAAGCTTGCTAAAGGATACAAAGGAGCGAGAAGCAGAGTATACAGAGTTGCAAAGCAAGCTGTCATCAAAGCTGGACAATATGCTTACCGTGATAGAAGACAGAAGAAAAGGCAATTTAGATCACTTTGGATTACAAAAATAAATGCAGCAGCTAGAATGAATAATCTTTCCTACAGTCAGTTCATGAATTATCTGCATAAATCTGATTTAGATATTGATAGAAAAATGCTTGCTGATATTGCAAGTAATCATCCTGAAAAATTTTCAAATATTGTTAAGTCTGTAACATCAAGTTAAAATTTTCGTTGTGAATATAAATCATACTGATTTAGAGGGACAGCTTAGAAAAGAAATTAAATCATGTAATAAAGAGCATGATATTCTTAATTTAAAATCTAAATACCTTGGTAAGAAAGGTTTACTAACAGCATTATTTTCAAAAATAAAATCATTAGATGGTGAGCAAAAGAAATCTTATGGTTATGAATTAAACCAAATAAAGAACATATTAAGTAAAATTATTGATAATGAATTAAATAAATTAAAGAAAACGTCTGTTAATACTAAAGTCGATCTAGATAACCCTGCCCGCCATCATTCTGCTGGTTCATACCATCCAATTTCTATAATTATTAATCGTATATCAAATATTTTCTCTATTTATGGTTTCGAAATAAATTTTGGTCCAGAGATTGAGTCTGAATTTTATAATTTTGAAGCATTAAATATACCCAGTAATCATCCAGCAAGAGATATGCACGATACTTTCTATGTTAATAGTAAATATTTACTGAGAACACATACTTCATCTGTTCAAATACACGCTATGCAAAAAAAATCTGTACCATTAAAGATTCTTGCCCCTGGAAAGGTATATAGATGCGATTCAGATCCTACACATTCACCCATGTTTCATCAAATAGAAGGCCTTTGCATTGATCAAAATATTTCTTTCTCTAACCTTAAGTGGATACTTAATGATTTTGTGCAAAAATTTTTTGATTCAAAAAAAATAAAAACAAGATTCAGGCCATCCTATTTTCCTTTTACAGAACCATCTGCTGAAATGGATATAATGTTTAATGGGAAGTGGCTTGAAGTGCTTGGATGCGGTATGGTTCATCCAAATGTTTTATCAAACGTTAATATTGATCCTGATAAATATTCTGGCTTTGCTTTTGGACTTGGTATAGAGCGATTTGCAATGTTGAGCTATCAAATCAAAGATTTAAGAGTTTTCTTTGAAAATGATATTACTTTTCTCGAACAGTTTAAGGTTATAAGATAGTTATGAAAATAAGTAGGAAATGGTTAGCAGATTTTATTTCAATACCAAAAAGTGATATAACACTTGAATCAAATCTTACAAACCTTGGACTTGAAGTTGATTCAATTGTAACGAGAAAAGATGATTCTGTTATCGATATTGAATTTACTCCAAATAGAGGTGACTGCTTATCTGTTTATGGGACTGCTAGAGACTTGAGCGCTATTTCCCTAAAAAAAATACATCTTCCTAAACTTCAATCTATAAAAACTAAAAAAGCTAAAGATAATGTTTTAAAAAAGATAGAACATAATATCTGTCCTGAGTATAGATATATTTTATTTAATAACATAAATAATTCATTTAAAACACCTGATTATATTAAACAAAGATTAAAAGACTCAAATATAGCACCAATTAATTTGTTCGTAGATGTTTCAAATTATGTTTTAATGGAGTTAGGACAACCAACACACGCATTTGATTTTGATAAAATAGACTCATTTTTATCTATTAAAAATTCATCTAGAGAAAGAAAGTTTCTCGCATTAGATAATAAGGAATACACAATACCAAAAAACACTCCTGTAATAACTGATAAATCTGGTTTAATTCATGCCTTGCCAGGCGTAATAGGTAGTAAATACTCTAGTGTAACAAAAACTACTAAAAATATTTTAGTTGAAAGTGCATTTTTTGTCCCTGATGTTGTTAGGAAACTATCCAGCCAATTTAGAATTCAAACAGATTCATCCTATCGTTTTGAAAGAGGTGTAGACTATAATTTACAAGAGATTGCACTAAAGAGAATACATTATATAATATCTGAAATTTTTACTCTAGACGAGAAACCTATAATTTTTAAAAGATCAAATAAGCATCCTTGTACAAAAGTAAAATCATTTGTATTTGATAAGACACTCCCTAATAGAATACTAGGTGTTCATATAGATCATCGACGAGTAGTACAAATACTAAAACATCTAGGTTTTACATTTAAAAATAATAGAGTACATGTACCGTCACATCGTTTTGATGTGGATAATAATTATGACTTAGTTGAAGAAATCGCAAGGATTTATGGATATGAAAATATACCCGAGAGTAAACTCGACCATCCCGACAATTCTCCTATCATATTGTTTGAAACATACAAACAAGCATTTGTTTATCGTGGTTATAAAGAGGCAATTAATTTTTCATTTATTTCTGACAATTTAAATTCAAATTCTTCTAATATACCTCTTGTAAACCCAATATCAAAAGATAAGTCTCAGATGAGAGACTCCTTGTTGCAAGGTCTTTTAAACAACATAAGCTATAATTCAAAAAGAAAACAAAAATCAATAAAATTATTTGAGGAGGGGAGAACATTTAAAATGTTAAAAAATAAAATTGTTGAATCTGATAAATTCTCAGCAGTAATTTATGGACAAATATCCTCTACTGACCTTGTAAAATATTCATATAATGTTGGGATCGATGATCTCAAAAGTGACATTCTTTCTGCTTTTCCGGAAGTAAAATTTAAAAGGATATCCGGATCAACATATTTTTTTGACATAAATTATACTCAACAATTAATTTTGAACAATAAATTAGTAGGATATTGTGGCCTTGTTTCAAAAGAAATTACTGATAAATTGGATATAAATGGCCCAGTATTTGCTTTCGAAATTGATAATATTAATTCTGTAAAATGTGATGCACGTATAAATTATAATAAAATATCTCAATATCCTTCAGTTTATAAAGATCTTACTATTAAGTGCACATATGATCATGACATAACAGAAATAACTAGAAATTTAAACAAAAAAAGCTATAAATATCTGAAAAATATAAGAATAAAAGATATATTTATTCAAG
>MDSZ01171715.1_pt1 | contig 33574 bp, 22 predicted proteins | sample 811201 | NCBI WGS metagenome assembly MDSZ01 (sample SAMN05326647, study PRJNA326480) | marine metagenome | isolation source: seawater | place: Indian Ocean: North | collected 2010
AAAGAACTTCACATCGTTCCCGTTCAGCTTCGGCACGACGTGCGTATCAAATATATCGGGATGATCCGTCACGAGTCGCCATAATAATCCGTTATCACTCTTTACCACATTCTTGCGGCTTTTTCTTTTCTTCGACATCATCAAACGCAAAGAAAAGACGAGACGAGAAGACCGAGGAAGAAGAAGTTCCAAAAACGATATCCGTCGTCGATCTTGCTGACAAGACGATCTCGTGTGTGTGTGCTTGATGCGCGCGTGCGTGTAAAAGCGCGTCTTATTTATGATTCAAAGGGATGTTTTGTATCGAGATTTTTTTTTACGAAAAGAAAAAAATACACGAAAATAGACGAATCGTATCGTTAAATCAAATAGAGTCGTCATCATGAGAATCTTGGTACCTCTCGACCTCTCTTCATATCAACACTCAAAAGTCTCCGTAAACTTTGTGTTAAAGCATTTAGTCAAGCCAAATGAAAGCACCATTCATTTCTTGACAATATTGCCGAAGAAAGAAGTAGACGAGTACTCGAGCGAAATTACGCAAAACGCTTCGCGTTGTAAGTCAGCTCAAAAATCGATCGAACAATGGTTCAAACGTATGTGTGAAGAGAAGGGAGTTACATGCGAGATCGAAGCGATTGAGTTGGCGAAGATGACCAATCGAACAATCTCGTCAATCATATGCGAACGCCGCAACTACACTATAGTTGCGCTGGCTGCGCATAACAGAAGTGGAATGGCAAAATTTTTACTCGGGTCAGTGTGCAAATCAGTTTTAGCAAACTCGAGCATTCCAGTATGCGTCGTAAACACGGCACCTTTACAGGTTTGAAGAGAGAGAGAAAGAAAGTCTTGATTTTGATATAGTACTTCTAATTCTACTAATACATAGTTCAACTGTCATCTTCCTCGATGAGAAATTCAGGTGCTTTATCGCTTCCGGAAATGAAATACCACGCGAAACTTGGGAGCCTTAATACGCTTGGTCTCTCCCTCTTCTTTGGTACAACTCTCTTCTTTACGCTTGCCTCCTTACCTACCGTATCTGATATTTCTTTTTCGCTATCTATTTGTTCGTCTGTATTTTTACCTCTATCTTGCTCAACAAGAAGCTTTCTCAACTTCTCGTATGCACGTTTCATTTCATCGTTCTCAGTGCGCAATTTTTCTAGAACCTTCACCGCTGCTTCTTTTTGTCTCTCAGCTTCCTCCACCTTCTTATGCGACTCTTTATCTCGCATCTCCGCGTTCTTCTTCATAAGATTTGCAAGTTCTAATTCCTCTTTTACCGCTCGCGGCGACGTCATTTGGTTGTGTTGCTTCTCCTGTTCTTCTTCCCTTTGATTCAATAACTCACTCAGTTTCGTTTCCGACAGCGCTTGCTTGGTTTTCAATTCAGTATTCTCTTCTCGGAGACGATTTAATTCAACCTTCGTCGCATTTAAATCGGCAAACATGACCAGTACTCTATCCTCAGCTTTCTCTAAAGCATCCTTCATGACTCGTATTCGTTCTGTTTCCATCTCTTTCTGTTCGTCGTTCTCATTCAAGTTCTTCTCACAGTCAGTCGCGTTAATACTTTTATGCTCTTCCGCTAGTTTCAGAGCGTCTGCGAGCTTTTGTTTCGTTGTATGTAACTCCGCCAACACTAATTTACCAGATGAAGCCTCCCGTCGCTCTCTTTCAATAGCCACTTCCGCTCTTTTCAATCGCTCTGATAAGTCCTCGCATGCTTCTTCAATCAATTTAGGACGGACTATTTCAATTTCTTTTCGTATTTCTTCTCTCAATCTCTCGTTATCTTCTTCCAAGGAAGCGAGTTCGTTAACGCTGTCGGCTAATGCAGAACGCAAGTCTCGATTTGTTTCCAAAAGAAGCGTCGTTTGCGTCGGCAGTTTCGTTCCTACACCCGCTTGCGACGGTGAAGGCAAAGTAGTTTCCTCTGGTTTTGTTGTTGCCTCTTTTTCTACTATTGCTGGCGTCTGAAAATTCAACTTCTTTTCCTTGACTACAGCTTCATCATCATCATCATCATCATCATCATCTTTTTCTTCTTGTTTAGTTGATTCTTTATCATCCAGTGATGAGTTGGGAAACATTTTCTTCGCTGGCGTTGGTGTTGGTGAGAGTATGGGTGATGGGAAAGGCGAAGTCTTTAATAAAACATTTTGAATTCGTTTGTCGTCTTGATTAAAATTCGTTAGCATTTTCGGTGTTTCTGGTGTGTCTGCCGGAGCCGCTGCAGTATAAGCTCGATCAGAATTTCGCGAGGTGTTGACATTGCTGTTCTGATTTACCCTCTTCTTTTTCTTTTTCTTCCCACTTCCCATGTTTTCTTGCTCGCGTGCAATTTGTGTTAATTAGGTGAGTTAATTCTGTGTTGTAGAAATAATGTAAATAAATTCTTCAGTTTATTTGCACCGGTGCGCTCGTACCCCGCGCTCAAACTCATTAGATGTCTGACAATGAATAAACTCGCAGCACTGACGCGTTTATTAATGGCAACAAACAGGACAACGAGACGGTCAGTTGCGAAGAAAGAACGAAGTAAAACAAGAATAGGTTTTAGGACGATGGCAAGTGGTTTGAACCAAAGTAGTGATAGTGATTTGATGTGGGGATTACGCAACGCAGTAGAGTCTTGCAATGACGTAACGAAAGAGGATTTATATTCGGATAAGTTTGTTGATTTATTAGTAAACGATTCGCACGTCGGTCACGTGAGGCCCGACTTTGCCCGAGCGCTTTTAGAACATGGTTCGTTGAATGATGATGATGGATATGTTTTGTTTACCCGCAGCGGAAACAACACAATTTGTTTAGATAGAGAAAATAGATACAAAAGCGCCGAAGAGAAGACGCGCGTGGTTGCAGAGCTCTTTGAAAAAATGCGAGAGCTCGCCCTTATCCCTGGATGGAGAAACGAAATGTTCCCAGTAGTATCGGATGCGGGTGAGATTTGCATGAATGTAGAACGCGCGACAGCCTCATTACTAGGCATCAAAGCTTTCGGAGTTCATGTCAATGGATTCGTCAAGAAAAATTCAAACGTATTCCTTTGGGTTGGGACGAGGTCGAAAGATAAACAGACATTTCCAGGCATGCTCGATCATTTGAGTGCAGGTGGCCTCCCCGCTGGAATGCCACCAACACTCTGTGCAATAAAAGAACTTTCGGAGGAAGCTGGAGTTCCGGAGAAATATTCAGAGAAACACGTCAAATCGGTTTCGTGCGTCTCATATCGCATGTTTTACAAAGAGTGCGTAAAAAGAGATGTATTATTCTGTTATGATTTAGAATTAGAGGAAGCATTCGTTCCGAAACCTGTTGACGGTGAGGTCGAATCGTTTGAGTTATTACCGATTGAGAAAGTTTGCGAAATCATTGCATTCGAACCAGGGAGATTCAAACCAAACTGTGTTTTGGTCATAATTGATTTTGCTATAAGAAAAGGGGTAGTAACGTGCGATATGCCAGGTTATTTTGAGCTTGTTAAAGCGTTGCGACGTTGAAATATAAATTTTTAGTCTACTCGTATACGTATGGTATGGTACCATGTAGATAAACATTGCTACACCATTTACCGAAATAAAGCAAAAAGTCACAAATCACAAATCTTTATTCTAATCTTCTATTTTGCGAGCCTAAGTAGTATTATTTTAAGATAAAGATATACGTACGTAGTATGGAGTTTTCTCCATTAACCACTACGAACGTTTCGTTCGGGAACGCAACGGTCATTTTCCCTTGCGTAACGCACGGCAACGTCGGTCAGCTCGCAGCGGATTTATTAATTTTCAATCTGAAACTGAAACCAATCGGTGTTTTATATCACCCAGACGTGCTTCCAATTTGCGGTGCAGATCCATTTTCTGAGACTTGCCAAGGGTCGCCCGCATCGAGTTTAGAGATTTATGCAAATGAAGACGTGAGTTTAGTCGTTGCGCAACAAAGGGGAGAAGTTATAAAAGGTTGTCAACGTAAGTTTGCTCGAGAGGTGACGAGTTGGTTAAAAACGAGTATGTTTAAGAACGTGGTTTTGCTCGCTTCTTTACCATCGACGGTTGGAGAGAATGATAGTCAAATAGGCGGCACAAAGTGGCGAATGATTCAAACGCCGAACTTGGTCACTGAAAGTTATCCAAAAGCAGGAGTTGATGGTGAAAGTAATAAATTTAGTGAACATAAATATCGTAACAGCAGAGTGCCGATACCTGCGCTGGAATTTGAACAAATTCCAGAGGATTTAAAGAATAGACGCATTCCACCGTGGACATTCGTGTACGAGTGCATTAAACAATCATTAACGGCGCGATTTCTAATCGCGTTGTGTTCTGAGGGTGATAACAGCGTAGATGCGGATAGAATGGCATCTCGTGCTTTAGAAATGGTAGACGACGTAGGTGCATTTCGTACAGCTGATATCGTTGTGCCAACAAACGAGATGCGATGGGCAACGCCACCGAGTTGGAAGAGAGTGTACGGCTCACTGATGAAACGAAGCGTGTTTGCGTGAAAATGATGTTGTTGCTATCTTTAGAAATATGTTTCGATGTGATTTCTAATAAATTTCATCAAAACTCGTCTACAGATTCTAATTGCTAAATGAATAAAATCATTCTTTTTATTCGACATTCTCGCGTTTAGGTTAGTCGGCGCCAGGGGGCTTAGCGACAACAATAGCACCATCGGAAGAAGTGGTATTGTTATGAGAAGGAGAAATTGGCTCTGTTGTTGGTTCTGCTGTTGTCGTCGTTACTGTAGTCGGATTTTTGGGAATAGGTAAAAGTCCTTTTGTTTGCAAAATTGCAGTTCGCTTGCGTTCATAGAACGCCTTCTCTTTCGGTCCTCCGGCGCACCCATCGCAAAACCAATGCTCACACGACGGAATTTCATCTAATCCAGCACAATACGTGTGTATACTCTCGTCGCAACCATCGCAGATGAGCATTCTTTCTTCGTCGTCGCCGCTTTGGCACTTCACACAACGCAAGGTCATCAAAGATTCCATCGTCGTTCCGTACACGACAGCACCTGGTGCTAAATCTTCTACTTTGACATCACTGACGTCCACGTTATCCAAAAGTGGCGTGTTTAAGCACCGTTTCTTTAGTTTTTTATTAATGCACGTTTTGCAATGACCACATTTAAATGCTTTGCCATCTGGGCCCTTCGCATACAAATGGTTCAAGGATCTCTTCCTGTCGGAAGTTTTAGGTCGACCAGGCTGTTTTGGCGACTGTTTCTTACGCTTCGTTATTCCTGCACTTTTACCAAGCTTCTTTCCAACATTTTTCGCGAAACCGACAGACGTCGTACCACTTGATGTCAATTTCTCGAGTTCGTCTAAAAACTCAATCGTCTGCTTTTTCGTCTCGCGCACGCTCATGTCCTGCTGCCTCCCTTCTTTCAAAGCTGCAAAATCTGCCCGCGTTTCTCGTAAAGCATCGTCAAACCAAGGTGAGCCGTACATCTTCGCGTGATTTTTAAAACTCCACTGCATTGTTGTCGGCCAATTTCTCGAGGCATTTTCTCGCAAAATTCGAAATAACTGTTTTCGATCCGTTCTCATGTAGGCGCCATTGTTGTACGCAGATTCTACATCTGGCAACGACATCGTACCTCGCCTTTCGGCAGAAAGAGACGCAGTCGGATCGTAAATGGTTTGTTTAAACCACGAACACATTTGACCCCACGGGTAATGCGCCTGGTACTTCTTCACCAAGGTATTTTTAACGTGAGCAGAAATTTTGCTCGCCGTTTGCTGAGATCCTGGATCGTGTTCACGAAGCTGCACGGGAGGAGACAAAAATCCGATGAACTTTTCAAACGTGAACCATCGCTGAGTACGCGCGTACATGAGTAAAAGATCCGCACACGCGCAGTGTTCGCTACCCAAGTTTCGAATGGAATTCGATACTTCGACGAGCCACTCTTTGGCTTCACTTGCCGACGCCGGCGTCATTTCTGACTTTGCGACGATATCGTCGATGATGTCTTTTGGATTACCTCTAAAAGTCTGTGTCTTCTTCTTCGTCTTCTTCGCAGGGATGTTGTTTAGAATTTCATCTTGTCCAATTGGTGGAACAGACGTTGTGGATGGCGGATTTGTTTTTTGATTTTTTGGAAGAGAAAGATCGTACCCTTCCGATAACGCCAAAGCAATCGCACGGTCGTCCGCAGTTGAGTCATCCACCGTCGCCGTTGCGTCTGATACTTTCTCTCCCGTTTCTTTTCCTTCAACGTATTTATTTTCTTCTTTTATCGGCTCCTCCGTCGTTAAGGTAGGAGTTGCTCCCATCTCCTCCACTTTCGGTGATGCCTCCGCAGGAGGAGCGCTCTCGGCGACAGCAACCTTAGTCGAGGAGCCTCGCATGCCCTTTCTTCGAGATGTATTTTTTAGTATGCCACACGCTTTTGAGAGCGCATCAATCGCACGCATGAGAATCGATTCTGATCCTGTCCACAAATGTTTGATGATATCGGCTTCAGTGGCTTCACGCATGAAAGGTTTATCGCACTGTTTCGGTTGTCTCAAGAAGTACTTGATTTTATCGAGCGTGATGACAATATTTTGCAATCGCGTAGCGACGACACCGTGGGTTTCAGCCTTGGCGCTTTCTAGATTATACTGAACTCCTTTTTGCATTGGCAAATTGCAAAGCGCCTCCGGAAGTAACTTCTCCTCCAACTGTACGTACCGCAAAATCAAAGACGCCCACTTTACGACCCAATCCGGTGCTCTTTCACCCGAGATAGTGTTTAATGCAGAATCCCGAATGCCGAAATCAGAGAGGAGAGCTAAATCTTCATCAGTCAGCGGTTCCGAACACGCTCGACAAAGAATCGCGTTTCGGTGCAAGAAATTATGCTTCTCGTTCATCACCGCGGTAAACGTGGAACTTCCTGCGAAGGAAAGAAACGAACCACGACAGTTTGGACTCGAGCATAAACAAATAGCCGCACGAAATTCTTTTTCGCTTTCCGTTACGCACGAATAATCCCAGCATAATTCTTCGCCGCATTCGATTTTTGAGTTTGTGTAAACTCCGATGGAAAGCTTTCCTTCGTGAGAAATTACCGTCGTTTGACAGTTCCCTGAGCATGAATGCGACATGCGAGAGGCAAATTCGCATGCGTGCATAGCTTCTACGAATATTGTGTCTTTACCTCGAACGTCGTCTTTCGGTCTCTCTAAAGTGATGTTAAAAAATGAAGGGAGCTCTTGATCAGGATTTCGCTTCTTCATCGAGTCACAACGTTCGTACCATCGCCAGGGAGAATACATCTCACCGAGATAGTGATTCACAAACATCCCCGGTTGCAAACCTTCTTTACGGATGCAAACTACTCCTACACCCTTAGGATGCAATCGATAATGCCGCCGCAAAGTCCGCGGATCGATCTCTTTTTCTTTTTCCTCTTCTTTCACTTCTTCTTTCACTTCTCCTTTCTTCTCTTCCAATGCAACGTTCTCGTCGACGTCAATTGCCGTCGCAGCACCGTTAACTTGAGTTCGCTCTGCATTGATTACATCGATTGAATCATCTTTTACCAACATCGCGTCTTCTCTGAAACCGCTGTTCCTGTCACTATTGGTAACGGCGATGTTATTGTTCGCACGCGTGGCTCGAACCGATTTCGAAGCAGCATGTGGGAGTGGGAGTTGCTGTGCTTGTTCCTGCGTCTGCTGAGTATCTTTCGTAGATTTCCTCCCATCTTTTGTATGCACTTCGGCTTCGTCAATCTCTTTAATTGCGCGAATCAAACACTCTGCCGCGCCTTTCGTTTCCATATCTTGTTCTCTTTCCGAGTCTTCCAAGACTTTTTGCGCAGCTTTCTCCATGTCCCAACCTTGTTCACCTAACGTGTGCACCTTTGGCATGAGCTTTTTCGTCAAAAAGTATTCGCGCTTCTTCACGTTTTCTAGTCCCGTATATCCTTCTGCCTGCGAGACCGCCGCCATGATCGCCGCGCGAGTGTAACAGTCCATGCCCCATAAATGTCGAATCTCGATATCTTCACCCAGTTTCAACGGCGTGTGATTAGAAACGTCTGGTTTCGCCCATTTTGCCCACGCTGGTAACTCTTCGAAAGTAAGTTTTTGCGGCTTATCAACATCGGTCATACCATTGGCTTCGTCATTGCTATTATTATTATTATTATTATTATTATTATTATTATTATGGGGATGATAATCGTATGTACCATTACTCGTACTGGTTTTTCCTTGTTCACTTTCTTCGTTGTTTTTCGCCGAATTGTTGTTTTGAAGTGAAACACGATTTTGTTCGTGTGCGTCTAAAACGTCTTGAAACTCCTTCGGAATGCGTGGGATGTCGGTCCATCCAGCTGGCAAAGACGTGTTTAACTTTTCTTCGATGTATTTTGCGTCCAATTCAGGCATGTCCGGCGCTGGTTCGTACTTTTTCAACGCTTTGTAAGGAATCCGTTCGTATGGCGTTCTCCTCCAAGTCGGCGTGGTTAAGTACGGTTCCGTTGATTCTGCTTTTCGCAAAAGGTTCACGACGTTTCGCACGAATGGCGAAACTTGATCGAGTGCTTTCTTCCCCTTTTTCTTGTTCGTCTTCTTCTTCACATTTGCTTCTGTTGCCGCTGGTACTTCTTCGCCTTCTTCTTTAATACTATCTTCAACCTTCTTTTCCTCTTCGAAATCTTCTTCTCGTTCTCGTTCTTGTTGATGCTGTTCTCCTTGCGCTTCTACTTTTTCGTCTACGTTCATTCTACCCACTTCGTCCACGCAAGGAAAGGGATGAAGAGGTGGAGGAGGCTCTACGCTATTCAAGATAGAATTATTATCCATCTTTACAAGCACTGAACCGCGCTTTATTTTTGTGTGTACTCGTACGAAAATTCAAAAATCAAGTCCATCAAACAAAACCAACAAAGAGAAGAAGATTACGATTGATTGATGATGAAGATGATGAAAAGAGCGCTGCAAGTTAAAAAGTTGTGTATAAAAGTGCCCGTTTACCAAGTTGTAAGTATATTAATACCTGAGCAAAAAGCTACTATGTATATTATTATGTATTCTGTTTACAAAACGCCAAAGAATGGGTTCTTCAAGGCGTTGTCGATTTCAATACCAGCCTGTTGCAGCTCCGCGAGCGACATGTTCTCCTTCGGCAAGTGCAAAACGATTTCACCGGCGTCGTTTTTCTGCTCGCGAAAGCCGCACGTTTTCAAACACACGTCGCCACCAAACGCTTTTACTCTTTCCGCAAATGCTTTTCCGTTCACTTTAAGCGTTCTATACTTTTCGTACGCCTCGTCGCTCGGTTCGCACTCAAAATGTTTCGCGATGTTGCCGAGATAGGCTAACAAAGTTCTGTAACATCTCTCCACGCCGGCCGGATCAGCGTCGTTGTGCGTTTTCTTCACGTCGACGAGGTTTTTTCGCAACTTTTCCGCGAGTTTCGCGGGACGCACAACTCCCACCCCTTGCTTCTCTTTTCTTTCAACCTCCTCTTTCGCCTTTCGCGCTTTTTCTTCGTTTCGTTTCTTCTCTCGCTCGATTTCCTCCGGCGTCAATTCTTCGGGCAATCCAAGTTTCCTTCGTCTCTCTTTCTTGTCTTCCTCGAGTTTTAGTCTAATTTTCTGTCTGGCTCTCTCTTCCTCATCTTTTTCTATTCGACGCAACTCTGCGTTTCGTTTTAACTGCAACGCTTCTTCTTTTCTCTTCGCCTCTAATAGTTCCTTCCCGGACCGTATGCGTTCCTTTTCTCTCACTTTTTCCAACTCCGCTTCTTCCTTCTTTTTCTTTTCGGCAACTTCTAAGCGGAGCTTTTCCGCGGCCACGCGCGCTTCTTCTTTCGACAATTTTTTCTTGACTACTCCCGCGGCTTCTTTCTTCGAAACTAATAGTTGTTCGTCCATTCCTTGGTCGTCTTGGTGTTCGGCGAGCCATTGCACGCACTGCTCAACTGAATCTGACTGCGTCGCGAATAAAACACGCACACATCGATTGTGCGAAAACCCCAGTTCCTTCAACTTTTCAATCATCTCTTTAGAAACTTCTGGTTCAGTTTTTTCATCGTCGTTGTCATCATCGTTATCATCATCGTTATCGTCTTTACGAGTACTTATTTTCTTCTTCGTGGTTGGTGCCAAACCGGCGTCTTCGCGCATCTCGTTTTCCATCTTTCGAAATTCCTTCGCCGTTTGCACCACGTTGTCACTCTCTTCCCAAGGAACGAAAACGTTGTGACCTTCATTAAAATTCGCGTGTAACTTCTCTTCCTCTTTATTTCTGCATCGTTTGCCGCACTTTTGACATTTCATCGTCTTTATTGTTTCTTTAGATTCGGAAAAGTCAGAGTGACCCGTCATTTCACCGTGCGTTTGACATTCCTCGACACTTTTCAAAAGAATTCCACAGATGTTACACTTGAGAGAAACCGCCGTCGTGGATGTCATTCCTCTTTGTTTGTATCTCTCGTTGATGTTGTTCTTGTTGCGTGGTGTTTGTATCTGTTGATCTTGTTCTTGTTACGTGGTGGTGGTGGTGGTTTAAACACACAAAGCAGCGACTTTACTCGTAAAAAAAATAATAACGCCAAGTTTTTCTTGGACAAAATAATAATTTTTACGACGGTTTCGCTGCTTTGTCGTGTTTGTCTTTTCCTCTCCAATGTCCCCAACACAAAAAAAAGAAGACACGTCAAAAAAAAATTCATTCCCTTCCATCCGCTATCGCGCGCGAGCAAAGGTTCTAGAGTTTAAATCGAAGAATAAACGTAAAGAGAAAGAAGCTCAGAGTGTGCGATAAGTTTTCGGCCCGAATAATCATGGCCGCAGAGACTACCATCCCCGCGTGAAAGAGAAAGAGAGAATCGCCGAAAAAAAAAGAATCGTACACACAATGACTTTTGTGCATCGTATACCGCGCGCCACGCGTCGATGCGTACTCCTTCTCCTCCTTGTCGCAATTTTTTCGTCGAATGAGGATACAGTCTCTGTTCAATATGTGCTTGCGAAAGAGGAAAGTGAAACTGTCTCTTCAGCCGATGACGTCGTGATGAAAGCTGGAGAAAGTGGTACCACCCACGAAGTTGGAGCTGAAGCGCCTCCGGTGGCAACTCCTCTTCCTAAAGCCATTGCCGAAGAATCAAACGAGGAAAAGGAAAAGGAATACGCCGAACGACGTTCGAAAGTGTACGCGCGAGTAGAGTTTGCCTCGTTAGTACTGCAAATGTCGCCTTTAGAAAATGAATTCTGCATTTACGACGTCCAGAAAGAAGGAGCCGATCACGACAAAGCCGGAGGTGAAAAGAATGATCCCGTGCCGCTACTGAAGAAGAGGGAAAAGACGGAGCGCGAAGTCTTGCCCTCTTTGAAGGCGTACAAAACATCCGTTCAAGAACAGCTTCAACAAAAACGAGCGTTGGAGAGGAAAGCTAAGAAAGCAACGAAAAGTGGCGAGAATAACAGCATGAGCAGCGAACAACAACCAGTGGTCGACGCGAGCAGTAGCGAGAAAACTGGAGGTGAGAATATGTCTACATTCGGAGAAGAAGAAGAGGAATCCACCAAATTTAGCGGCTCCATTTCGGAGGATTCCACTCCCACGGAGGAAAAGTCCGCATCATCATCTTCTTCTTCTTCTTCTTCTTCTTCTTCTACCACACCGTCGGATTTGAAAGCTTCCAATGGAGATGAAAAGTCTATGAACGAAAAAACGAATGTTGAGAAGACTGAAAAAGCACAAATCGAGAATAAGAAGACACCCTCGAGTGGAAAATCTTTGAAGAGTAATAACAACAAAGAAATGGCGTCAAAGAGTGGTGAAGATTATTCAATGGATGATGGTGTCAAAAAGGAAGCCGATTGGACCGAGCTTGCACAGATAGATGCGTTGGAAAAATCCGAAGAATCTGAAACATTTTCATCAGATGTGAATGCAGCTTCTTCGGAGAGCACAAAAAAAGAAGTAATGGATGCTAAAAAGAATAGTGCTGACGAAGATGAAGTTGTAGATGCGAAGGAGAACAAAAGTGTTGACAGAGAACAACGCAGTAAAAGTAATTTAAAAGAAGAAGAAGAAGAAGAAGAAGAAGAAGACGATGATGATGATGTGGCCAATCAAATGATACATCCTCAGTCCGTCACCAAGGAAGACCGAGAAAAATATAATTTAGCCTCGGTCGGAAATGGAGCAAAAGTTATTTCGAGTAACGAGGAGTCGAAGCACGCGTCTTCAATGCTTTCAGAAGATATGGACTCTTATTACATATCTCCGTGCAACGCTGCAAGCAAATGGGTGACTGTCGAACTCTCCGAAGAAGCGACTTTGACGCAAGTTATCGTTGCCGACTACGAGTTTCACTCTTCGGGCATGCACAAATTTGAAATATGGGGGACGGATGGTCATCACAGCGACGAAGAAGGTTGGAAGAAGCTGGCCACTTGTGAGGCTTCGCGGTCGAGAGAGCCGCAAAAGTTTTCCATTCCTGCGAACGAATGGGTGCGATATGTACAGCTTCGCTTTTTGACGCACTTTGGATCTCATCACTTTTGTACGGTTTCTCTTTTTCGGGTTCACGGTAAAGACGCCAAAGAAACGCTTCGGGAGGAAATGGAGAGAATACAAGAGGAAGTAGAGGAAGTAGAGCAGCTGTTTCGCGAAACGGACGAAACTGAGGAAGCAGAAGCTGCGGCATCTTTAGAGGAAGGGGAAAATAACAGTAACAATGCGTTGGACAATTTATATGATGCTGACTCTGCTGATGTTGCAGATACCGTATTTCGCGACGAAAATCGCTATGACGACGAGGACATCGAGAATACAACTGATATTGGTGAAAGTAAGTCTGCGAGTACTATCGATACGTCAACTCGCGAAGGCAAAGAAAATTCTGAAACGATGGATAGTAGTAGTAGTTCACTCGGCGAGTCGGTCACTGCTAAAAATGAGAAAAAAAATAAAGTCAACGACGAGAAAGGGAACACGGCGATGAAGGAAACATCGCCGAAAAAGGACATGCGGGCAGCTGATAATTTGTCTTTTGACACCAAAGGGAGCAGCGGTAAATCCAGCTCGTCGTCGTCGTCTTTTCCTTCTACATATTCTCCTTCTCCTTCTCCTTCTCCTCCTCCTACAAATTCTGCGAATGCGACGACTACTACGGAAGTACCGGAGACGCCCGCGATGAGTGACGAAAACTCCAATGCCTCTTCTACGGGCCAGATGAAATCTTTATCATCGTCTCTTAGTAATCAGACGAAATCGAGTGAGAACAGCCTTCCTTCTGACGGTAGTGCGGCAGCAGCAACGGCGGCGGCAGCAGCAGCAGCGGTGGCAGCTTCGCAACCCGGAGGAGGCGGTAAGGGTTCCGAAAACGTGTTCCGCAAACTCGCGCAGAAAGTGAAAGATTTGGAATTGAACCAATCTGTGCTCGACCGTTACATCGAGAGTTTAAACGAACGATACGCTGGCGCGTTGAATGATTTAAATAAAGAAATCGATGAGATTGCTGCTGTGGTGACAAATTCTTCAAATGCTCTGAACGAAGCCGCGAGAAGGATGGAAAATTCTGTTTCGAAGTGCGACAAAGAAACAGAACGTCAAGCCGATCGATTCACGAAATCTGAGCACGCCTTGATGGGTGCGATGAAAGAATTTGAAAACAGTCGCGCACAGGCGCGTAGACGGGAGAATGTTGTTCTTTCGTTCATGTTTGTCATCTTGACTGGTATGGTATGGAATGCGACTGGTTTACGAGGGATTAGTACTTTTAAGAGAGCTTCTTCACCGCTCGACGTAGAAGAAGTAGTAGCCGAGGAGATGGCACGCGAATCACCACCACCACACCACCACCACCACCAACAACAACAACAACAACATAATGATCTGCGGAGAGTGCACCTGAGCTCACCAGATTTCGCGACGCATGCTTTTAGGGAGAATCTTTTCTTCGAGTAATACCAAACAATATACACACGCTTGCAAAAGATTACTACTATTCTTCTTCTTCTTCTTTTTCTTTAGCATCTAAATTCTAAAAATGTACTATGCACTGCAAAACAGTCGTCGGAGGATCATCGAAAGACCCTGACACACTCTCTGTCTCTCTTCATATGTATTCCTCAGTCAGTCTTCCTTCTTACGACGAAAAACGACTAAAGAGGAGGTGATAATAAACGGTCCTACCAAAACGTTCGTTAGTTGCACGCTACACACGCTGGAGAGACACACCCACGGAATAACTGCTATCTGGCCAAACTCAAAGGTATTTCCGTGAGGAAACGCTAAAAATCTACCCAGTGGCCACACGATAGCTCTCGGCACTTCAAATAAAGGAACACCGAAAAACACTTTGATGAATACCAAGGAGATTAGAAGCTTTAACCACGAGAGATAATGCCCCGCGCTCATTAAAGTCCGAATCATCGGCGTTCGTTTAATGAGTAACTCTTTTTCTTTTTTCCTCAGTTCCTCTTTTCTTTTGACATCGTCTGGTCCTCCCGTCGTGTTGTTTAACGTTTTTATTCTTCTTTGTAAACGCCAAACTGCACCGGTTTTCTCCTTCAAAACGAATTTCAGAGCGTCGATGAGAAGAAACACGAGAGAAATGAACAGTTGAGGAGGCAAAGGAAGATGCTGTTGATGTCGTTGATTATGGTATTGGTGGTGATGGTGGGATATCGATAACGATACGAAGGGAAGGATGTTTGATATGCCGCCGAGAGTCGTCACCAGCACCTGAATCATTTCGTTTTTGTTTGTAATTATTCGTAAAATTTTTGAAGCAATTTTTACATCTCAACAAGGAAGCAAACTAAAAACGAACGAACCTTAAACTCACAAAAAAAAAGGAGGGGGCGCGGCAAAAAAAAGGGACCGCGTCCTTCGTGTCACAAAAGAATTCACAACCTCAAATAATATACCACTTACTTTTGGAATAAGACGCGCCAACGAATTCGACTCGCTATCGTCGACGAGTGTGTATTTATACGAACCAAACGAATATCGAATTGTCCGCGTTGCTGAAACGGCGTCATTCACACGTTTTCTGTTGTGGAAATTATCACCATCGTCAAGAAAGAAAGAAAGAAAGATGTCCAGTGAGAAAAAATCTATAGCGCAAGGCGCATCCACGTATGGTACCACCGCCGCGGGCAATAGTAACTCGAACGATAACTCGTTTGAAGATGATGATACGTACGATCCATATGCAATGCGTCTTTCTACTGGTAGTTCGAGCAAGGATCTGCCGTCCACGAAGTATGACTCAAACAGCAACACGAACAACAACAAATCGTTTCCTTTACGGCGGAGAAAGCTGATGGAGCATCTGTCCAAGTGGAGATTAAACGCGAGGAAGAAACGGAGCGAAAGAAGCGCTTTAGAAAACTTTGTCATCGATTGGACTTTACCTATCTTTGCGTGCTACATCGCCATATCAATGTTTATATTGATGACGGATCCGAACGAACCGCAGATTAATGGGTCATTCATAAAAGCATTTTACTTTGTCGCGATTACCATCATGGCCATAGGATACGGCGACTATTACCCGGTTTCCAACGGTGGTAAAATATATATCATGGTTTTAATTATGACAGGAATTATAATCATTGCTTCCGTATTTGATCGTTTGACGATGTGGTTTCTCGTCAAGGCGAAAGACGTTCGAGGAACACTCGAGGAAAGACGTAACCGCGAGATTGAAGAGGATTTAGTCACCTTGAGACAAGCCATCGTCTCGTCGCAACAAATGAAAAGTGGGGATAATTTCGAGCCAAACTTATTGCAAAAAGGCAGCCACACAAAGTCAACGCAAAAAGTGAACGAAGATATCGAAAAAATGAAAAGTGCTTCCGTGTGGTACGCTGTGGGAATGCTTGTGGTGGTGGTCCTTTCCGGAGCGGCGATTTTTCACGCCCTCGAGGGACATACGTATCTGGATTGTATTTATTGGGCAGTTGTCACAACAACGACAGTTGGATACGGGGATATATATCCTGTCACCAACGCTGGTCGACTTTTTACGTGCGCCTATGGTTTGTGTTCGATAGGTTTGGTCACGTACTCTTTATCGTTGATTGCGAAGAATACGTTGTACCAATCGTTGGAGGATGAATCCGCCGTGGAATCTTTTCAGCTCACCGCGCAAACGCTAATAGATATTGGTGGAAAGAAAGGATACGCGAGCGAATACGATTTCCTCGTGGCCATGTTATTGGCGAGCGGTAAAATAGAACCAGACGATGTAGAAGAAATTAGGAAAAAGTTTATGCGCTTGGATATCAACGGCGATAAACAGTTGGATTATAGAGACTTATTAGGAGGCGATTTGTCGCACGCGGATGGAGCGGCGACGACGATCAATCGCGCGGCGCGTCCGGGAACGCCTGAAAGAAAGCTCATTCAAAATGATTGATAAGAAGTATTTGTTCGTTATGATTGAATAACAGATATGCGTACCTGTACCAACCTACATACGATTGCGTAATAAAATATATGCCCACCTCTTTTCCGCGCGAATTTTTTTTAAAGCAAAACTCACGTACAACGTGCGTTATTATTCTTATTGTTGTTGTTATTGTTATGAGCATCGCGATGAGAATGAGTCGTCAACGAACGCACCTAAATGGCGTACCAGAGACCGTGCGGAAAGGCACGCTATGTGTCGATCGTGCTCGTCAATCCTCGCTCGTTCTCGCTGGAACAGAATGCGGCCACGTTTTCATCACAGACCTGCGTTTATCAACCGTATTACGCACCAAATCATCAACAGAAGAAGACGACAAAGACAGACAATTAGAAGAGAATAAAGAAGAACGAAAACAACAAAAGTGGAGATTTAAGGGTGATGAGATTGGCGCGTGTTTGTTCGATGCGAAAGATCCGGAAAGATACGTCTATTTTGCCCGCAACGCGGTGCTCGAATTGCACGACAGACGTAAAACAACAAATTCTTCCTCGGACGACGAACAACAACAAGCAAAATCAAAGATAATTTCGAGAACTTTTTCAGACGACATCAGCGCGTTAGCGCTCGATCCAAAATACCAGAGGATGGCCATAGCTGACGACAGTGGTGATGTAAATGTAGTGAGCTTGGTGATGAAAGAAGATGGAGGAGAAGAATTCCCACTCGTACAAACGTTTAAGAATGCACATGGCGATGCCTCGAGCGGGTGCGCCACGGCAGTGAGCTTTAGAGCGCACAAACCAGATGAGGTCATCTCTGCTGGATACGACTGCACTGTAAAAAAATGGGAAATAAATCGTAAGAGCAAAGAAGTAAACGCGTGGAAAATAAAAGAAATACACTCGGCACGAACAGAAAACGAAGCGTTCGTTGAATCGACATCCACAGCATTCAATCCGCCATTCATAAACTCCATGAAATGTTGGGAGGAGGACTTGTTTGGTAGCAGGAATAGTAGTAGCACGATTAGTTCTAACAGTAGCACGAATAATAATGGTAGCATGAAACGTTTGTGTGTTGTGGCCAGAGGTGATGGTATAGTCTCGGTATTAGATTTAGATGGAAAAAAAAACGGGACAAAATCGTCAAGTTCATCGAAGAAGAATACGTCGAGTGGCAAAAAGAAGAGTGGCAGTGCCACGCCTTTACAGAATTTCTCCGCCATACACTTGGGCGAGGCGATGAAAGAGGACGGGTCTCGATTTGGTCATACCCATGCGTGTTCGTACGCGCAATTTTTACCTGGGCACGAAGGTTCAAAGATCATCTCTGGCGGGTTGGATGGAAAAATAGTCATATGGGATTGGACTCTCGAACGCGAAGAGAGTGCGAACAAAGTGCTCGAAACAGGAGGCATTCTGGAAACAATCGAGCATGGTTTGAAGGTGTCTGCGATAGCCACGGGCAATTTCGTGGACGACTCTGTAGTCGTTATTGCCGACGTCTCAAAATCTATTTCCGCGTATACGGTAGAATAAATTTTTGTTTAAACACGCTACGCATAGGAAGAATTATTTTTTTGTTTGTAAAGAGTAAAAACCCTCCGCGCATAAAAAATCGTCGTCACAAACGAGAAGAAAAAAAATGATGGCTTAAGAAAACTCGGAATGCCAGTCGGTCTTCATGCCGACCGAGCGTCGCGCAAATTCAAAGGAAACGCGTTATCATCTCAACGTCGCACCTCTGTCCTCCGCGACGACGACGAAGAAGCTTCGCTTTTCTTAAACGCAGTAATCGAGGACGAATTGAAAAAGACGGCTAACTACCACGAATTTATTTATTCAACTTTCCTTGTTAACGACGACAAAGACTGCTCGAGAGAGGTAGCAGAATGGATATCAAAGAGTAGTAGCGAAGATGATGATAATGTTACGTTTAAGAGATTCGTTCGCGCCTTGACTCGCGCGTATTGGCGTCTCCCTCAAAACGCAAAGAGACACAAAAAATCCATCCTACTTGGTCTCAGTCAATATTTCAAGAGTACCAACAACGAAAACCAAAATCAACACGAGGCATCAACGCAAGCTGACTCCGCTTCAAAAATACTCTGCGAAGAAACGCGAGTGTATTTCAATTCATTTCTAGAGAGCGTCGGAGATGTGAGCGCCGATTCAGCATTGGAGCACGTATCCGCGATTTACTCACTTTTGTCCTTGTATGCCATAACAAAACGCCGCAAGAAAATGAGTGATGATAGTAGTATTACTATAATAGTTGTAGTATTCAACGCCGCGCTCGATGAAAATGCACATTTAATGTTGCGACAATGTAAATGGATCCTTGATACAGTTATGAAAGATATAAAAGCTGGTAGAAACGTGTCAAATGTTGCTGCATGTACAGACGTTGCCACACTGACGCAAAGACTGTTGAAAGAGTTTTGTCTAAATGAAGGTGGTGAAGAAGAAAGTAAGAACACTGGGAACGGTGCGATTATAAAAGAGCAAGTCATATTGAATACACTTTTTGATGCTTTGAAATTCAATATATTTGGTGGAACGTCCATTGGAGCTGCGCTAGCGGCACATCTCTTGGATAAAATAAACGATGACGCTTCGATAAAGGAGACTTCGACAAGTGATATAATTGCGGCGACGTTTGGATTTTCCGGTACTACGTCTTTATCCTCCACTGCCGCTAAACGCGACGACAGATCGTATGCCTTTACTTCGGCTATGTTGTCACAATTTCGGAATCGTGTGGAAAAGCTGTCAAATCTTGCACTCGCGCATATTCTTAGAGGATTTGTTGTCGCACTTGCTCCAGAAGTGTTGTCGTCTTCTACGTCGCGACTCGCTAGGGATGTCTTCTTTCCAGTTCTATTAACTATCTTAGAGCGCTGTGACGATCCGCATGCGATATTTCACGCGTTAAATGCAATTACAACGTTATTGCAAAGACTTATTGATGCCGAAATTTCTCGAGACGACGCCTTTTTTGCCTTGCTACGTCGTATTTCGCATGCTCTGCTCTCTCGATGGGACGACGTCAACACAACTGCTTCAACGACGAGAGAGATTGCGTGTGCGTTTGATGCTCTGTGCGATTGTGCTTTTGGGATAGACAAGGAAAAATACGACCCGTGTGGCATGCGTTGGGGTCTAGAAACTTTTCAGAGCATATTGAATCTCACTTTTATTGTCAATGCTAATGGTGGAGCAAGGAAATCACGATTCAAACCACTCTCCGCGCTGGCAAAACGGCTCGGATCACGCGCCATATTGGAAATGCGAACGACGTTGTTATCAGATGTTTTGGATGCCATGTCAAAAGACGATTCTCTCGGGCCATCTGCGTCCTGGCTTCTCATCGAGCTTTCAAAATCATACCGAATCGAAGAAAGATCATTTCCCAACAACTGGAAAAGATGGTGGATGGATGCTTTATTCCCATTTTTTATTCAGTCCAGTGGTAAGAAAAGAAGAAGTGTTGCAACGCACGCTCTTCCGATTGCTTTTCAAGAAGAGCACGGCGGAGATTCTTCTTTTGCTGCGGAGCTTGCCAGAGAAATTTGGAGTTTCAGCGATGGAGCCAAAAGTTTTAGTTCTCATCTCAGAGCGGGCGCAATCGTTACCATAATGCGAGCAGCTCGCAATGCGCAACTGTGCGATCCAAAACATTTTGGTCGCATTCACATTAAAGTTGTTAAAAGCGTTAATAATAAGAGAGAACGCAAAACGAAAAGAAGAGAAACATTACTAAAGGACGAATCGCTACACCTGGGAACAAAGAGCATGTCCAATCACGACGAAGAAGAAGCTAATATGTCGTTTTTCGACGTCCCGCATTCGATGATTGAAACCGCGTCATTGAGTTCGTGCGAAATTTCGTGTACAGATGCGATGGAACTCTTGTGTTGGGAAGGGAAAGGGAGTTCGCAAACACTTCCGGGCGTTCAGGAGTTGACACTTCTGCGGCGGATATTACCGCGTCATCTGCGTGGGTATGTTTTCAATCTGATTTTCTATATTTTCGTACAGCGCAATGATGAAGATTTTTTTCGTTAAGTCGGCTGATTGACGAAGTCTCTTGACGGCGTCTTCCCTGAGGCTTCTTAACCTCCTACTCATTCTGAGCGCTGGATTTAACCGTGTATAAATATTTAGGTGTTGGCTTATTCCTTATTTTTCGATATCTTCTCTCTTTTTGTGCACAAAACAAACAGGGAAAGTTCAGCGCAGATGAATTCCTTGAAATCTGCAATCTCGCGATTATTTGATAGAATTCATTTCGGTTTGCTCAGAAAGAAATACATCGATGACCAGCATAGGATCGCATCTGAGGACTTTATCAGATGGCTCCTGAAAAAGAGCGTTGATAGCTTGTATCCTGCTGCTCCGTACGAGCGCAAGGCGACAGCAATTGAAATTTTGTCATGTGCTCGAAATGTGACATCAATACTACAGGAAGAAGGAATCGATAACGGTTACGCGAAAGTACTTTCCGAAGAGCTCTTGTATAATGAGGATGTTATTCGTGTGTTATTGAAAGCATCGCTGGATTCATGGGATAGGCTAAGAAAATCTGCTTTTGATTTGCTCTGCACTCTTCCATCACCACTGCCTGGTGTTGAAACCTGTTCTGAATTGTGTAAGTACTTGACTTGGGCAAAATCGATGGTTTTGTCGCCAGTGGTAAAAGTATCTGACGCAGCGGCTTTGCAATTGCGCTTATGGATTAAGAAATACGTATTTGAATTGAAATGGAGTTTGACACTTGTTCCAGAAGTGTCAGTATCAGTTCCAGAAAAACTAAATGATGCGCAGTCTCCTCCAGTCATTTCTTTACTCGGTGAGTGTGGGGTTGTTTAGAGAAAAGCTCTTTTGTGTTTGTTTGTTTGCTTGTTTGTTTTGTAAATGAATTGTTCAGTGATGCCGACTACATTGCTAGTACTGTATGAGTGCACTACCAATTTAGTGTGCTATGAAACTTTGCACGTCAGCCTGAGAACTATATATTTCTTTGGATGAGCAACACTCGTATGCATCCATCAGTATTACATATGTGTTGACGTTTGTCCTCTATTATTCTTTTTACAGATACTTTGAACGACTTCACAGAGGTTCAAGTTAAAATGGCAAGCATTGACGCGTTGGCCGCATGTAAAAAGTCCTTGGCTCACGGACCTTTACTCCTCATAAGGTGAGATTGTTTGTTTTCGACGACTCAACTCTCTCGGAAAGGACATGATGTGACCGGTGGAAAACTCGAACGGCAATGAAGAGTCATAGCTCCCTCTCCTGTACTCATTTTGATGTGAAAAGCTGGCTGAATCGAACCATAATACACCCTGGCCAGGACTGAGTCGTTCCAATAATATGTTTCCACGGTTATATCGTCATCCTTTTCTTTTTCTTTTTATTTCGGGCCCGCGTCGCGATATTCATCTGGTATGTGTACTAAAAAAAACCTTTTTAACTTTTTTATTTCCGTAACGTAACTCAGGTATGCGCTTGAAGAGATTGATTTCAACTCGCTTCGAAGCGAGAAAAGCAAGGAGAAAATGAAAAATGCGCTTGGAAAACTTATCGATTTGATTATTCGTGTGACTTTGTTTGCTCGCGATAATATTTCGACACCCGATATGTTAGGGGTTTCTGCATCTGAGGTTTCTCGTAGTAGGGGCGGCAAAGACAGTGCGAAGACGAATGCTTATGCCATCGCCACTGAGAATTCTGAAGTTAACTTTGACCACGAAGAGAACGAAGATTTTTTATCTCCAGATGCACAAACGATTGTTACGGCATCATGGCTAACAATTAAAGAAGTTGGTTTGTTGGTCGGTGCGCTGTCATCAAAAACAAAACACACCGAACTTCTTTCTGCCGATGCGCTAAAACAGTTGGGTGAACATCTCATCTCGGTGATACTCGAGGTCAAGCACGCTGGTGCCATAGATAAAATGCGCATCGGCCTCACCACTCTATGCGAGCGACTCCTCGACGATTACGATGTTGCCGGGAGAAATCTTTCAGCTTTGCCCATGCGTTGGCTTACGATTTTGTTGAATGAAGAAATTGTGAACAAAGCAAAATTAAGCATGAAAGATCGTGTTCGCCGCTCTGCGGGGATTCCTTTCGCTTTTTTAGCTCTTCTTCTTTCAGAAAAGAGTTCATCGATGCGGCCAATGCTGAAATACGCAATTGAGGAACTTTTCAGAGTGCTTCAGATAGAACGAGACGACGACGAGTTATTTTCTACTCAAATACACGCATTCAACGTGCTTCGTGTTATCTTTAAAGATCGAGATTTATCTCTTGAGGCGAGTATCTATGCGGCTCAGGGAGTGGAGCTATGTATTAAGAGAATGGGTGCCACGCCACAATGGGAGGTGCGTCTTTGCTTGCCTCGTTCGTACTTTATCCGCAACATTTCTTTTTTATACTTCAGTCATCCATAGTACTAAATGGATTGTGCTGGGCAATCGTTGCCTTAGTTCTGTTTACGGACGCTAGAACTAATATGGCTTGTTATCCCAGCAACAGTGAATCGCGTGTTGTGGGTTAGCCCGTGGATTCCAACTTTCTTCGGTTCGCCCCCATCGCGCTACATTTGTTTTTCTTCATTCATCTCTCCTACTTTCTATACATTATGTGTTGTTCATTTGTGCTGACTTTACGTTTACTATCCTAAAATAACAGGTTAGAAATGCCGCGACACTCTGCTTTTCATCGCTCGTTCAGAAGTTGACGGGCATAGCAAACGCAGATTTGGAAAGCACAAGCATCAAGTCTCAGTCAAAAGCACAGCACGCGAATGATTTCTTCGCAAAGTACCCGAGCTTGCATGCTTTCTTCGACCACGAACTAGAGCTTTCGGCTATAGACGAGGGAGATGAAACATGCGAATTAGAGATTCGCCCGTCTTTGAATGCCATTTTATCCATTCTGACGCGGTTAAAGGTAAATACTAACGATGGTGGTAGGAACGTTATTGAAGATGACATTCTTGATCCTTCATCGTTTATACCGCATTTAGAAGCCTGTTCTTCATCAAAGTATATGTCGATACGTGATCGATGTGCTACGGCCGTTGCAACTGTTGCTCGTCCGTTTGAACGTTCGCGAATTGTAACTGCGGCGCTGGATGAAGCAACATACTCGGAAGGATATTCAAATCGCACACACGGTGCTTTATTGAGAACGAGGAGCGTTCTTAAGGTGATTTTGGATGAATGTTGTGCTCGGAACAGTACCCATAAAATGTGCGATGAGTTTACTGAAGAAATAGCGCGTTGCGCCTTGCGCGGACTTTTACAATCCAGCCATCTTTTCACAGATATGGATGGGCCTGGTAGCTCGACTGTACCAGCGTTACTCGCATCCACGTGGCTTGAGTGTGCAATAGCGACTTTGCACTTGAGCGATGTCGTGATATCGCGTGCATCTTCTTCCAATATATGTTCGCCTCGTCTCTCGTCAATGCCTGCAGCACTTTTAGAAATCGTGGATGCGAGTACGACAAGCGTAGATGTTTTCCAAAGATTGCTCGACCAAAGATACTTGGGTGAACCAGGACTGAGTAACCTTTCTTCTGTGATCTCGAGTCGACTCGTGGAGTGGAACATCGTAAACAAAAAAGACGTTTCTATCATTTCTAGAGTATTGACCGAAGATAGAGTGCCTTACGAAGGGAAGGAGGCAATTTTGGAGACTCTGTTGACTTGCGCTCTTGCAAACAAAATTTCAGATACAGATGCGTGTAGTCTGGAAGCGTCTATCTGGGAATATTTACACCGCACAACTTCTTGTCTTGGTGGAGTCGGGTGCGACTACGAGTGTTCGTATGCATCTCTCAAGCTCACCTTGCAACTCCTCGGGAGATGGAATATAACATCCAGAAACCATTCAGAACATTTGAATACGCTCGGTGCTTTGCAACAACGTATTCGCAACGAAGAATGCAGAGTAGAAGCAATGCGAACTTGGGGTGTGTTATTATCAGGGAGAATGAATGAAGCACGTGTTTGTGATGAAAATATGAGTGAAATTGCTGCAAATGCATATGAGTTTGTCACTCTGCTGGACTGTGAAACTTTGGATTGGCAATCTGGATCTACAGACGTTCGTCTTGCCGCAGCAGATGCATTGCATAACTCGGGGCTATTGAATTTTGTGTTCAGAAACGGTGATAAAGAACTTGTATCATCGATAGCCGTCAATAATGAAGCTCGGACGAAATTGGTTGAAATTACTTTCCGGCTTTTAGAGGATGAAGATGACGACGTTCGCAGGTCTGCATGTGAAGGTATCATGTGCGCCATCAATGGCACAATAAAACTAGATGATTTACCGCGAACTGAATATGTCATCAAAATTGCCTTCCATGCGCTGTTTGATGGTCGTACAATAATGAGGCCGTGGTTGGCAGACTCTTTTGCCAGACTTTTACCTGAAGTGAATAAAAGTACCAGTGCAAGACTATTATCTGCGTTTTCTGAACAGATTAAGAGCTCTCCTCGAAATCATCAAAAGATATTCGATGAGGAAGAGCATCCGAGGAAGGAACAGATGCTTCTCGCACAAATGGCTACGCATGCGCTCAAGTGCGGCATGATGAGAAACGATAGTTATACTAATTCTGTAGTCACTGCGCTCTCCACGGCAAACGTGACCATTGAAGGCTGCGTCAACAATCTCGAACGATTAATCAATATTGCAAAGAGTGCAAACATAGATGCGTCACGTTATGTCAACGAAAACGTAGAAGCATTTCACTTTGTAACCATCAATATGATTGTTATTTGGATGCTCAAAAAATCATCTCCGCCAGCACGAATTCGTGATATTTGTGATGTGTTTTCCAAGGAGTCGTCAGTGTATCCATCTCTGCGCGATGTGGCGCTTTGTACAGTCCTTGGTAATAGTAGTAAAGAAGGTCTTGACGTCAATCAAAGGCATCATCCCTGTTTTTTACTTTAGAATGTAAAATATAATATTAGAAATAGTTCACCTTTAGAACAACAAGGCACCCCCTTTCCAGGAACACACAAAAAGTCGCCACTTGAATTGTCCTCATTAAAACACAAAAACAAACTTTAATCATGGGTAGTAATGATGCGTACCTGTTGCGTGAGAACTTCAGAATGATCGATGCAGATAACTCTGGGATCATATCTCCGACTGAACTGCAGCGAGCTTTAGGTTCTCACGGTTTACTCTTCAGTCTTCAAACGATATCGTTGCTAATCAAACAACATTCCACCCGAGGAACTGGTACCTTAGATTTTAGTGAATACCAATCTTTGAACAACTTCTTAAATAAGACACAATCCGATTTTGCTAAGTTCGACGTGAATAACGATGGCAAGCTCGGTAAAGCGGAGGTTTTTAAAGCTTTGACGGCGGCTGGATTTGGAGACTGCGATTCAATAGCGATTGAAGAGGCGTGCAAATCATTCGATCCCTCTCGTGATAACAAAATCGGTGCACCAGAGTATATGGCGTTGGTTTTATTCTTAACATCAGCAAGGAAAGTTTTCGAGCAATTCGATGTGGGAAAAACGAACTCGGTGACGTTAGATATGAATCAATTTATTTTTGCTGCTTCACGCACGCGCTGATTAATGAGAACAATAAAACATGTACATTATATAGTGGTAATTTCATTGTGTGCCCCTATTGCTTTTTCTTTCCCAGCGCGTCGTTTCCTCCAATTAGTAAAAGGAACACGTAGTATAAACCGATTATCCCTCCTGCAACTGTTAACATTCCGCTCGGAAAAAATGCCCCGTTTCGCAAAATATACTTTGGTGCCATTATACCTAACAATAGCACATTCACACAAAGAGACATGAAAGTATATTTCCGGGTTGGTCTGTTTTCTTGCCAATGTTGCAAACTTTTATTCGCGAACAAAAGAAGCAGTGAACCGAGAACCAAACCGCTCACGAGCGAAGGCACCGAGCGCTTCAACATGAACCCCGCGACGCCACTACCGGCGACCAGTATTGCCCACGGATATGTCACGCAGAAATCATACATAGCTTTTCCTTTTCTTTCTTCGTTGTTGATGTTGTTGTTGTCGTTCGAGGACAATACCACGTCGGTCTTAGCTTTAATCGAAGTAACTTTTCTTGTGCTCTTCTTATTTGCCCTTCTGGTTATTAGGGGTTGTTGTTGTTGTTGTTGTCCTCCTCGAGTTTCCTCAACTGGGCGCAACGAACGCGAGACCAAAGACGACGAGACGCGAACAACACCAATGCGTGATGAACGTCGATTTCTTTCTTCCTCCCCCTTCTTGAGGAAGTAGCACGCTCTTCTGTGTTCTTTATTCTTGCCAAGCGCAGCTTTATTGTTACAATTCACTTGACTGACGAAGGTGCCAAGCAACATTCACAATAAATAACAAAATACGTTGGGATGTGCTCGTTGTCTGAAGGCAAAAGGAGATAAAATGCCGGGTATTGAAACGATCCGTCGTCCGTCGTCCGTAATAATCAACACGCGCGAACTCCAGGGCAAATTTCCTGTAAGAAGTATATCTTTTGATGTAAGGGAAAGAGTGATGTTTTTGATGAAAGTGGCCTCCTTTCAGAAATGCTAATTTTTTACCAATTTTAAAGGCGAAAGTACCAAACACCTAATTTAACGAACGATGCAGCACCATCGCACTACCGATGGAGCGTCCACTTCATCAGCAGCGGCGATAGTAGCAACAGTGGTGGTGGGTTCGTGTTGTGTTTTGGCATTGCATTACGCGTACCAGATCAGAAAGCACGAAGATAATGATGATAGGAGAGTTTTAATCCAGAAGTCGTTACAACAGAAGAGAACAAAAAATGATGAAACATCACCAATACACTCGTCCGTGCTTGATTCTATCGGGAACACGCCGTTGATGAAAGTCTTATCTCTATCGGAGATGACGAAATGTGAAATTTATGCCAAGTGTGAGTTTTATAACCCCGGTGGTTCAGTAAAAGACCGAGTAGCTTTGCAAATAGTGCAAGAAGCTATGGAACGTAAAAAATTGAACAAAGGAGGTTTAGTCACCGAAGGTACGGCTGGATCTACGGGCGTTTCATTGGCCATGGTAGCGTCAGTACTACGATTAAATTGTCACGTTGTTATGCCAGACGATGCGGCCACGGAGAAATCTGCTCAGGTATTAGCATACGGAGCGACGGTCGAAAGAGTGCGGCCGGTTTCGATAACGCATGCAGACCATTTCGTCAACGTGGCGAAACGGAGGGCAGAGGAAAGTAACGAACAATTTGGAGAAGGCTCCGGGTATTTCGCGGACCAGTTTGAAAATCTTGCAAACTTTAGAGCGCATTATAATGGTACGGGGAAAGAGATATACGAACAAACGATCAACAGTGGAAAGAAATTGGACGCTTTTGTGTGTGCTATGGGCACCGGCGGTACTCTGGCTGGCGTCGCGACGTACTTACAAAAAATGCAACCCAGTATAAAGTGCTTCGTAGCTGACCCACAAGGATCTGGAGTGTTTAATAAAGTTACCAGAGGTGTCATGTTTTCAAATGTCGAAAGAGAAGGCACGAGGAAACGTAACCCTTACGATACCATAACCGAAGGCGTTGGTATAAATAGAATAACGAAAAACAATGCTCTCGTTTTAGAACCTAAGGTGGGGAGTTCGGCGAAGCTGTACGGGGCGTATAGAGTAACTGATGCGCAAGCTGTGGCAATGTCTAGATGGTTGTGTGTTAGGGATGGCATGTTTATAGGAAGTTCCAGCGCGGTGAACTTAGTTTCAGCGCTCATGTGCGCTCGTGAACTCGGAGAAGGAAAGATGGTTGTGACAATCGCGTGTGACGCCGGATTGCGACACATGAGTAAGTTTTGGAACGACGAAGTCATCGCCAGGCACGACACTCTCGCCGATGCCGCCGCGTTTGGTTCTGATTTAGGTTTAACTCCAGAAGAATTTCTCGAAGGTTTGCTCAATCGTCCTTCGTTCACTGAGATGACGAATTATAACGATGTCAAAATCCCAAAGGTGACCTCGTAGTGGTAGTAATAAAAAATTAAAATAAGATTTCACTTTTCACTTTCTCTCTTCATAAGTCGAAGCTTCTTCCCACTTTGGGTAGAAATCGTGTACACGCGCGCATGAAATGAAGCCACCACCGTCTTCCTCTTCCTTTAGCCGAAGAGAGGCCAAGAGAACGAGACGATACGTTATAATGTTAGCGTTCGTTTCTTTTCTCGCCCCACTGGTGTATCATCAAAATCACGAGTCACACCCACAAACGAAACGAGGGGAAAGCCGAATATCCACGTTCGCGCATCATCACTTCTCTTCTTCACACGATCAACATCGAGCTTTGATTGCGAAGAGTTACGGATATGGAGGTGAAATCGAAGACGAAGACGAAGATGATATTACTACACACAATATTCAGAATAATAGAAATTATGAAGGGAGTTCTTCTTCTTCTTCTTCTTCTTCTTCTTCTTCTTCTTCTTCTTCATTCGCCAACTGTAACAAGAGAGGGATTGTCGTAAACAACAAGTGTCAGTGTTTGAAGCTGTGGCATGGCATATCATGCGAGGAAGGTCCGAACACCTTCACGTTCAAGAGCAAATCGAGTGAAAAGCTTTCGTCTTCGAGAAAAGTTAAAACTCCTTTACAGTTTGAAGGTGACTTCACGACAAACAAAGAGCAACTTCGCAAAACATGCGAAGATGGGAACATTAAAGTGTTCTTACCGGGTAAAATTCCGCCAATGCGAGTTATTGGTACGTGCAAATCTGTGGAACAAGCCGGTGTACCTTCAAAAGATGTCGTCTCCAAAATGCCATATAAAAGTTGCGCCGTTGTCGGAAACTCTGGGATGTTGGCATACGGGCAAAACGGGAAAGAGATTGATTCCCATGACGTGGTCATACGATTCAACGGGGCACCTACGAAGGGTTTGGAAAATCGCGTTGGGACGAGGACATCCTTTAGATTAGTAAATTCGAAATGGTTAGACTTTAGAGAATCGAAAGATGAAATTATCTTGTGGAACATGAGAGGCGCCGGCGCGCTCCAAGATTACATCAAGCGCCGTGCTGAGAAAGGTAAAGATGAGAAATTTTATCTCTTGTCTTCGAGTTTTGTAAATTATGTCGGGGAAATGGCGTTCCAGTTGTCGAATTCGTTCGATAATTTACCTGCAGGTTTCGATGCCGGCGATTATACGCCGACAAGTGGATGGACGGGATTACTTTTTGCAGTCAACGTTTGTACAGAAGTGAAATTATACGGCATGCAAATTTCAGAAGCACAGGGTGTCCCCTATCATTACCACAACCGATGTCCTCAACCATATGGTGAAAGGGACCAAGCGGAATGGTTAATGTTTCAGAGATTTGCTCGACACAAGTTAGCATCGTTCAAGGAACCGTGTATAGAAGAATGTCATACCGATGATCCAGACGATTGCAAGAGATGCATGACAGAGAGGTCTGATTTTTACGGCGAGGAAGCTACGAAAGAAGGGAGAATAGCCTGGGAAAAGAGCCCAATGCCGCATTACTGCTTAGCGAGATCTATATTGCTAGAAAAGGAAAAGAAGCACATGGAAAAAGGTGGGCAATCTTACACGAAGGAGGAGCGGGATAAATTTCTAAATGAAATTAACAAGAAAATAGCGCCTCCCGCGCCGTTGAGAGCACCGAGGAAGAGAAGGCCGGCGATATGATGTTAGTTTTGTGACATTATAGCTTGCTGTTACATTTCCTTTGTATTTATGTTGCAACAGCTATTTTTTTCTTACGACAACTGACTGAACTTTCTTTTCAGTGTCCAATAGCTCAGCGACACTTCAGCTTCTAAATCGGCCAAAGCACGAACATTGGGCGCGTACATCTCTAATCTTCGTATTTGCTCCTCATCTATTGTTACGGTGATTTTTTTTGTCTTGCCATATTGTTCTATAGATCCGAAATGATCCGGTATCGCGTAGTTTTTGCCGAGAGATTCAACCGTCGAATTCCCAAGTTTGCGTTCAATCTCCGTTAGCGCGTGTGATTCATCCAGCCATGTCGTGTGGGATTTCACGTCGTTTTTCGTAGGATTTAGCCACGGCTTGTACCCTTTTTTCGTGCAGAACCACACTTTTTCCTCACAATTCGCGGCGACCAACGAGATTGCTAGTCCCATGGAGTCGGCTCGACCGACGCGACCAATTCTATGCACGTAATCTTCACTTCGATCTGGTAAAGTCATATTGATCACGAACGGGAGACCACTGATGTCTAAACCTCGAGCCGCAACGTCAGTACAAATGAGAAACTTTATTTCGCCAGATTTAAAGGCTGCCAAACTTGCTCTGCGTTCATCCATGGTTTTTGCGCCACCCAAGACTGCGCAAGAATACGCCGAAGTTTGTGCGTTAGCCACTTTATCGTATCCACACTTGTTAAAAAAGTTAGCCAGATTATCGCAATCAAAGTTTGTTCGACAAAAAATCATACATTTTGACATGGAATGCGCATCTATCAACTCTTTCAAGACGCGAGGTTTGAGCATTTTGACAGCTTCGGATAACTTCAGTTTCGCGTCATTACCGTCGCAGTCAAATACGTGCACGCCGTCCGTGGAGACGAACTCTTTCAAACTGCTAATGTTCGCATTTTCGTCGTGGTTTGTGGGATCTATGCGAACGCATGCGTGGTGCACGGAATCTGGGATGACGGGTTGCCTTCCTTTCAAATCGACCCAAGTTGGATTTACGCACAGCTTACTCGCGAGACGCGTGATTTCTGGCGAATGTAAAGTTGCAGAAAACATGAGAGTCTGCAAGCGATCGATACCAACTTCGTTCCCGTTGAATTTTTGTAATTGCTCGGCGAGTTTTAGAATTGCCGACTGATTTCCCATACTCACCAAACGATCAGCTTCATCGAGAATGAAGAATTTGACGTTTGATACGTCGATTAGTCCTTTTTCGACGTGATAGATGATTTTACTCGGTGTGCCCGTGATGATATCGCAGCCTTCGGTGAGCCATTTTCTTTGTTTTTTTTCGTTGACGCCACCACCGGTGAATAAAGCACATTCAATTTCAGGATTTATCAAATATTTCTTGAAGGAGATCAGAACATCTTGCGTTTGTTCCGCTAAATCTCTCACCGGTTCTAGAATTATTGCCAGCGGCTGTCTACTCGCCACCGAAAAGTTACCTTTACTATTATTGATATTGTTGCTTCGCGACGCTTCTTCGAACGATTTGATATTTTGCTCCTTGCATTCGGCACACGATACGAAGCCGTTTCTTTTCAACACGTCTGGGAATCTCAATGGCGTGCTCCCGAAATTCATCTCCACTTCAGCATCTTTCATACATATCGCAGGGAAATACACGTCTCCTCCACCTTTGGAGTTTTTCTTCAGCTTGAACGCAACTGCGCTCTGTGTCGGGTATTCCTTTCCATTGAGCGCATATGAAATTTCCATGGTTTCTAAGTTTAACATGCACGTAACGACGTCACCTTTTCCAAACTTTGTCCCGTAATCTTCAAACTTCTTATTGTGGGATTTTTTACCTGTTCCCCCGTAACCCCACGAAGACGCGTCTGTTCCTAATCCATCCAAAGAGGCATTGACAAAGCTAAATCCAAGCCTAACTAAACCGTCATCCAAGACGGAACACTCGTACGCTACTTTCGTGTGCTTATTGTTGTTTGGAGAAGTACAATACCCCATGGTGCATCTCGCGCCTGCCCACGCGTGCTTTGCTCTGCATTCTGCTTTGAGACCGTTCGAAGTTTCCTCGTCTATGGCAAAAAGTGCGTTTCGATCTGTGCTCGATAACCGTGGTGTTTTATTTATTCTATTGTTTGTTTCTTCTTTCGTGTTGTTTTTTATGGTTTTCTGCTTCTTCGTCGTCTGCTTCGCTGCTGCTGCTGCGTCGTTTCCATCACCATCATTTCCTACGACCTCATTCTTCTTGCGCTCGACGAGAACTTCGTGGACGATTTGTAATACCGGCAATCCAAACGCTCCGGTCTTGCCGCTCCCAGTTTCAGAAGCCACTAAGACGTCGCCGCCGGTCAAAATTAACGGCATCGCTTCGGCTTGAACTGCCGTCGGAATGTTCCACTCGTTCTCTTCACAGGAAGTGATGAGCTCTGGACAAATCCCGAATTCTTCGAAGGCTGACATTTAGGTTTTCGGTAATCTATCGTGCTGTTGTTATTATTGGTAGTATTAGGAGGAGGAGGAGGAGTGTATGTTCCAGCCAATATTGGCGTCTTCTTTTGTGTGTTTGATTGTGAATTTTTGTGAAAAAGAATTTGTCAACCAATCGACATCGAGGTGAACTCAAAGTAGGTAGTTTAATAATCTACGAGTAGGTGATTCTAATTCCTATTTTACAACAAGGCCATAGCAAAGTTACATAGCTTAATTTACTTCACGTCTAACAATCCCAATCTTTCCAGCACTTTCAACTCGTCATCCGTCAAACCTTGATCCTTCAAACCGTATTTGAAAGTCAAACGCATGTTGTGCGCGTCTTCTCCGTCGGCATAATACGCCTTCTCTGTGCCCGTGTTTTCGTACCCTAGCGTGTCAACGTATAAATGAAGCGCCGCTTTGTTCGAAACGCGAACGTGTAACGAGCAGCTTTCTGTTTTGTATGTCGTCATTAAAGCGTCGTTCGCGGCAATCATCAACTTTGCGGCTATGCCTAATTTTCTATGAGTTCTGAGAACCGATAAAGAGGTGATGTGTCCTTTAGCTACTTTGGGAGACTCTTCGTCGAGCTTGGCAAGGACGTATCCGACTATTTTCCCTCGATCTTCCGCGACGTGTAAAAGCGTCGGCCAGGAGACGGCTGTTTAAAAGTAGAAGAGTGCAGCAGATAACAGAGCGTTAACTTTGTCGTCAGTACTTTATGGAATTTCGTCCTCTCTTTGGGACGCAGGCAAACATTGAACGACAAAAAGAAGAACAAAAACGTACCGTGATAGACGTAGTATTTCATCTGATAGTTCTCCGGGAGACACATGAGATTGCACTGCTGCATGGCGGCCAGATCATCCACGGTTGCCGGACGTATGCACACCATAGTTATAATATATGTATGTGTGTGTGTGTGTGTGTGTGTGTGTGAGAGAGAGAGAGAGAGAGAGAGAGAGAGAGAGAGAGAGAGAGAGAGA
>MDSZ01109397.1_pt1 | contig 33568 bp, 56 predicted proteins | sample 811201 | NCBI WGS metagenome assembly MDSZ01 (sample SAMN05326647, study PRJNA326480) | marine metagenome | isolation source: seawater | place: Indian Ocean: North | collected 2010
AAAAAATTTAGTAGATTGATAGCCTAGCTTGTACCAAGGCTGATTAAAGCAAATGTCAGAATCTTCGTTAGAAAGCACTACGTCCTCTCCGTATTTAAATTCGGGCGAACCCGAAATGTCAAAATAATTTTCTTTTCCGTTTATCTTAAATTTAGCCTTATTCATAGCAAGAAAAGGAGTCAACGACTACAGTTCGGAGGGAAGCTTCCACATTGATTGCAATAGTACCCTATCTCTCTCGTTCTCAGCCTTAAAAGCGGTTCTTCCGTGTAGCATTTTGTTATCGTGAAACACAAAAGCGTCACCAGTTTCGCATCTTACATAGTTTACGGAATCACTTTTCTCCATACCCTTAAGGTAAGCCCAAAAACGTTCACATAGTTCGTTTATGAACTTATCTGTTTTTACCGTACGATAATATTGCCAATATACTTTACCGCCATCGTTCAGTGTTAAGATCGGAGTTTTGTTCTCAAACCCTTCATCGCCTTTAGTTATGACAACCGACGTCTCCAGCAAATCCGTTAACAAAGCTGGATCAAGTTTTTCTAAATCATTTATTAACCTAGATACCGGGTAAAAAAATTGTTCACCACCTTGTACCGCTTGTTTTTTCATGATAAAAAAATTAATTTCTGGCCCATTACTAAACCAAGGGTTATCGCAATGAAATGGTTGAGGGGTAACACTGTACGCGTAACTTATAGATTTATCTTTTTGATTGGATATTTCCCACCATTGACTTTTTTGTGAGGAGCCATCAATGCCAATATGCCTATGATCTGCTTCTAGATTACAATCGTTTTTAACAAAGTTGTACCAGTAATCTTCAGTTCGATTTTCGTTGCAAGCTTCTCTTATGATTAGTGGGTATTCGCTATTTTTAATTGATAACACTAATCGAGCTAGCTCCTCCTCTTTAAGCTGACTATATTTAACATCTTTATGCATGTCTCTATGAATATTAGTATATTAAATTATAATTAGATAAATGTTTATCCCTTATCTCTTGTCGAGAATTAAACATTATTACATCTACAATGGAAAGCCAAGGTAAAAAGTTGTTTTTAAATTGTTTGTAAGCGGTTAGCTCAGATTGAATGAAGTTTAATTTAATATTGTTTTTATTAAAATCTTCTTTTTTGTATAATTTAACCCCACCAATGGCGTTAATGTAAGTTTCCGCGTTTAAACTCTTACATATTGAAATAACTTTATCTTGAGATTTTAAGGTGTGGTCAATATCTAAAGAGGAAGAAACGATAATTTGGGTTTGAATATTTAGATATTCATTCACTTTTTTAAGGCTATTAAATAAAAAGTTAAATAAATTAGTATCCTCATACGACAAGCTTTCTTCCATGATAGAAAAACCCTCTTTAAAGTAAGGAGCCTTAGCGTAACAAGACTTGATAAGGTTAATCATCTTCCTTCTTTTGTCGGGCCAATTATCAGATAGCCGCCTATCCATAACATTAAAATAATCTGAAGCCTTTTTAAGCGGCAAAGTGATTATTCGGTCCTGCCCGTTTGACAAAATTCTATTTCGATTGATCCAGCCTTTTTTTTCGTATTGAATGTTATCGTAAATCACAAATTGATCTACGGAATTTATTAATTGAAAGTAGCCAACGTAAGGAAAAAAATAAGGCTGCATTATGGCTACCTTTTTCATTTGTAAACCTTAAACTTAGAAAGGTCTTGATATTCTTGAGTAACATCTAGATTCTTTTTCATCCCGCTCATTAATACTAATCCTCGGGCTGCTGTCTCAGGGGTCATATACATATTCCACCCAAGCATACTGAAGTTGTCAGTAAGATGGTCAATTGGATTTCTGCCGTGATACCGAGCCTTCTTGAACCATTCGTAGGCTTTTAGATCGTCTGTAAGAATCGCGCCCCCTTTACCTAGCTTTAAGATTTTATTAGGCCCAGAAAACGATAGGCACATAAGCTGACCTTTTCTGTACATTTTTTTACTAAACCTTAATGCGCTATCCCAAACAGGGGTGGGGGAAAGTCTGTAGGCTCCCGATAATAATTTCGAAGACTTTTTAAATTTAACCCTCGCTCCTGCGTGAATTATTTGACAAGGCACAGACATGTAGGTGTGACTAGGTATGGTAATCTCTTGATCTTTTACGTCTAAATATTTTAAACACAAAAAAATAGCATTACTACATGAATCTACTGCTGCGACATATTTCGCACCAGTATACTCAGCTAAAGCTTGTTCAAAATCTGATGTAACTCTATGGGGATTCACAACTTGTATATTTGTTTTATTACATTAATTTGTTTTTCGTAAGAATCGTAAGGAGTTCTTTTTGTTTGTTTGATGTTTTTTTGAATCGTATTTTCTATGTCTCCTTCTATTTCAAAAACAGATTCTACATCAACCAATTTTAATCCATTTTTTGTCGGTATAAACATATCCCTAACTAAATCAATTATAAATAGATTATTTTCTTTTAAGGAGCTATAAACATTATTCAAGCCTTCTAGGGTAATTTCTCCCTCCCTCTCGAAATATTCCATCTCTAGTTCGTTATACTTATCCCCCGTATTCCAAGATATAATCTTCGGGAAAATATCAGATTTAAATTTTTCATAAATATGCTTTTCGTGAGATAGGTTAGTCTTTATCCAAGTATGCGAATACCCATCTCTAAAACGATTAACTTCCTCTCGTTTTACTACCGTGCTGTCGCCATTTGGAGATGTCTTTTTGAAAATGTCTCTATAGTGTACTTTATTGACTTTTTTTAACGTTGAATATTTTGTTCCATTGTCAATATTACTACAGTAAAGAGTCTTTCGGGTCTTTGTGCTGCTGCCGTATCTATCGTTAGATTCCGCAATTTCTGATATGTTAAAATAAAACAAAGATAAGTCGCAGCGTCCAAAGTCAGCGCCATCCATTTCTATGTATGCCATAGGGTAAGCCTCCGCAAAAGCATCCATCAACCTCCACGCTTTTCCTCTATCTTTAGCTACGATGTGATGAAGAACCGAAAAACAAAACGCAATGTCCGCTGGGTATTTTGATATGTTATCTTTATTTAAGCTATCTAAAAAGAATTCAGGTTTATGTTGTAAGGGAAGCTTTGTGTCGCTAGAAAGGAACGAGCAAATATCTACAAACTCTTTGTTCTCGTCAACTCCCGAGGCTTTGTAGCCTTTTCTCGCGGCTTCGAAACAAAAAAAGCCTAGATTGCTTCCCCAGTCAACTATGCTCATGCGCTCAGGGTTTTCGACTACAGTATCGAGGTGGTTGAGTATTGCTTCGGACCTGTTAAAACAATCTCGACCCCTTAACGGCACAGTTTCTTCGTATCCCGGCAAGTTTATGGGTTGATAATTTAACCAAGAATAAGGTTTTCCGGTTTGCGCAGCGGCTTTATATTTGGCTAATATGTTTTCTTTCATTTCGATACTTTTGATTTTATTTTGTTTTCCGTTGATTTTACGAATGTGACTATTTGAGCAAAAACATGACAAGTCCAAGCGAGTATGTTGTATGGGATATAAAAAGCATAGACAAAAGGAATAAATAAATAATGAACTATTTTACAGGCAACGCTCTCTTCTCTTTTTAATTTATTCTCGAACATTTTAGCTGAAGCGTTTTGCAAAAGCTTTCTTTCTTTATTGCATTTTTTATCATATTCATAAAGATCAACTTCTTTAAGTTCACCTTTATACATTAAAGCTCTGAAGGTAAAAGTATAATCAAAGTTTGTGTCTAAATTTGTTTTTTTATCTCCAAAAAATTCTGTAGTAAAATATATTTCCCCAGTGAAATCTTTCTTTTGAATTCCATCGTCTTTTTCTTTTAGCTCAAGCTCCCCCTTTTCATCTTTTAGTAATTCTATTTTAGTTTTTTCAACGTAAAAATCCCCTTCATCCGTAATGTTGTAAGATAAAACTATTCCCTTTTCTGGCCGTTCATAAAAAGATGAAGTAAAAAAATCTCTAGAAGACCAATCTATTAAGTCAAAAAACATTTTTTCGTCTTCCGAAAATTTCTCATCAGGAACCGGAAGAGGGTATTCACAAACTATTCTCGATACAAAAGGATTTTCAAAAAAATCATGCATAATCTTTTTCTAAAAGCAAAAGCTTTTGAGCTTTTCTTCTAGCGTAATAGAGTCTAGACATTATTGTTCCGATAGAGCAATTAAATTTTTCAGACATCTCTTTATAAGAAAGCTCTTCAACTGCCGAAGAATATAAAACTTCTCTATGTTTCTGGGGGAGCTTATTTAAAATCTTAATAAGAGATAATCTTAAGTCTTCATTTTTTATTTTATGAAAGCCTTGTTCAAAGGATACGGTTTGGTAAAAATAAGCGTCAGGAAATTCTTCTAAAGAATGTTCTCTGTTTTTTTGCCTTTTTCTGTATTGATCAATAAAAAGATTTCTACCTATAGAACAGGCCCATGTTTTAAAATTAGAATTTCCTTTAAATTTTTTAATATTTTTCCAACATTTTATGTAAGTTATTTGAAGAAGTTCTTCGGTTTGTAATTCGTTCCGAGTTTTTCTTTGAATCCAAGCATAAAGATAGTCTTTGCTTCTTCTCATAAGTTCCTCAAAGGATTCCGAATCCCCTCTTTGAGAATTTTTTATTAAAGATTTCTCAGTAACTTTCTTTATATCCATACTAATAAATAATATGGTTTATTTTTGAATAAAAACAAGAAATTAATCTTTTTGAAAAGTAATTACTACCTCTTGCCCTTCGAGACTTTTCATTACTAGTTTTATTTTTCCCGGTTTTTCTCCCATAAACTCAGAAATAGATTTATATACGCAATCGTGGCAATAAATTTTTTTTCTTTCTGGGGGTAATTTAAGTTTAAAAAACGCTAATTTTTCATTTTCGTAAAGAATTTTATAGTCTCTAGCGGAATAAAACAAAGAACATTTAGAGCAGCACAGCTTACTCTTTCTCTTGAATGGGTCTATGATTTCCGCTTGTAGCATCTTTATTCTCTAAAATAATTAATTCTCTGAGGCTCTTTAGGTTAAATAGTAACCAACTTTCCCCCACGCTTTGAGAAGCTTTACTTTTTAAAATACATTCTTTTTTATGTTCTAGATCAACCTTTTCTGCAAAATCAATTATCTGATCAAGCATTTCTAATGATTTATTTTTCATTTAAAGATTTTGGTTGTGAGGAGTTCTTCTTTTTACCTCTTTATAAGCGTTCTCAAGTTGCTTATGAAATTTCTGTTTATCTTCTCCTGATTCTTCTTTATTTATGTTATCTAAGATATGGTTACACATAGTCTTAGCTTCTTCGTTTGAAAGAGCTATCTTATTTGGGTTATCATCTCCCCAAAAAGATAAAGAAACTTTATTTTTTAAAAACTTTACAAATAGCCCTCTATCTTCCTTGTCAGAAGTAAATACTTTTTTAAGATTACTCATTTATAGTGAACTCCTTAAATAAATTTTCATGCTCAAATAATCCTTTCTTCATTAGGTAGCTCATTTTTTCGTTTAGTTCTTTAGTTTTTATTACAACCTCTTCATCTGTGAGCATCCCCATTTCGTACATCCAATCTAGCTCTTCCGCTTCATAAGATAGCTGCACGCTCTGGTCCCTCCACCATTCAATGCTTTTTTTGTATAAAATTATCTTATTAGTAAAAGATCTTTTCATTATTGGACCTCTATTTTGTAGTCTTTAAGTTTACCTTTTAAGTTTTTTCTCAAATACTTTTCTGCCATCTTTTTCCCTTCTTCCGAGTAGGGAAATGCTCCTTGAAGCATGTTGGTGCTTCTTTCTTTAATTACATAGCAGAATTGTTTTTTTTTGCTCATATATTCGACAAATAATTTTTAATATTTATTTATTTTATCCATCGGGCTTAATTATTTCTATAGGAAATTCGTCTTTCTCTATAAAGCCTTCTTCCTTTAAGTATATAGCTATGTCTTCAGCTATCTTCTGTGTTATGTTATCATGCTCATCAAATATCATAGCTTTATACTTAGTGACTCTTACTATAATTCCACGAATCTCTAAGTCTTTCATAAAAGTAATTACACTTATTAAAAAAATACCCCCGAAATTAATCAGGGGTATTAATGGGGCGTACACCGTGACACATGCACGCGTGGGTAGCGTTCAAATTATTTATTGTTATGCTCCGGCATTACACCTCTTATTTCGTCTACCAAGCCAACTTTTACGCATTCGTCTGCGTCGATCCACCAATCTTTTCTATCCCAGTTTCTTTTTAGTTTTTGTCTTGTAAGCTTCGATCTAGATGTAAAAATATCTAATATTCGATCTTCAATTCTTTTTACCAGCTTAACTTCGTCTTCAACCTCATAGGTTTTACCTATAGCTCCAAAAGCCGCTCTGTGAATCATCATCCATGATTGGTGGCCGATCCACCGAACATCTCCAGCCTGTAGGAGAATACCAGCCATAGAGGCAGCCATACCTAGAGAGCCTGTCGTTATTTTGTGCCCTTTAGTTCTTAATTCTTGGATAAAATCAAACAATTCAAATCCATCAATAATGCTGCCACCGGGAGAAGAAAAAACTATTTCAATACTGCATTTAGGGTCTAGTCTGGACCATTCGGTAAGTTTTACCATGCATTTTCTAACAGAAGAGTCGTTAACAGAGCCATTAAATCTATAAAGATGATTCTCTTCATCTACCGATCTCTCTCTATCGTAAACTCTTTTAGCTCTTTCAATTTCCATTTGAGCTAAATGAGCTTCAAGCTCTGCCTTAATGGCTTCAGCTTCAGTTTTTCTGGCTTCAGCATCGGTTTTACGAGTCTCTGATTCTTTCAGCTTAATATCAGCCTCAAGTTCTTCTGGTGATTTTTTTTCTTTTTCTTCTGACATTTTGAACTCCTTATTTTAGATTTAAATTAGCTAGGATATCGGACTCATAATTTTGCAAATCATCTAGAGTTACGTTTTCTCCGATTTCAGACGATTTGCTTATTAGGTAATCTCTACAGGTGACCATCCTGATTCTTGGGTCAGGAATTAGATCACGCAAAGACTCGTTGTGAACGCACTCGTTCCAAACGTTATAAGCTTCTTGCTCGTTTAGCCTTGACATATTAATTACTCCTCTTCAGTGTTGCATGCGCAGTTGCAATCGGCTGCTGGGCATTTGTCGGACGAACAGCAATCTGCTCCACAAGCACAATCACAACATCCGGAATTTCCCCAGTTGCAGCCAATTGCCAGCATGCACGCTAAAGAAGAAAAGAAAGCGATAAGTTTTTTCATAAAATTATATTCTCCTATGTATTATATTACACTTTTTAAGCAATTAAGACAAAAAAAAGCACCACACAATCCGTGTGATGCTATTTCCGTATGAAACTAGCGGGTTTTTCTAGTCGCTTTTTTCTCCCGAACGAAGCGAAAGGCAAGCGCCACAGTCACAAGCTTTCGAGTGAGAATGAATTAATTCTTTCATTTTCTGCTTATAATTATGTGGTTTATGGGTGACGCGAATTAAGAAAGGGAATCTCTTTTTGGCAGCTTTAGCCTCTGGGTCGTCCTCGGCCTCTTCTTCCTTATCTTTGGGTTCATGTTCGATGGGCATTTTCTTTAACTCATCTTCAGTAGGCATAGCTACCTCAGGGTCTAAGGCCCACATCATCTTATGCTTTTCGCAATAATCTTGCATTCTACGAACTGGGACAATGAGGTTAAATCCTTCTCCAGCGCCTCGAACAAGCATGCCGATGTATCTTGCATCACTCTTTAAGTATACACCGCCTCCGGACGATCCCGGAAACGCGGTAACCGTAGTTTGGTCAAATACATATTTATTTAAGCTTTTAATTAATCTGCCGTGTTGAGAATAGATTCCGTCTGTCATGCTGTTTGCTCCCATTTGGCCTAGTAATGAGCCAACATGAAGAAGATCTGTCCCAAGCTTTGGAATTTCTTTACTAAGATGAAAAGTAACTGTGTCTGTAACAAAGTTAAGCTTACGAACCCTAAGTAGCGCTAAGTCGTGGCCATCAGTCGCATCAGAATACTTTAACACCTCTGCGTCCATCTGAAGCCTACCAACGGTTCTTCCGTTTTGTCTAATCTCCTTAACAACCATTGGGTCTTTAAATTCCACGATAGTTTTGGGCGTGCCATTGACCACCGTTTTTCTTGTTTTTCTAAGGTTATCTATAACGTGAGCGGCGGTCCACACGAAATTAACTTGATTTCCTTTAGCATCTTTGCGGGTAAAGATTACCCCAGACCCTTCTCCGTTAGAGAATTGCCCCTCAGATCTGATTGTTACGGAAACATTTTGTAGATGGTCTGCGGTGGTAGTTTTCTTTTCAGCAGCGATGGAAGGCAGCGCTAAGGAAAAGCCTAATAAAAGAATTCCTAATGGTTTCATACTTATTTATTTTAAGTATTGCAACATTTTTTAACCAATTTTTTTACATCTTTTAGAGTACGGCTCTCCCCTTGTTGTTTTTCCAGTCTTTTTCTGTCCTGTCTATGGTGTTATTTCTGCATATTGAAGACCTTATGATGTGAGGGTTTACTCCAGCCTTAACGAATTGATACTCTAGCGCAGACATGTCTTTAGGGAAGCAAGTGCCTCCAAAGCCTTTTTTCCCGTCTGGCCCCGGAACTTGAGTATGAGACTTATTAATTCTACTATCTAAAGTTACAAGCTTAGCTACTTTTTCGTAGTCCATATCTTTAGCTTCACAAAAGCTATTTAACTCATTGAAGAAAGATACCTTAGTGGCTAAAAAACAATTTCTAGCGTATTTAGTAAGTTCAGCCTCTTCTGTTGAAGAAAAAAACATTTCAGGTCTATTCTTGAGAACCTCGCTTTTCCACGCTAATTCAAATATAGAATAAAGCTCATTCCGAATTTTGTCATTCCTCTCGTTGTCCCCTAAGATCCAAAGCTGCTGGTTAAGAAAATCTTTTTCCCAGTTTTTTTCAGTTAAGAATTCTGGCATAAACATAACGCCAAGCCTCCTGCAAGTTCCTACTGGCACTGTTGATTTAACGATTATTCTTTTTGCATCATAACCTAGTTGAAGTAGTTCTAGTACAACCATTTCAACGTACATGGTAACACAGCTTCCATTGGGATTCATTGGAGTCGGCACGCAAACAAAAATAAATTCGCAAGCTTTTGCTAAATCTGAAAGCTGAATAAAGTTATGACTGCATTTCTCTTCGTCTTTATCATAAATCAATCCGTCGATAGATGATGATCGACAAAGTAGGCTTGTCGCTCCTCCTACGTAACCATTTCCTACTATTCCTATGGTATGCATGATTTTTTAATTCATTGTGGGTGAGCGAATTTCTTTAAGCTCAGTCTCTAAGATAGTTAACTCTCTTACGTGCGACTTGTAACTATCGTTAGTTAATCTGGCTGTGGATAAAAAGTTTTTCTTTTCTTCTATCTTTCTTTCTAACGTATCTATAAGGACTTGTTTTGGTGACTTCATTCTACCTCCATATGTCAGGGTCTTGCTCTCTTTTTCTTCTCATGTATTCTCGTTTTTGTTTTCTCCTTCGCTCTATATCGCTTTTATCATACTTGTCCCGAGCACTTTTTAAAGCTTTTTTTCCTTTTTTCGTTTTGAAGTATTTTTTTTGGTTGTTATATTTCTTTTTCATAATATATCGTCCACCTTTAGGGCAAAATTTTGTCCCGTTTTAAAATTGGTTTTTTTTGTTTTTGGTAGGGAAGGCGGGACTCGAACCCGCACGGCTTTTAATGGCCAATGGATTTTAAGTCCATCGTGTCTACCAATTCCACCACTTCCCCGTGGAATTAGATTACTTATATTTTTCATGAAGGCCAGCATGAACTTCTGCATGACAATTTTTACAAACTAATATTGTTTTATCAGCTTCTTTTTTTAATCTTTTTAAAGACAAGTCTCTAGCTGCTCCTAGGGCGAAGCTTTTTTTGCCTGTGTGATGAAAATCTAAAGCTCCATTGTATTTATCGTAGCCACAAATGCAGCACTTTCCCCCTTTGTAGTCTACGAGTGCGGCTTTTTTTTCGTTCTGCCTAGCTACGTCTCTCTGTGTGTATTTGCCCACCACATTTTTAGACTATTTTTATGTATAAAAAATTTTGCATTTTTGAATCTTTATAACTATTATAAAGAAATGCATGAATGTAACGGGGAAGATTATTACGACGGCTTAGACAAAGACTTGAGTGGGGTAGATAAATTCCATGAATCAAAGCAATTTGAAGCCGACGATCAGAAAGTGGTATTAGTAGATATAGATGAAACAATATGCTTCTACGGAGAAAAAAGAAGATACGACTTAGCTGAACCTAATAATAAAAATATACAAAAAATAAATGATTTGTACGATCAAGGCTGGTATGTGATTTACTGGACCGCTAGGGGAGGCTCTGAAAGCTCTAAGGCTGCTGGTAGGTGCTATTATGATTTTACATGGAAACAATTAGAAAATTGGGGATGCAAATTCCATGACTTATCTACAGGGTCAAAGGGAAAATATATTAAACCTGCTTGCGACCTAGTGATTGATGATAAGTCTAAAAGAATTGAAGAAATATAATAAGACATATATAATAAGATATATGACATATGTGCTTTCCTAGCAACTAGGAACAAGGGATGCCCTAAAGGTGGAGAACCCTAAAATTGCAGCAAGTTTCACTTCGAAACCTCTGCTGCTTTTTTAGTAAAAAACCCCACCCGAAAACTCGGATGGGGCTTGTGGTTCAAGTCTAATACGATTATTAGAATTTATTCGTCAGCAGGAAGGATGGGTACGGTAGTCCCATTAATTGTGTTAACTTCTTTCTCAAGATTCTCTAATGCTTCCTTAGCTTCTTGATCTGTTAACGCTACCTTGCTTCCCGTAGTTTGGGTTGGGGTAACTTGGGTCTGTGTTCCTGCTTGAATGGTTTGAATATCCATTAAGCTGGATAGAACGTAACCAGTAAGACAAAAGTTCAAGGCTAGTAGAATAATGCATGCTCTAGCGTATCCTGTAGCTACCTTGGTGTACTGAGTGTCTTGTGTGGTTTCGCACTGTGTTTCTTCTGTGTTTTTTGTCATAGTTGAATTCTCATATTATTAGATATTTTATGTTTGTCAACTTTTTTTTTGGTAGGCGATGAGGGATTCGAACCCCCGACCAACGGCGTGTAAAGCCGCTGCGCTAGCCGCTGCGCCAATCGCCCTTATTTTTAAAAATGGTACTCTCGCTGGGACTTGAACCCAGAACCCTCTGTTTAGAAGACAGATGCTCTATCCAATTGAGCTACGAGAGCATAATTAGTATATCGTCCACCTTAAGGGTAATTTTTTGTTCTGTTCTAAAAATGTTTTTTTTATTAATGGAGGCACAGATCGGATTTGAACCGATGACCGCTGGGTTACAAAACCAGTGCTCTACCACTGAGCTACAGTGCCTCAAGATGGAGCGAGCAGCGAGAATCGAACTCGCGTCATTAGCTTGGAAGGCTAAGGTAATACCATTATACGATGCTCGCACATCTTTAGTGTAGGGGTTTTTTTAATTTAGTCAACGTTTATCAAAACGGGTTTTGACTTTTCGGATTTGGGAATGGTAAGAGAAAGGATTCCGTTCTCGTATTTAGCTTTAGTTTTATCAGCGTCTATATCCTTAGCGATGTAAACTCTATAATGATAAGGAATTTCCTCTTCAGTGGTGACACAAAGAAGCTCGTTGTCCTGTTCGTAAGAGATTCTAATGTCTTCCTTTTTTGTTCCAGCTAGGTTAAAAGAAATTTTATATTCATTATCTGTTTCTTTAAGTCTGCCTTCTTGGGGTTCCTCACTCCAGTGTCTATTGTTAAGCATATTGTTCATGTTAAAAGTAAACATCTTATCCATTGTGTCAAATAAATTTAATCTATTCATAGTAATTGTATAAAGCATATGGTATGCCAACAAAAAACCCTAATTTTCTAATGAATAAAAAAGACGAAGAGACATAGTGTCTCTTTAATTAAAAAAGTGTAAGGGCATTTTGTCTCTTTTGAAATTTTGTTTTTAATATGAGTAAGGAATTGTGTAATATAAATTAGAAAGAAAAGTAGATAATAAAAACTGGTCTTAAGATGAGACAACTTTACCGAGGAGGATACATTAGACTTTTACTTTTCTAATTCTAAAAATGGAAACTGATCGTATAAAGATTCTTTATCTTGAGATAAATTATTATAGTCTTGCGTTAACTCCTCCCCCTTCTTTATATCCTTAATAGAAACAAAGCATAAAAAACCATCCGCACTCTCTAGGTCTTCTGAAAAAGATACATTTGGTTCTTTTGAGTGGTTTAAATAAAAAGCTATATTAATTGAGTTCATTCCTCCAATAGGGAATGGAATTGTTCCGTATGGTGTAGGAACAATCATATCTTGAACGTAATTCATTACAGAATCTTCTACTCCTCCAACTAAATCTATATCTACCGAACTGGCTTCAATTGGTGGAGGTGGGGAAAATAAATCTTGATTACTGTATTTAAATAGTTCTGAATTCTTAGGTATATCTTTAATAGCAAAAACCCCCACTCCAGAAATTTTAGAGGCCCCTAGCCTACAGTGAACTTGGTTCTTTAAGTTGAGTAAAAGTTCATTTTTTCTTTTTCTTTCTTCTAGATTTTTTTGCTGACGTTTTATTGGGTCTTTTTCTGGGCGGTGGTGGTTCATTATTAGTTAGTTCTTTATTTTTTCTCCATCCCTGTCTGTAAAGAAATCCTGCGACAGTATTCGCAAACTTATAAACTTCTTTTTCTGGTTTGTCCCAAAAAAAAGCGTGGCATACTTCATGAATGATTGTATTAAGTTCTGATTTTGGAGTTAAGTATGGGTTAATATAAATTCGTGGGTCATCTTCCGTTGGGTCGTGACAATAGCCGTCTGCCTTTCCGTAATGAGCCGTATTCGGTTTTCTAAAATAAACCTCATACCTTATGCCTTGAGCATTTCTAAACTTAAAACAGAAATTTTTTTTCCCACCCATAATTTATAAATAACTTCACGAGCTATTTGTCTTTCTCCCCCTTCAGCCGCCACCCATGCGGGGATAAGGGGGTTTGAATCTTTTTTGTTTTTCTCTTCTGTAATTTATTTTTTGCTTTATAAAGCTTAAGACATCTTTCTTTACTCCAATACCGTGACACCAGTTCGCGTGATGCACTAAAATATCATCAGGAACATGGGTGTTTATTTTTTCTTCGTACGTTTTGTTTTCCCACCAAAGGCCAGCTTGGTTTTTATCGGAGAAATTTTTTAAGCCTTGGGTGTAAAGCCCGTGAGTATAATATCTTGGCGGAAGGTAGTCCCATTGAATGTCACTATTTTCTCTTAGTAGGTTATTAATCGTGGATTGTTCTGAGGTTTGGAAAGTTACTTTTTGATTTTTATGGCTCCTTAATCTCTCTAAAACTTTTTCAAAGAATCCTCTGGTTTTGTAAGTTACCATAAAACAAAAAAAGCCCCCACATCTCCCTGTAAGATCGGAGTTGTGGTCCTTCATGAATAAGATATCATTTCCCTTGATAAGAGATTTTAAGTCATTAACAAAAGGGCCATAAAAATTTATGTCCACATCGGAAAATAGTATTATTTCGCCATCTTTAGAGTTACTTATGGATTCGTTTAAAAAAATTTGTTTTTCGATCATTTGATCCCTCCACCCTTCTGAAAACAACCTGCCAGAAGAACAAACCTGAGGAACTTTTCGGATAACCAAGTCACACCCCACCTCGTAAGGGAAAGATTTTAAGAACCAATCCTTTAGAAAAACTTCATGAGAGTCACTGTATGAGACGCATACTTTCATCGGGCAACTTTTGCAAATGGCTCGGGAGGTGGCGCGTTATTCTGTTGTTGTGATTCTCTTAGTGCTTGGGGGTTATCTGTTTCATAAAAATGAAGAAAATCAGGATTACCTAGGGATTCGAAAATACTCGCACGAGCCTCTTCACATTTAGAAAATACATCTACAACTTCCTTATATGTGTCTACAGCCTGTTGAACTCTTTTAGCTTTATTGCAAGGACAGCCTCCATGAGTGTTCCTGCAAACCTGCTTGAATAAATCTACTTTATTTTTTAAAAGTAAAAGTGTGCCTGTCTCTTGTTCTCCTCCTGTTACTGAGGGGAAAAGTTTGTGCATGTTTGCTGAGAAAAATGAGTTAACAGCGTTCCATCCAAAAAAATTATATATTCTACTATCTTCACTCATAACATTTTTTCATTACTAATTTTAAGGTTAAATATAGAAACAAAGAAATCCACAAATTTAAAATGAGAACTCCAATATTCTGATAAAAATAATAGACTCCCACGTTTAGCCAAAACCCTGAACAGAAAGGACAAGATAGTAACTTTCTTATAAAGGTTCTCTTTTCAAAAACAAGCCACTCCCAATACGTGTCGTCCATGTTTTCGAGATGCTTTTCGTACCGATCTATTCCGAATACCTTAGTTAAGCCAAAAAGCTTTGCGTACTGAACGAAGAAGTCCGTCTCGTACAGGTAAAAAAGAATATTTGCAACTAAAAATGGGTAAACTAAGGCTTCCATCGTCATTATAATATTAACTTAAATCAATCCAGTCTAACTAAATTTATTCTATAAAAGGAAAATATTTCAAACGCACTTTGATCGTTCTTGTAAATGTCCTTGTAAATCACTTTCTTGATTCCATACGCCGCTATCATGGTGGCGCAATAAGAGCAAGGTAAAAGGGTAACTGCTATAAGGTCTGCTTCGTTTTTCTTAAATAAGGACAGACAGTTAGCTTCAGCGTGTATCATATACTTTCTACGGTGGTCTCTATCGCTCCAAAACTCGCTGTCAGCAGACTTTCCGGAGGCTAGGCCGTTGTATCCCACTCCTACCACCATGCGCTCCTTATTTAAAGCGCAAGCCCCTACTTTTTGGTAGGGGTCTTCGCTTCTAGCTGATGCGGCTTCAGCTATATTTAGAGCATACCTATCCCAAGTAAGTCTCTTGGTCATTTTGGGAATTTTCAGTGGGGCATACTGGATTTTCTTGTTGGGGGGTTGATTTTTGATAGGTAACCCTAGGTCTTCCGTTTTTTGTTTTAACCATTCCAACTACAGTAAGTGTTCCGTCATCTACAGCCTTGTTTAGTTTACTGTGAATCGTAACTCTGGAGACTTTCTTGGTTGAAGTATCTACAACGTCTTGGGCTGTGAAAACAACATCAGGCCAACTAATTTCTACAGGTGGCCGTCCTCTTTTTGAAACTTTTACTTTCGTATTCATCTTAATTTAAAGAGTAAATCATTTTTTCATTAAGTCAAGAAAGTTTTTTAGATTATGCCTATTTTTGAGCTAAAATATGTTATGACAGTTCAAGAAGCTTCTAACCACCTGTTTGAATGGTTTGAGAAAAACGACAATTTCGAAATCTCTAAAGACCTTAAGAAAATAGCCCCCATTCTAGATAATCAAGAAGCTGACACAATAGCATTCAGGATCGCTCTGGAGAATTTAGAAGAAGCAAAACTTTTATCATCTAAAGAATACGCAGATAAAACGTATTACATTCTAGAGAAACATATGGATGGCTTCCAGCAATCCGTAGACGTAGGGCCGTTAACCGCTAGATTTTTATCCAACGAAATTAACGAGTTTTGCACTATAATCAACGACCAGACGGACTCTTCTGAAACAGCTAACATAACTGAAAAAGATATAAGAAATAGTGTACACATAATTCAATTTTATAAACAAAAGCTCCTTGAAAAGGAGGCTCTTTTAGGTGATGTTTCACAAGAAGAAGATGACTAAAAAAAGAGCATTGAAACTTTTGGAAAGCTTAGGTAATTCTTTAGAAAAAGAAAAAGGTCTAGAGGATGCTGCGTCCGTAATATACGTGCTAGCAGGAACGGTGGCGCTGGATAATAAAGAAGCCCTAAGCTCTTTGTGCCATCATAACGCTACGTGGGCCGCTGAAGCTCTAAGGATAGTGCAGGAGAATCAAAAAAATGAAACCGCCTCTCCTCCTTCAAACGAAACTACTCCTCCTCCATTAATCTTGCCTGACAAATAAAATATTTCTTGCTAAGTAAAAAAAGACTGTTAATCTTTAGCCAGTTCTTTGTTAGCGGTAAAATAGCTTGTGAAGGTTAACTTCACTGAACAATTTAAAGATACCACAGGCCCGTAAAAAGACCTTGTCCAAATAGACCTAATAAGTTTACTGTTATTTCGGGAAAAAGCGGCAGTTGAGGACACGTAAGCAATATAGTATTGCTTTAGCTAGAAACTTCATCCTCCCAAGAGGAAAAAGGATAAGCAGTCATAGAAAAAAAGTCCTACCGCATAATGCAAAAAACTAACATAGCTTAACGAGTCAGCCAGCGAGACTAAAAGAGGTTAACGCGAAGGACTGAAGCGGCTTGTTTAAGATTTTACTTTTGATAGCTAGTGGACAGCTATGTTCTTTTCCGAAAGCCTTCAGCTTTCTTCAACCCAGAGTAAAAATTTAAAGGATAAGCAGTCCTGAGCTATGATTATTACATTTAACTTTAATTATAATTGTTAGATTTAAGTACTGAATAATTTTAATTTTTTATATCACATCAAAATGAATCAAAAGATAATAGGAATCGCAGGAGTAGCAGGGTCAGGTAAGGATACTTTTTACGAGTTACTTTCAGAAAGAATTCCCTGTGAAAGATACTCTCTCGCTGACGAACTCAAAAAAGAAGTCAACCAGTGGAGTAGGCTCCATTATAATATAGATTCGGTAGCTTGCACCAGAGAAGATAAAGAGATAATAAGACCTTTCTTAGTCTTTCATGGGACCACAAAAAGACATTCTTCCGAAGGAAGATATTGGATTGAGCGACTCTCAGATAATCTAATTAAAAGCGATAATTCAAAATTTAAGATTATAACAGACATTCGTTACGATGATTACGAAAATGATGAGGTTTCTTGGTTAAAAAATGAATTAGGAGGAGTCTTAGTCCATATATCTCAGTTTAAATACCGACCTGATTCAAATGAAGGTGTCCTTTTTAAGGATTTTAGGGAGCCAATTAACTCAGAAGAGGCTCGAAACGACCCTAAATTGAAAGAAAAAAGTGACTTCCAAATTGAATGGGAATTTCTTGAAAATGGTCAAATAAGTGAATTATCTAGTTATATAGATAATTTTATTATCTGGCTTAATCAAGATCATGAACAAAGAGCCGTCCGATATGACGCTAATAAGAAGGATAAAAAGTAAAGGGTGTAATGAAAGTTACAAACTCTTATGCTCCCGTCATGAAAAATTGTTTTACAAGGTCTGCCAAAACTACCTCCCCATAGCACGAACTAAAGGCATAAAAAACGAAGAAATTTTAGAAGAAAAAAATACGGTAATCTTCAAAGCTATTAATTCATACAAGAATAACAAAAATACAAAATTCTCTACTTGGCTCGGTAACTGCACTAAGTATTTCTGCCTCACGACAATAAACGCTAACAACAGGCTGATTAGCACCGAAGACGAAGCGTTAAGAATAGTTATAGATTCAAAAGCTAAAGACGATTACAATCATGAAGCCATCTATAAATATGACAAGGAATTTATTTTCAATATTTTAAATAACCTTAAAGATAAAAGAATTTCAAGAGTTTTCAAACTTAGATACTTTGACGCACACAAAGAAAACCGAAAACCAACTTGGAGCTTTATAGCTAAAAAGATAAAAACAAGCACTCAAACAGCGATCAACCTACACGAAAGAGGTAAAAACATACTGTGCAAAAAAATAAAATCTGATAAATATCAAGATACTGTTTGACAAAACAAAAAAATAAATTATAGTATAGACTATTATGAGTACTGATAATAATAATAGCAATAACAACTCGCAATCCGATTGGCAGAAAAGAGAGATCGGAGCGATGTGGAAAAAAGAAAGCGCCACTCAGAAATATTTCTCTGGACACATCAAAGTAGATGATTATGGAGAAGAAAAAATGGTTCGAGTCGTCGTTTTCTCTAACAGGAACAAGACTAAGGACAATCAACCAGATTTCCGTATCTACACCGTAGATGATTCCAAGTCTAAACCTCAGAGTCAATCCACGCCTCAAGAACAAGCACCCGAAAGCGTGGAAGAAGTTCTTTAAAAAGCGTCTGCCAACGCCTAAAAGAGGACATATGTTTCCTCCTCAAAATTGGAGTTCTTACGGGCTCCAATTTTTTTTTAAAAATATTTAGAAAATTTTATTTGTGTATTATTTTTTTTACGTTATGATAACAAGCTAATGCCTTTATACACTTTCCAGCACCCCGAAACACAAGAAACTATAGAAATCGTACAAGGCATGAAAGAAGATCACTTTTATGTTGACGAGAAAGGAGTGGAATGGAAAAGAGTTTTTCATGTTCCTAATGCAGCTATAGACTCCGAATGCGACCCTTTTTCAAAAGAAGACTTCATGAAACATACAGCAAAAAAAGGGATGACTGCTGGAGAAATGATGGACCTCTCGAAAGACCTTAGTAAAAAAAGGGAAGACTCTCGTGGTTTAGATCCTGTAAAACAAAAAGCAGTAATGAACTACGAGAAAAAAACAAACAAAGCTCACCCAAATAAAAACAAATGAAAATATCAGTATTCACCCCTACGCACAATTTAAAGAATATAGATCGCCCACTTGAGAGCTTAGCGAACCAAAGCTTCAAAGATTTTGAATGGGTCTTACTACTGAATGGTGAGGCTGAGAAAGAAAAGGATTCTTTAAAAGAAAAAATAGAATCTAAGAAAATCAACTACACCATCGTAGACTTCTACCAAAAAGATAATAAAAACATAGGGTATCTAAAAAACGAGTGTTGTAAAAATGCAAGCGGAGAAATCTTAGTAGAACTAGATCACGATGACGCACTCGAACCAAACTGCTTAGAAGAGATAAATAAAAGATTCGAAAGCACTGACGCCGACTTCGTTTATAGTAGTGATTATTCAGTGAGACTTGATGAAAATGGTCAAGAATTATTCACAACCCCATTCCATCAAAATTACGGCTGGAAAACTGCGAACAAAGATGGAAAAGAATACCACCCCGCCTTTCCCCCTTCCGCCCTTGCCTTCTCCTACATTTACTATGCTCCAGATCATGTTAGGTCATGGAAGTCGAGTTTCTACCATTCTATAGGTGGACACGATCCAGAAATGGACGTATGCGATGACTACGATCTTCTTTGCAGAACTTATATTTCCGGAAAATGCGAGTTCATCGAAGAGCCACTTTATAAATACTACTTTCATGAAGATAATACTGCCTACGGGGAGAAAAATAAAAAAATACAAGAGCTAACAAAAAAGCTTCACGATCAATATATTCTAGATATAGCTTCTAAATGGAGCGACAGCAAGGGGCTTAAAAAAGTAGACTTATGTAGTGCCAACAACAAACCAGAAGGTTTTATAGGTGTAGACCAAAGAAAGCTTAATGATGATGATATAGTATTTGATTTGGAAAAACCCAACTGGCCCTTTGAAGATGGCTCAGTAGGTGTTTTTAGGGCTCAAGACGCAGTAGAGCACATGAAAGATCCGCTTAACACAATGAAAGAAATCTACAGATGTTTAGCAGATTACGGTTGGGTAATAATAGAAGTACCAAGCACAGACGGAAGAGGAGCCTTCCAAGACCCAACTCATGTAAGCTTTTGGAATAGCAACAGTTTTTGGTATTACACTAAAGCTCAGATTGCTCACTTCATAGGTACTCCTGTTAAATTCCAAATGAACAGGATTGAAAATTATTACCCCTCAGATTTTCATGAGTTCCATAAAATAATGTACACTAAAGCTCACTTAGTTAAACTACCTGAAGGTAGCCCTGAAATTCCTCCTGCCGGAAGAGAGATTTAGCTTCCATTACAAAAAAAAGTAGCTACTATAAGTAGTACAGGTTTACGCTATGAGTGATGTAGAAATTTTGGTTAAAAAAAGAAACGGCAGACTTCAAAAGCTAGACATAGATAAAATTAACTTATGTGCTAAAAGAGCTTGCGAAGAAATTGACAATGTTTCTGCTAGCGAAGTAGTTCTCGATGCTCACGTTCAGCTATATGATAAAATAACTACTAAAGAGATCGACAAAGCCTTAATAATGTCAGCTAGGCAAAAGATTGAAAAAGAGCCTAACTATAATTACGTCGCATCAAAACTGCTTCTCTTCAACGTACATAAAGAAGTTTTTGGTTCAAGCGTCGATAAAGACGCCTTCGACCATCAGTACAGATTATCTTTCATAAGAAACGTTAAGTCTTTAATCAAAGAAGATGTTTTAAATGAAAAGCTTTTAGAATTCGACTTAAAAAAATTATCAGAATCTTTGCGTCTTAAAAGAGACTTTAACTTTAAATACTTGGGCTTACAAATATTGTATGATCGTTACCTTTTGAAAGTTAACGACAGGAGACTGGAAGCTCCTCAGTCGTTCTGGATGAGAGTAGCAATGGGGCTCGCCATAAACGAAAAGAATAAAAACGAAAGAGCTATTGAATTTTACAATGCATTATCCCAGTTTCACTTATGCTGCTCCACCCCCACCTTGTTCAATAGCGGAACAACCCACAGCCAGCTTAGCTCTTGTTACCTTAATACTTTTGACGACAGTATCGACGGAATCTTTGAAGGAGCTTGGCAAGAGGCTAGAAAATCTAAATACGCAGGAGGCTTAGGTTTTGATGTCACTAACTTTCGCTCTTCTGGAGCTCACATCAAAGGGACAAATGGAACCTCCAGCGGCCTTGTGCCTTGGCTTAAAATCTACAACGACCTACTTGTCGCAGTTAATCAAGGGGGCAAACGCCCCGGAGCAGGGTGCGCGTACCTAGAGCCTTGGCATTTAGATATAGAAGAGTTCTTAGATTTAAAAAAGAACACGGGCGACGAAAGAAGAAGGTGTCACGACCTTAACACAGCTAATTGGCTACCTAACCTTTTCTTAGAGTATGTAGAAAAAGATAAAGACTGGTATCTCTTTTCCCCATCTGACGTTAGAGACTTACACGAACTTTACGGAGAAGAATTTGATAAAAAATACAAAAGCTACTGCACAAAAGCAAACAAAGGGGAATTAGAAAACTTTAAGAAAATAAACGCCAAAGACCTGTGGAAAAAAATGCTTCGAGCATTGTTTGAAACTGGTCACCCTTGGATGACCTTTAAAGATAATGCGAACATGCGTTATTCTAATAGCCATGAAGGAGTTATTCATAGCTCCAATCTCTGCACTGAAATTTTTCTTCACACCAAGCCTTCTCAATACAAGAATGGAGAAAAATCAGAAGTAGGAGAAACCGCTGTATGCAACCTTAGCTCAATCAACCTTAAGCAACATCTTAACCAAAAAGGAAAGCTGAATTTTAAATTATTATCTAAAACCATAGCAACTCAAATGAGAATGCTGGACAATGTAATTGATTTAAATTTTTACCCTACGAAAGAAGCTAAAAAAGCTAATATGTCACACAGACCTGTTGGCGCTGGCAGCATGGGTTGGGCAGACGTTTTTCACTCGTACAAAACAGACTTCTCTTCAGAAGATGCTGTAAAGTTTTCTGACGAACTATACGAATTTATATCTTATCATTGTATATTAAACTCTAGTAAAATAGCTAAAGAAAGAGGTACGTACAAAACCTATGAAGGTTCTTTATGGGATCAAGGGATACTACCTATAGACACCTACAAGAGCTTAATGGAATATATTGGCGAAAAACCAATGATCCACAGAGGAAAAAAGTTCTGTCCAGAACTAGATTGGAAAGAAGTTCGTTCTCATATAAAAGATTACGGAGTGAGAAACAGTAACACTATGGCTATCGCTCCTACCGCTACAATATCTTACATTCAAGGCTGCTCTCCATGCATTGAGCCAGATTTCTCTGTTCTTTTTGTTTACGAAAATAAGTCTGGAAACCTCACTATCACAAACGAATGGTTCGTGAAAGAATGTAAAGAACTTGGAATATGGAATCAATCACTAATAGATGCTGTAAAATCAGTAAACGGAGATGTTACTAGATTAAACGGAGAGCTTACAGATGATATAAAAGCTAGATACAAAACAGCTTTTGACCACGACCAATTCAAGCTATTAGAATGCGGAGCAGCAAGACAAAAATGGATCGACATGGGGCAAAGTTTAAACTTGTTTAATAATAAAACTTCATTAAAATACTTAAATGACCTGTATTTTTACGCTAAAAGATTAGGTCTAAAAAGTACATACTATTTAAGAAATAAAAGCGCAAGTGAAATTGAAAAGTCAACTTCAACAATTGAAAATACTAGTAACACTACTAATAATGATACAGGTAGTGATAACGGTGATCTTTCTAATGTTAAAGCTTGTTCGATAGAAAACCCAGATTGCGAAAGTTGCCAGTAATGAGTAAAAGCGGATTAATACTTGGAGAAGAAGTTGCGGGGGTAAATCAAATTTTACCTCACAAGCATGAATTCGCTTGGGACCTTTTCCTTAAAGGTGTAGCAAATAATTGGTCTCCATCCGAAATAAACATGGGAGATGACGTAGATCAATGGAAGAGCGGAGCCCTAACTGAAGACGAAAAGCTTTTAGTAAAAAGATGTCTTGGTTTTTTTGCTGGAAGTGAGTCTTTAGTGGGTAACAACCTGCTCCTTACCGTAGCTAAATGGGTGACTGATGCCGAGTGTCGTCAATACATTCTTCGTCAAGCCTACGAAGAGAGCTTACACAACTGGACCGTTGTTACTTGCTGCGACTCTTACTCCCTTAAGGTTAGCGAAGTTTACGAAGCTTACATTAACGTTCCCAGCATAAAAGCTAAAGACGATTTCTTAATGGAAATAACCACGGATGTTAATAGGCCAGAGTTTACAACGAAAACCTCCGAAGGAAAAAAGGAATTTTTAAGAAACCTGATATCTTACTACATAGTATGTGAGGGGACCTTTTTCTTCAGTGGGTTTGCAATGCTACTAGCCCTAGGGAGACAAAACAAACTTCCGGGATTATCTGACCAAATAAGGTATACATTAAGGGACGAGAGCTTACATATTCAATTCGGCACATATTTAATTAATACTATAGCCGAACAGTATCCCTCGGTGTGGACGAAAAAATTCGAGCAAGAAACCATAGAGCATATTAAAAAAGCTGTAGAGCTTGAAGTACAATACGCTCATGACGTACTCCCAAGGGGTATATTGGGGTTAAACGCTGATATGTTTGTTGATTATATGCAATATATTGGCAATAGAAGGCTCGAAGGAATTGGCATTGACTTCCGTTTCGACAGCGACCAGAACCCATTTCCTTGGCTTTCTGAAGTTGTAGATACGGGAGCAATGACCAATTTTTTTGAAAGAAAGGTGAAGGATTACCAAAATTCAGGAGTCTTAGAAGATGATTTTTAATAAAAACATGAAAACACTAGTAACACTAACCGCAGCCATTGTGCTGTTTGTAACCGGATGCAGCAGCACCGTCACCCTCGGACCTAAAGCCAATACGGATAGATATTTGGGGGCAACCGCTGGAACAGAAGGAGCTAGCGTAACTCTTCCATTTGTGAAGGGGGAAGTAGCGCCTACTAAGACCGATACATCCAAGTAAACCACACACACGGGCAGCGTCCTGCCACCATACAACCCCTCTCCAAGTTTTGTCTTTCTCTTGGAGGGGGGTTTTTTAATATAAAACCTTACCTTCTACCTCTTCTATCTTAACTACCCCGTGCCAAGTCATACTCCTATTGTCTCCTATAACCCAGTATTCCCCTCTATTAAGCCTAGTGAAATCCTTTGGAATATATTCGTAAACAAATTCTCCAGTTTTCCAATTCCTTAATGCCACCCCATCAGCACCAACTAATAAGATTCCTATTTTTATATGGGTGTAAGAATCTTGATACTTTTTTTCGTTTACATAAATGTCCCCGTTCCGTATCTTAACTAGGTCTCCCGGAACCGCTACCACCCTTTTAATTAATTTATCTCCAGCTTCATCTACAACCACAATAACATCTCCTACCTTCGGTTTCCAACCCTTACCTAAGGAGGAAATTCTTTCCTCAACTACGAGCTCCCGATCTTTATACGTCGGGTACATGCTATCTCCGTCAACAATCACAAACCTATAGTCTGCCGTAAATGGTAACAATAAAACAGTTAACATCACCGCTACTCTTAAAATTTTATTTTTTAACAATCTTCTTATTGTTGACATGCCTATTTACTAAATATCGCACACCTATAGCTAACCCTAGTATTATAATAGCAATTAAAAGAACTGGTTCTAAAGTAAAATTATGCTCAACCTCTACGGGGATTCCGCTCGGTATAGTACCTATGATTTTTTCAGTAGTTTCTGCTGCGTTTTTCCCCGTAGAAGTAAAAAAACTCCCAACAGATTTTATTGCCTTGCACCCAGACAAGATAGCTGTAACAAAAATAGCCAAACAAACTAAAAATATCTTAAAATACTTTTTAAAGTTATGATCAAATTTTGGAAAAAAACAACTCATACCATATCCCTTATTGTTCATGCTAATATTGCTACTATGTTCAACCCCACGCTTATTCCTAAAGCGGAAGCTAAAGCTAAAATTATATAATATTCTTTACTAAAAACAGCCGATCTTTCTTTCGACCCTTTTTTAAATACCATTTTATCAATGTCCTTCTTTTTGTTTTTATAAATCCACCACTTACCCTTACTGTCCTGAAAGGCCCATTCTCTTTCTACACCTTTCCACCATCTTCCGTTTTCATTTAGTATCTTCATGCCTCACTCCGATTCCTTGCCAATTTTCCGGGGTCTATTGGTTTCGGGGGATCAGTTTTAGGCGGCCATTCATTAATGCTTTTTAAGTATTCAACTAACTTTTGAATTACGGCGCTCTGATTATTTAATATGATTACCGCTTCTTGCAGCTTTTGCGCTTGTTTCATATTCTCTTCTCTTAGTGACCGATTAGCCTCGGACATAAAATCAGAATACTCAATTAACGCACCTAACTGCTCCTCCTTCATCTGTAGTTCTTGATGAAGCCTTAATTGCTTAGCTGAACTTTTAATGTCTTGAACGACAAGAATAACACACATAAATAAAACCGTAAAAATAATAGCAAAAATAGTATTCTGCCTCGATTTCATCCATCCAATAACCTTCATACATATTATTACACGCCCTATTTAATTAATACTTTTTTCAAAAAAGATATTTCACTACACTTTTTTAGCCTCTCTGAGAACAAATAAAATAAAAAAAATATTCACCCCACAAGATAGAGCTTCGGTTTTAGTGTAATAGTTATTGTCCGATGGACAGATTAATAACATTATGAAAAATCTACTATCAAAACTTAAAGGGATGTGGAAAGACTTAGACATAAAAGAGAGACTTTTAGATATCAAAACATGGATCATGGGTCATCTAGAGTGTTTTACGTTCTGGAAGGGGCTTGTGTTGGTTTCGGCAGCAGCCGTTCTTCAACTTGGAGTCCTTTGCCCAATGACAGTTTTAAAATTAGGGCTATTATCTTGGGGAGCAATTCTCCTATTAAAGCACCATTCTGATCATTATCATTAAGAAATGCAGAAAAAAATTCAAGCGGGGGTAATTTAATGCCCCCGCTTTTTTAATTTATTGTGTAATTAATGATATGGATTACCAGATACTTGTTAACATAGCGGTAGGAGTTGTGACGCTTATGGGTGGTTGGGTTTTCAAGATGCTCTTAGGTCACATCAACGAAATAAAAAACGAACACAACACCTTAATGGTCAGACATCATGAAGATGTAGAGAAAATAACCAGCAAGTATACAGAATTAGCCTTATCCCTCCCAGAAAAGTATGTAAGTAAAGAAGATTTTAAGATGTTCTCAGAGAGAATGAACGACAGGTTTGATCGCCTTGAGGAAAAAATCGATAATTTAAAAGGATAATCCTTGTTTTCGTAAAAAAAAATCGTATAGTTTCTATGTGAGGTTTACTAAAAAGGCATATGAAATCATTATACGTCTTTTTCTAAAAGACCCCAACAACTGTAACAGAGGTAAAGAGTACCGATTAGCTAAGTTCATGTTAAACATGATACCTGACCTAGCTTTTTGGAAGACGGTTAAAGCTGAACCAGTATCCTCCCTTACGTTTTTTCTCACAAAGGAAAATAAATCTTCCCTTTCTGAGGAATATAAAAAATATATTAAATTATGCAACTTTGACCCTTCTACCCTTAAGAACAAGGAATATGATTTACATGAAGAAAAAATAGGCGAAGATAACAACGTAGAAAGAACAAAGAAAATTAGCAAAATGGATTTTATCAAAAATGGCACGAAAAAAGAAAACTGAATCAGGAGATGGCGTCTCCCCTGTAGACCAAATCCAAGCTTACCTTGAACAAAACAAGGGAGATCATTATAATTTCGAAGAAGAGCGTAACTACGTTGTATCCAGCGGTAGCTTGCTCATGGATATAGAGATGGGTGGCGGCATTGGCCCCGGAGTTATCAGAGCTTCAGGAATAACAGAAGGCGGAAAAACTTCCTGCGCCCTAGCTTTTGCTAGGAACTTCCAAAAAATGGATAACTCAATGGTTATTTATTTTAAATCAGAAGGAAGACTCACTCAAGATATGCTTGAAAGAGCGGGGATAGATGAAGATCCTAAAAAATGGAAGATAATTAAATCAAATGTATACGAAACGGTAATTAACTTAATGAGGGACTTAGTTAAAAACAACAGCAAAAATTTCAAATACATGTTCATTATAGACTCTATGGATTCGTTAGTTCCAAAGAATGATTTAGAAAAAGGTCCAGAAGAAGCTAACAAAGTCGCAGGAGGAGCACTGCTGAGTTCAGATTTTTTAAGGAAGATGGCTTTAGGGCTTTCTACTAGGGGGCATATTTGTTATATGATTTCTCAGGTCAGAAGCAAAGTCTCCATTAATCCATACGAAAAAACTGATGCAAGAGTAACAAACGCCTCTGGAGGAAATGCTTTATTGCATTACAGCGATTGGATTTTAGAGTTCCAAGAAAGACACTTAAAGGATATTATATCTTCAGAATCAAACGGTAAGGGCGATTTATTCGGCCATTGGTGTAAAGTAATATTCAAGAAAACACCTAACGAAAAAACAGGAACTTTGGTTAGATATCCAGTTAGATACGGCAGAAAAGACGGAAAAAGTATTTGGGTTGAATATGAAGTTGTAGACATGATGTTACAATGGGATATGGCCGTAAGAAAAGGGGCTTGGATAACTATTTCAGACGAACTTATAGAAGAGGTAAAAGCTGAAACAGGTAAAGATATGGACAAACAGCACCAAGGTTTAGACAATCTTAAAAAATACATAGAAGAGAATAAAGAAATTGGAAAATTTTTATTTTTTAAATTTAGAGATGTCCTTAAAAAATCCTAAACTATGTGTATAACTTTATGGGAGCGTACTGGATTCGATTTAGGGTCTTACGCCAAATTGCAAGCAGAGGATGATAGTCGGCCTCTTAAATCATCTATCTAGGTATTCAACTGCCAATAATAACGTTGATATGGCTCCTTCACTAGCTGAAGCTGATGCGATTCTCGCTCAGTACGGCTGGACTGAAGAAGTCGCTGTAGCTGCGTAAGCTACCCGTCCTACTCTGGATGCTCGTTAAGGAGCTAGGGCGTCGATAGCGAGCAAAACACTGGTTAAGTCTGGCTGAGTCTCCAGTAGTTTAAAAAAAGATAGGCCAAACTTTACGTGAAGTTGTCGGTAACAGACACGTATCGCACATAAACCGAATAAGCTTGTAGCATATTTGAGCCAATGGCTTTAAAGACGCGGGTTCGACTCCCGCCGCTTCCACCATTTTTACATGAGACTTTACAACATACACGGCAGACTTCAGAACAGGAGCGTATCTAAATACGTAATTAATTGGGATGAAAAATCAAGATCGAAACTCCAAAAACGGGTAAAAGACTTTCTAAAAACATATTGGAAAGGCCATATAGTGTACGAAGAGTTTCCGGTTTATGGGACAAGAATGAAAGTAGATATCCTCAACGCCACAATAAAAGTAGCAGTAGAGGTTAATGGTCCGCAGCACAATAAATTTAATAAATTTTTCCACAATAATTCAAGAGCTAAATATTTAAACTCAATTAAAAGAGATTGGGAAAAGTCTCAGTGGTTAGAAAAAAACGGCTTCACTCTAATAGAGTTGGAAGAAAGTGATTTAGATGAACTTTCGAGAAGCTACATAAAAAAAACTTTCGGTGTGAACATATAAGGTTGATCGATGAAAAAATATATATATAATCATTCTGAACACACGGTTCATTGCGGAAAAGAAAGAGACAAAAAAAATGGATTCAATATACTCGATACAAATAGAAAGACACGTTTTAGGCGGATTAATAAAGCACCCTAAACTTTTTCCAGACTTAGAAAAATACATATCAGAAAAGGACTTTATAAACGAAGTCCATCAAACAATTTTCTGCGTACTCAGAAGCTCGCTTTTAAAAAACGAAAACGTAGACACTGTAGTTTTAGCGGAAAAAATTAAAAACATCGGCATTTCATTTAAAGATGATATCAATATATATGATTACCTAGAATCTATAGCCTTCATCTCCATAAACGCTAAAGGACTTTTTGAGTCAGCACAAGAACTAGCCAAGCTCTCAGTAAGGAGAAACATTTACCACAAGTGTGATGAAATTAAAAAATTTCTAAAAGAAAACGGGGAAAAAGAAATAGAAGACATAGTTGGAGAAGTAGACACGCTCTATGGCGACCAACTTAAAGAGTTTGAGGTAATCGAAAATGAGCCTGAACTACTTTTAGATGATCTACAAGGCATGATAGAAGAGCGCGGCGAAAACCCTGTAGATGAATTTGGCTTCTTAACTCCTTATCCAGAATTCAACAAGCTCTACGGAGGATTGAGACCCAAAAACCTATACGCAGTAGTAGCTAGACCGGGACAAGGTAAGTCAACTTTTATAACAGACTTATGTAGAAGAGTTTCGAAACAAAGCAATGTTCCTGCGTTGATTCTTGACACAGAAATGGAGACTCAAGACGTAAAGTTCAGAATAGCTTCAGCTATTAGCGGGGTCTCCTTGTGGCATTTAGAAACAGGAAACTGGAGAAGGAACCCTGATTTAGTAGAAAAGGTTCGGTCAGCGTTTAAGGAAATCAAGGACAACAAGGTTTACCATTACCCAGTTGGCAATAAAAACATCGATCAATTATGCTCCTTCGTAAGGAGATGGGCCTTGTCCACTGTAGGAAGAGGCAAGCCATTCGTGCTAGGATATGACTACATAAAACTTACGGGAGAAAAAGTGGGAAATAACTGGGCAGAATACCAAGCCATAGGCGAAAAAGTAGATAAACTTAAAAAGCTTTCTGAAGAACTAAACTGTCCAATAGTAACTGCTATGCAAATGAACAGAAGCGGAGAAAATTTCAACAGACGCGCTGGATCAGTTGTCGATGACAGTTCTGCTATTGCTCAGTCAGATAGATTACAGTGGTTTGCTTCGTTCGTTGGAATATTTAGAAGAAAAACCGTGGATGAAATTGCTAGTGACGGAGAAAACTTTGGTACTCATAAACTTATCCCTATTAAAACCCGCTTCCAAGGCAGAGAAGCGGCTGGTCACCATGATTTAGTAAGGCGAGTCTCCGAGGACGGCGCTGTTAGATTTGAAAATAATTTTATAAACTTTGATGTGCGAAATTTTTCCGTAGAGGAGACGGGAACGGCTGCGGATATAGCCAGACAAGAGAATATGCAGTTTAACTTAAATGAAAACAACGACAATGATGGCGGAGTTTTATAATGGATTTTAAAAACATACTACTAGACGTTGGGTATTCTAACATAAGGGATAACGGTAGAGAATTCCGCATGAAACCCATATACCGCGACTCAAGTAGTGGAACAGTTCTTTCTGTCAGAAAGGACACCGGACACTTTATAGATTTCAGCAAGCAAATCAGCGGCTCTTTCGAATATCTTATACAGCTTTCCTTAGGGTTAAAAAATATAGACGAAGCAAAAGTTGTACTAAAAGATAAGTGGTCTGTAAATGGAGAAATTAAAAGAGAACACAAGCCTTCCGTTTCTAGCCAAAAAATATTTCCTTCTTCGTATTTAGAAAAGATAATTTCAGAGCACGAATACTGGGAAAACCGAGGCGTCTCCAAACTTACCTTAGACTTATTCGAAGGCGGAGTAGTAAAAAACGGCACTATGGCTGATAGATATGTCTTTCCAATATTTAATTCCAAAAGAGAACTTATAGGCGTAACAGGAAGATACATCAAAGAAATACCAAAAGGTAAAAATTTTCCAAAATGGCTCCACAGAGGAAGAACTTCAGAATGGAAATACCCGCTCCAACTTAACTATCAAATAATAAAAGAAAGAAAAGAATTAATATTAGTAGAAAGCATTGGAGATATGCTTGCTTTATGGGAAGCAGGTATTAAAAATACTTTAGTTGTATTTGGTCTAAATTTAAGCCCATCTTTGATAAGTTTATTAATTAAATTAGATCCTAATAAAATTTTTATATCTTTTAACGATGACTCAGATAATAATAATGCAGGTAATAAAGGTATCGAACTAGCCTTTAACAAACTTAAAAGTTACTTTGATTTATGTCAGCTACAGATTGCACTCCCTACGCGGAATGACTTTGGGGATATGACCCCGCAAGAGATCTCGGAATGGAAAGAAGCGAATATCTTAAAGAAGTCGAATTCACCTTAAAAGAAATCATTAAGGATGAAGAATTAGTAAAAATAATCAAACATTCCCTAGAAAAAAGCGAAAGAGAATTATCATTTAACTCTTACAGGTACGGGATGCGCCAACCAGATAAATCAAAAAGACCCCAACTTAGCGAAGAAAGTTATAATAAAATAATTAAAGTTAAAAAAGCTAGGAACCTCATTGACTATTTGATACTTTTACGGCAAAATAAAGATAAATAAAGACAAGGGGGGAACAATGAGACTAGATCATATAGCTTACAGGTCAAAAGATAGATATAAAACCGCCCAATTTTTCAAAGACACCCTTGGATATAGTATAGGAACAGAATTTCAAATTAAATTTGATGACGGAGGAAAAGCGGATTGTATAGCGTTAGTTCCACCTGAAAACAGAACCCCAGAAACTAACTTGTGGAGAATGGAAACCCACCTCTCTTTAAACGAAATTGAAACAGAAACCCCTGTAGAATACCACGCTCCTCCAGAAATTTTCGTGAGCGATGGCCCCAAAGGAAGTATTGTGGGTGATTGGGTGGCCGAAAGGGGCGGCATTGGAGGGGTTCACCACATAGCTTATCAAGTAGAAGACGTGGAGGCCACTATGAAAGAGTGGAGAGAGAAGGGATACGCTGAGTTCTATTCTGACGAACCGATGACTTGCCCCGGACTTGTTCAAGTTTTTACTAAACCCTCTGAATTAACGGGAGTAATTTATGAACTTATTAAAAGAGATGGTAAAGGATTTTGTGAGCTTAATGTCAAAGGCCTCATGGAAAGTACTAAAGGATAATATGAGAGATTTCGAAGGCAGAAACTACATTAACGGCGAATGGAAAGAGACCGCCGAAATGTATACAAAGATAAACCCCGCCACAGGAAAAGCGCAAGGAGCATTCCCTTTAAGCGGTCCAATAGAAGTCGAAACCGCCGTAGAATCAGCGCGTAGAACTTTTAAAAAGTGGAAAAAAGTAAGCAGGTTCGTTCGCTCTGACTATATGAATAAGGTCGCGCAATTAGTTGAGAGGGACAGAGAAAAGCTCGCTACCGCAATTTCCCTAGAAACAGGTAAAAGTTATAATGAAAGCATCGCAGAAGTTAATGAAGCCCTACATATGGCTCAGTTTGCTTTTGGTTCTGGCCGCTACAGTCATGGCGAAGCTGTGGCTTCAGAGATTGAAGATAAAGATTCTTATATGCTTAGGAAACCAAAAGGTGTAATAGCTATCGTAACACCGTTTAATTTTCCGCTAGCAATAGGTATGTTTTGGAATGCTGCTCCCGCTATCGTAGAAGGAAACACAATAGTAATAAAACCAAGTGAAGACGCACCAATATCAACGCAAATGGCTGTACAAATATATGAAGAAGCTGGCATCCCTCATGGAGTCATTAATTTGGTTCATGGCCGTGGTGATACTGGCGATCTTTTGGTTAGGGCTGATGTTGATCATATTTGTTTTACTGGTTCCGCTGACGTCGGACAACATATTCGTAAAGTGGCTGCTGAGTCTTGGGATAAAACAACCTCCTGTGAATTAGGCAGCAAATCAGCATGTATTGTGTTCGATGATGTTGAAGTTCCGTTAGCTCTAGAAGCATGCATCGCAAGCGCATTTAAACTTTCAGGCCAAAGATGTGTATCCTCTGGGAGGATTTTAGTACAAAGAACTATTTATAATGATTTCGCGAGAAGGTTTGCTGAGAAAGCTAGCGAACTTAAGACGGGAAATCCTTTTAAAAAAGTTGTAAAATCTACTGGCATGCCAGAAGCAGTAGCTTGGGACGAAATGACCCCCAATGAAGAGATTTACTACGGCCCAATTATCAACAAACAAGGCTACGAAAAAATTACTAAGTACAATGAAATGGTAGAAGCCGATCCTGAAGCAGAAATACTTCTACACGGCTCAAGAGTAAACACAACTAATCGAGGAGTAGATCAAGGGTACTATCTTTCTCCGATGGTTTATAAGAGTGAGTGGCGCGGACACGAAGCGCCTTACTTAAGGGATGAAGTATTCGGGCCTCACGTAGCCATTATTCCATTTGATACCCTAGAGGACGCTATTAGAATTTACAATGATACAGATTACGGGCTTGCCGTAGGCGTACTTACAAATGATTTCAGGAAAGCTAGAGTTCTTCGAGACGAATGCGATGCTGGAATGATATATTGGAACGGAGGATCTATAGCTGCTGAATCTCACTTAGCTTTTGGAGGCGTTAAAAAGTCTGGAAACGGATTTCCCAGCGCAGCAAGAACATTCAGAGCAGTAACTCACGAGATTAGCTGGACAGTAAATCATGCCGATAGGTTAACGTTCCCTCAAGGCATGAAATGAGAACCTTCTTGTTCAAACTTCTTTTTAAGCTGACTTGGTGGGTCGCCCCCAACACCCCAAGGGTTAATAGAGTTTTCGATTTATACCTAGAAGAGACAAAAAGAGAGGAAGACCTTCTTAAATGCCAAAAAAGGCAAGCAGAGATGGACTCCTGCACTCAACCAAGAACTCCGACTTATGAGCACCTCACCACTAAAAAACAAAGAGACTTATATCGCGCAGTGATGCCTCCTAGGTCTTCTGATTCAGGTCAACCAAGAAGTCATTATTCTGATTATCAAGAAGCCAAAGCTTATCACGAAGGAGAAGCTTACCACGAAGAAAAATGAAAAAACCATTAGTAGCTGTAGTAGATTGGAAAAAATCCCCAAGAGGAAGTCAACGTTG
>MDSZ01006491.1_pt1 | contig 33562 bp, 31 predicted proteins | sample 811201 | NCBI WGS metagenome assembly MDSZ01 (sample SAMN05326647, study PRJNA326480) | marine metagenome | isolation source: seawater | place: Indian Ocean: North | collected 2010
ATGAGCTTCTCTAGAGGAGTTGTGGGGAATAACGCACCCCCCTCTAAAGATAGCAACAGAGAAGCCAGAGTCAGACAGAAGAGTGTGAGCATTACTCTCTGACTGGAGTTCAATTCATACTGGCCGAATCCGGAATCTGCTCCTATGTTTACAATGAGGAAGAACAGAGTCAGTAGCATAATGGCAGCAAGTTCCGGACGAAGCATCATACTCTGATTTTCTTCCCGATGGGAATTGAATACTACATAGAGGGACACTGCCGCTGCGAAGGGGGCCAATCGAGAAATTTCCGTAAGATTGTCAGGGTTATCGAATGCCTGGACGAATGAGGAAATCACGATTGGGGAGATGATCAACGTGGTCAAAGCGAGATTCTTTCCGAGACCTTCTTCATCAGAGTTGAGTTTGAATAGATGGATTTGATAAATAGAAGATGCGATGATTATTACCGAAAGAGCGTCACTGGACTCCTCTAGCATTGGGATGTTTATGGATGCTAGAAGAAGAAGCATTGGTGGGCCATCCAGCACGCCAAGCCGACCTCGCTTCTGCGCCCAGGTTCCCAAAATCAGCAGAACAGGGAAAAGGAAGTATGCAGATCCCTCTACAGAAGAGAGTGAGTATCCCCCAAATGAGGCTAGGACTCTCTCGTTGGCCGATCCTATTGCTGCTGAGAGCCACCAAGAGGCGACCATGGCGACGAAGGTTAGGCGGACCACCCAGTCTCTTGCTTGGGGTCTCGTCTCCAAATAGACAAAGGCTGCGATCCCCACAGTCCAGCCAATCAAAGCGGCCTCATCGACTAACAACGCCAAAGCGAGGGCCAGTCCAACGGGCATTGCGGGAGTTCGCTGCATGTACGTAGGGGCGAACCAACCAACTAGAAGCGCGAACCAAAGCCAGAATGTCAGTCCGAACGGGTACTTTGTAACCGCAATGCCTGCGAAAATGAAGTCGGCCCCGTCATTGGTAGCAATAACTTGACAGAACAGAATAGCGGAGACGACTACCCCGGAGCCATTCTCAATCATTTTCTTGGACAGGCTCCTGTCTGTTGCGGTTATTCCCACCATTACTACCGCTGGAACTAGCAGTGAGGCGTGCTCAATCTCGCCCTCCCCCATCAGTACAATGAGAATAGGTAAAGCGACGGCCATTCCCGAAGATAGTAGGTACAGTAGTGAGCGATCCAACCTTAGTGAGTACAATATTGCCGATCCAGAAAGCATAACGAATGAAGAAGTTAGGAAAATCTCCAATTCCCCTCTAGAATAATCGAGCCAAATTCCAATCGCACTGAAAGCTAGACAGAGTGGGGCTAGGATGACTGTTGTCCTAGGCAGGGTTCCTAGAGAATGCCTTCGAATCGACCTAGTACTAATCTCCATCACAAGGATAATGCTCAAAGTTTGAAGTGTGGCCAGCCAGACTGGCATCCATACTTCGCCTTCTTGGACCTCGATCCAATTCCTCTCCTGACCGGCGTAGAACACTGCGAAGCGGGGCAACCAGACTGCTGAAAGGGCGCCCATGAGGACTGCGATAGCCCCGCCATACTCCTCAATAGGATTTTCTCCTCGATCTTGCCCATGTTGAAACCGAAACCACTCATGAAGGCCGATTACTGAAAGCGCCGTTAGACCGGTAAGTAATCCCAGGGTCAGGTATGAATAGTCGTCGTTGACGTTCACAATGGTGACGTAGTATATTGCATACGCAAGCATCATCCCTCCTGCAATAAGTGAAGCATAAAGGCCAACAATGGAAGCGTCATAATCTGGGCGAAGGACTGTATTTTCCGGGCTATTGCTCATGGTCACTGTTAGTAAGTCGAGGCTATTTAGTTACTGCCGGAACTGATTTGCCCCCTCCCCCTTACACTAGGAAGGCTTGAAGACACGACTGTATTGGCGAGAGTGCTACGGGACTGTAGCTCAGCTGGGAGAGCGCCGCACTGAAGATGCGGAGGCCGCTGGTTCAAGTCCGGCCAGTCCCACCATCAAACCGCATCGGAGAGGATTTCCGACTGAATTGCGTGAATTTTCGAAATGCCTTCTACTGCTGCATCGACGAGTGAGTTCAATTCCTCCCTGGTATATGTGGCCTCTTCCCCAGTGCCTTGGATTTCCACGAAGTCTCCTGAACTAGTCATTACCACATTCATATCGACATCTGCATTGCTGTCCAAGATGTAGTCGAGGTCAGTCCAGACCTCACCCCCGACCATCCCTACGCTCAAGGCGGCTACGTCATTTGGCATCACTGAGAGCTCGTGTGAAGCCATCTCCTCACTAGTCAGGGTTTCTGGCTTTGCCCCCTTCCTAATTTGTTCTCGAGACAGCCTCTTTTCCTTGGGCAGGCAATCGCCGGAAGAAATTAGCCTTCTGACTGCTAGTCTTAGTGCAATGCTGGCAGCAGTAATCGAAGCACACCTTGTCCCCCCATCTGCGTTCAGTATATCGCAATCGACCGTTAGTGCAACTGGGCCGAGATTCTCCAAATCCACTGCCCCTCGAAGTGAACGAGCTACCAGCCTCTCAATCTCCAAGGTCCTCCCCTTGGCCCCGCCCCTTTCTCTACGGAACCTAGAGTCCGTTGAGCCCGGGAGAAGAGAATACTCTGCATGCACCCAACCCCTATCCGAGTCTCTTGGGAACCAGCGAGGGAGCGAGTCCGCCTTTGTGACACAAACCAAGACGTGGGTGTCCCCCTGGCAATACAGCAGTGAAGCGAGAGCGTTTTTGGTAAAGTCAAGACTGACCTCGATACTTCTCATTTCGTCATTCAGCCTATCGATGCTCCCCACACCTGACTTTACTTTCGCCATAGACGTCCGAAGCAAGACCATCGGATGAATCATTCGCGTAATGCGTGAGGGGGACGATAGGTTTCTACTACTTCTGGATTAGTTGTTATGTAAGGGCCGCCGATTAAATCCACACAGTAGGGGACCGCAGCAAACACAGAATCTAGGATTTCTCTTATTGATCTGGGGGATCCTGGAAGATTAAGGACCAATGAAGATCCTCGAATCCCGGCAGCCTGTCTGGAAAGCATCGCTGTAGGGACGTAATTCATCGAAATAGCCCTCATCTGCTCCCCGAATCCGGGAAGAATCCTGTCGCATATCGACTCCGTGGCTTCGGGAGTCACGTCCCTTGGTGAAGGTCCGGTGCCCCCTGTTGTGATCACCACTGAACATCTATCGATCTCGATAAGTTTGACCAAAGCTTCCTCTATGGAAGTTTGGACATCAGAAACCAGAACTCTTACTACCTCCCACTCCGAGGTCAAAGCTTCTTCAAGAAACCGTTCGATTTCTGGGCCGCTGAGGTCTTCATACTCTCCGGAATTGGCCCTGTCAGAGGCAGTTAATACGCCGAATCTACATATCCTTTCTCCGTGCATTGTTTATCCGCATGAGGTGTTGGAGAAAACGCCGTCGGTATTTTACTGAAACATAAGCACGTTCAAAGACCGCCAATTCGAGCCGCTGTTCCCGGAGGTAATGAGGTGCCCAGTCTACCCCAACATGCACTGACAAACTTTTCTCAAACTAAGTCGTGCCTGAAGGCATTGATGAAAAATAAATCTTTGAACAGAGTAGTCTCTGCACCCGCCTACTGAGAGTCGGGTGATTAAATGAGCGAGTTGACAAAATATACTAGCCAAATAGCAGTGGTAAAACAAGAATGCCCAGATGCAGACGAAGATGAAATCGGCAAGGAGTTTTCCAGATACGAAGAGGATTTCCTAATCCCTCCAGAGGATGCTCTGAGATCCGTAATTAGGAAATTTCAGACAGATACTGGGAGTGATGCTTCTTCCATCTCCACGGCCCCTTTTCGTGCAGAAAGGAAGGTTGATAGGTTCGATGAATTGGACGCAGAAGATCGTAACGTGACAATCGAAGTGTCCGTGATTTCTTACACACCTCGGGCCCAGATGGTAAGGGGCGAGGAGCGTCAGATCGCATTCGGATGGATAGAGGACAATCCATGGGGAGCCAGTTCGGAGAGGAGTCGTTGGGACTATAGGGACTGGAGTGGGAGGGAAGGCAATCTTTCCCCTGGCTCCATAGTCCGACTTGAGGGGGCATCAGTAAACGAGTGGAATGACAAAAGATCGTTGAATATCAACAGAACGACTAGGGTTACGGTGCTCAAAGAAGGGAGTGGGTCGGCCCCCCCACAAGGGGATGAGCCAATCAGCATCTCAAGGGCTTCCGAAATAGAAGGATTTGTCAACGTCGTAGGAAGGGTCATTGCATCAAAACCCGATGTCATAGTTAGAAGAGATGGGAGTGGCGAAATTCCAGTAGTAAGAGGTAGAATTGCAGATTCCACCGGAAACATCGGATTCCTGTCTTGGAAAGACTTCGACCATGATACTGGCGCACTGGTAAAGATAGTAGGAGCTTCAGTTAGGAAATTTAGGGAGACCCCTGAAATCAATATTAACGACGGGACAGTGATTGAACCGTATCATGATGCAGAATTTCCTGAGTTAGCGGATCTTTCTGAATCCTCAAAGGTGACAATATCCGACCTTAGGAATGGGATGAGAGATGTTTCTATTTCCCTACAGGTTGAGAGTTGGAATCAGAGAACGTTCGAGGCTGGCGATGGGAGTTCTAGAGTCGTAAGAAGCGGTGACGTAATGGATCCTAGTGGAAGGTGCAGACTTACTGCGTGGTGTGAATTTGACCCCAATCCTGGAGATATCATCAGGATTGATGGGGGCAGGGTTCAGTTCTGGCAAGGATCGCCTGATTTGGTAATTGATGATATCAAGCAAGTTTCCAATGTTGCTAACTCAGACTGGAGAATAATTGATCCAGAAAATCACTGGGTCGAGGTGGATCTTACCAGCATAACAAATGGTGGTTCAAGAAGAGGAATTACGACTTCTGGAAAGATTGTGGGCATTAATAGTGGATCGGGAATTATTGAAAGGTGTCCCGAATGTAGAAGGATGTTGAGGGATGGATCTTGCATGGAACATGGCCCACAGAGGGGAGAAGAGGATTTGAGGATTAGATTTGTTTTGGATGATGGAGTCTCCAATGCGAACCTATTCCTTGGTAGAGAAGCAGCAGAAAGGTTCCTTGGATCGAGCATGGAAGAAGTAAAAGACGAAATCTCCAAGATTGGGGGAGACGGTTTTACAGCCCAACTAAGGGATAGAGTACTTGCAAAAAATATGGTTATTTTTGGCAGATGTAGTGTTGATGGGCAAGGCGCTATGTTGTTTGCAGATCGAGTAGAAATCCCTGAGTCGGATCATGTTCAAGATGCCGAAGATGTTATGGAAAGATGGGGGTTAGAGATATGATTGGCCAAACAGGCAATCTTAGAGTCAGGCAGAGTGCCATTCGAATCTTTGCACAGGAATATGCCGAGTCCTCTTTGGTCGAGAGGGGCGTAGGAGAATATGATCCATCGTTTGTCATTTCAAAAATCGGAGCTAGAATTAACAGATGTTTGGTTTCTGGAGGTTTGGAGCGATTTGAGAGGAGAGATGGCGATTCAGGGCCATTCTACAGGGGCCAAATTAGAGACCCATCCGGATCATTTTACTTCGATATTGCGCCATTTCAACCAGAATTGCATCCAGAAGCAGAAGAGCTTCTGGCCAGATTTGAATCAGGGGACTCCTTGCTCATCTCAATAGTTGGAAGGGCAAAGTGGAGCGAATCTGAAGATGGGGGGATTTTCACATCGATCCGAGCCGAAAACTTCGTCGAAATTGATCAGGAGGCCTACAAATCATGGATGGTTGATGCTGCGAATTCAACTCTTCGGAGGCTAGATTCGTATTCCAAGACGGTGGGCATGGAGCAAAACTTTGAGGATTATAGAAACGTAGGAGTACCCATCGATTTGATTGATGGGCTATTGAAGGCGAGAATGCATTATTCTGATTTTGATACAGAGTCATACATGGTCTGGATTCTCAAAGCACTCTCAACGGCAACTGGAAGAATCAATGAAACCATAGAAGTTTCAATTGGGTCCGAGATGAGTTCCTTTGAAGAAGAATCTGTGACAAAAGCTGGAAAATCTGATCCTAGAGAAGCGATAATCGGGGCACTCTCCAAGGCCGGGGATTTGGTGGAGTATGACTCCCTAGTGGGGGCCTGCATTTCGTCGGGTTCATCTAGGGAGGAGGCGGAAGATATGATTGAACACCTTAGGGATGTGAGCAAGGAAATTTCCGAGCCGAGATTTGGTTTCTTCACAGTTCCATCTTGACCATCAGTCCTGGATAGTGTCCGAAGAAGCGAGCTTCTTTCGGATTCTCTTAATTGCATCCTCAGAATTCTCCTGGACGAATTGAGGATCGCGCCCAGAATCCATTTCGGCGCCCTTAACTTCAGCGATATTGGTGGCAACGACTAGTACCCTGCTCCTGACAAATGGTTCGCTAATTGGCCAGCCTCTTCTTTCCGCCAGCCTCAGCAGAAGTTCCTTTTCCGAAACGCCCCAATGCCCTGCATGACTCCTGAGGATTGTTCCGACCATTCGTTCAAGGTCCGCCACCCTGGCTTGAATTGTCAACAGATCCCCCTGTATGTTGCTCGGCTGCTTGTTTAATCCAGCCACAAAGGAGTCCATGGCATCTTCCAATAGTGCCTCAGTTGGGACTTCATGAAACGATTCTTTTGCCACTAATGGGGGGCGAGAGGGTTTCTGAGGGGTCCCATCTGGTTTTCTAATTGGGGCGGATTGGATGCCATTCCTTCTGAGGCTCCTCTTGATTCGGCCCCAACCATTAATCTGGCTGGTTAGAACGCCAGCAACTCTGCCCATTAAGACGGTCCTATTTCCGGTTAATTCGAGTTCAAGTCTTTTACACAACTCATGAAGATCATCCCTACTCATTTCTGCCAGATTCTCGATTGTCATCCTCCTGGAATCGTAGTTCAGATGTAGCCAGAGCCTTTGCCTCCTTTCTTTATGGGATCCTGACGACTTGATTCCGAACACCTTGAGAACCTCTCCAATTTTCTTGTGGGGCATAGATTGAATCCCTTCCCATGACAAATCCAAGTCGGGAAGGATTTCGTTACGAATTAATCGGGCACGGAGTACCTCGACTGAACCCGACTTAGGTACTCCGCATTCCTCAGCCCTCTGCCTCAAATTCTGGAGTCGGCCAGTATATATCGAATTTAGCAATTCTGTGCTGACCATCATGTGACGAACAGATGTCGGAGATGCAACCATAGTTATCGATTGCCCTAGAATTGTGATTTCGAATGGCATTTACCAACTGAGTTAGCTTCTGCGACCCTATCCAGAAAGGAATGGAGGTGCAGAACTATCCGAGGGGTGATCCTTTGGGACTTCCCTGGTGGATTCCTCAATCAGTGTTTTCCAATCTAATAGGAATCCAATGACCGCATATTGGTATTCCCCTCGGACCACCAGTCGATCAAGGGACAGAGTCCTCCTGCCATCTGCCGATAAGGTCTCAACCCTAACTTCAACCCTTACTTGCTCTTCGATAATTTGCCCCTCTGAGTCATGACAGGCCTGTTCCAGCGTGATGTCCCTGTTTTCTTCGGCTTGTCTTAGAAGTGTCCCCACCTGGCAGTGCCTGACATGAATTCCAGTTGTATCGTGAAATGACTCATTCAGATCCGCCAATATTCTACTCTGTACCCAGAGGATTGTGTTTCCCTCAGGTTCAGTAATAGACTCGGAAATAGAGTTCGGCAGACCTGCCCTAGAAATGAAGACGATTAGGTCAGAATATGGTTTTGGAAGAAAATGTGGAGCCCCCCTTTTAGTTGGAGAAACCAGCAGAGTGTGTCGCCTTTCTGTTTGTCCTGAATTGTCGTATTCGGCTCTAGAAATGACGAATCCGTCGATCCTGCCCTCTTCGAGAAGTTCAGCGAACCACCTGGCCCTCTCGATCTTATCTGATGGTGGCTTTCTTCTTGTGCAGAGTTCATTCGCTTCCTCGGGAGTGAAAGGCCTCAGATCCGGTCTGGCCCTCAACAACTGTCTACGAACGAGTTCTGAGTCTGATACAATTATTGCAGATTTGGGCTGGTACATTAGTCGGTTGGGGGAAACCAACACTAGGCTTGGCCTCTTAGGAGTGAGGGCGCCAATAATCTGAAAGCCGAGGGAAGAGAATTCCCCCTCCATTCCAATGGTCTCAAATGCTGGTAAGGCGATTAAATCAAGATCCCCACTTGCTAAGCTGGATAGCCCCGTTGCAAGTTCGGAGATTTCAGTAACTGAAAATTGCTTGTTCGGGATAACGGTGGACTCGAGGTGAGGAATGACCTGGGAGCGGACATTGCATTCGGGTGTATCCAGAGATCCCACAACAATCTGGTTTTTCATCGCATCCACCTCAAGGGAGGGGGCACGCCTCATGCCCATTCTAAGCCGCGTGCGCACCCGTTGATATATGCGACCCTCGGCAGAGTAATCATGAGAGTCGAAAACGTCGAGGAGATGGATCTAGATTCGATTAGGAACTTGGTCGAAGAAGCCATTGAAGGCATGGTCCTCGAGAAGATGGAGGCGCCTTTCGATAATCCTGTAATGTCAATTGCCAAAGACGTCCTATTGAGTGGTGGGAAGAGGTACAGGCCAATGCTGGCACTTATTGGGTTCAAGGCGGCTGGGGGCGAAGACATAGAAGAGGTTCTAGATCTAGCACTTTCTGCGGAGCTCATTCACACAGCGACCCTGATTCACGACGATGTCTACGACCAATCGAAGATGAGACGAGGGAAGCCCACAATTCATTCATCCCATGGAATTGCTCATGCGATTATCGCTGGGGACTACCTTTTCTCGCTAGGCTTCGAATTCGGGGCGAAGTACGATGACAGAGTAGTGGGAAGGGTGAGGGACTCTTGTGCAGCAGTGGCCTCAGGAGAGATTCTTCAATTTGAACACATTCACAATCTTAATACTAATCCCGAAGATTACTACTCGATTATCGACGGTAAAACTGCGATGCCGTTTGCCTCCGGGGGTTCATGTGCCGCTATGATTGCAGGATCCAGTGAAGAGATAGTAGAAGCTGCATGGGGCTATGGCATGGAGTTGGGTAGGGCTTTCCAACTGGTGGATGACCTCCTCGATCTGGTTGGTGAAGAAAAAATCGGAAAACCACGGGGCACTGATGTGCATGAGGGAAAGATGACCTTGCCAATCATATACGCCCTTACGATGTTGCATGGTTCCGATAGATCACATCTCGAAGACGTTCTGATAAATTTTAGAGATAACAGACTTCAGGAACTTGTGGAACTATTAGAACGGGCGGGATCCATGGAGTATTCCAGAATCTTGATTTCCAACCATGTGGAGAGGGCATTGAAGCACCTTGATGCGCTCCCCGATTCTGAAGCGAAGACACTTCTTGCCGAATTGGTAATGCTTTCTGAATCCAGAACGACGTGATGGAGGACTAATCCCTTGCCTGAGGAGAAATACTGGGATGCGATTATTGTTGGAGGGGGGCCCGCAGGAAGCACCACAGCAAGATTTGCCGCGGAAGGCGGAGCAAGAGTACTTGTTGTTGATGGCAGGGATCCAATTGGGAGCCCGCTGCAATGTGGCGAATTAGTCCCCACTAACGAAGAAATGAAGAGGCTATGCCCTGATGTTCCAGATATTGATGGGTTGTTCTTAACTCCTGAGAAAGCGATTTCCAGGGTCACGAAAAAGATGAGTCTGGTGCCCCCAAACGGGAAGGGCCTTGAATTCGAATTCGGGGGCTTGGTTCTAGACAGAGTCGCCCATGACATTGCCCTGGTTGAGTTGGCATCCTCCAAGGGGGTCGAGTACCTTGTTGGGAATAGGGTCGAAATGGTAGATGGGGACGAGTTGACGTTGTCCGACGGGAAAATTCTCAGAGCTAGGGTGATTGTCGGGGCCGGAGGCCACAACGATCCGATAAGGAGAAAGTTCTGGAAAGAAGAGTCGTTGAATATTCCAGTAAAGTTCTCCATAAAGAGGGGAAGTCATGCTGAATCATTGGAGCTGCATTTCGGATCAGTGGCTCCAGGTGGTTATGCCTGGGTCTTCCCAAAAAGTGAGGGGTCTAATATCGGAGTAGGGATTCAAAGAAAGTTGTCAAAGGGTAGGAGCCTGAATGAGTTTGCTGAAGCGTTCATATCCGAATACGAGGGGGAGGTTTCCTTCAATGGGGCTGGCTCCCTTCCAATGTCGGGCACCATCAATTCTTTTGTGAAGGGAAGATACATGTTAGTTGGGGATTCAGCGGGAATGGTTCTTCCTTCAAATGGGGCAGGCATTACCACGGCGATGATTGGGGGCAGGATTGCTGGCCAAGTAATTTCGGAGCACATTAATGAAGGATTAGATCTGTCTGAATATGAGCGAAGGTGGGAGGAGCAAATGGGATCAGTAATGAGAAACTCGAAGAGGTCTTTCCTTCTTGGGAGCCTGATTTTCAGACTTCCTGATTGGGCTTTGAACCTAGCTTTCAACCGCATTACTAAGGGAATGATCTGGAGGGCAGTAACGTGCCGGAAGGTCTTCTGGTTATTCTGAAGGAGACTTTGCGTGCCAAATTGTGGCCATACCTGGAAAAATCAGTCTGGATTTTACCTCCTCGAAACCAGTATCTCGCAACATCGACTCATACTCCTTGGTAGTTCCAAACTCAGAGTAGGTCTTGGTTAGCCACTTCCAAGGATGGTCTCTCTGACCGCAAATTATTCTGGCGTAAGTGCCAACCCAAATCCTCATCCAAAGGACACCGAGAAATCCGTGAACCCTGTTTACCTTCGCTGGATCAATAATGATTATTGGTGCCCCGGGCCTTAGTACCCGTAGTGATTCGGACAGGCCCGCCTTCTTATCGAACCAATCCCTGAATGAGAATAACGTACAGACTGCATCGAATGAGTTGTCCTCGAAGGGAAGTTCCTCGGCAATGGCCTCCACGAACTCAGCAGGACCTTCCCCTCTGGAGGATCGGGCTTCATTAACTCGATTCCGTGCTTCCTCTATCATTTCTGGGATTGGGTCCAGACATACCAAATCGCGTCCGATGACTTCCTCAGCAAAGCTTCCTGGCCCGCAGCCGATCTCCAGAATTCTTCCTTCTGGGAGCATTTTCCTGACGATTCTCCTCCATCTTGAAACCTGGCCCAAGGTGGCGAATCGGTTTATCCTATCGTAAACGGGAATTGTTGCCAATAGGTTTCTCTGCAATTCCCCCCATTCATCGTCACCCATGCCTTGCGCATCCATGGGTTAATCCCGGGGATCGACATATTTGGAACGTTCCCGTAGCAGGGCAATCTAGGATGTATACTCGTGGGACTCACTAGGTTATCATCATAAACTCCACATTGGTCGGAAATTGCACCGTAGGTGCATAGAATGGGAAAGGAGGAGGTTCTGCGAGCAATCAGACAAGCCGAGATCGGGGCAAAGGAGACCATTTCTAGGGCCGAAAGCGAGGCTGCAGAAATCATTTCCAAGGCCCGATTATCTTCTTCCGAAATAATAAAATCGGGAAGAGCAAACTCCGAAGAGAGTGCTCAGAATGTCATTTCGGAAGCGAGGAACGCTGCCGAGAATGAGGCTGGCAAGGTCTCCAAGGAAGGAGACTCGACAATAGGCTCGATACACGAAGGTGGAGAGGGCAAGAGAGAAGAAGCGGTTAACGCGGTTCTGGATGCTTTCAGATCCTGAAAAATTGAGGTTTTAGATGTCACAAGTTAATACCCAGCAGATGGGTAGGCTGGTTGCGGCCGGAAATAAGAATAAGCTGGATGATGCTATCCAAATCCTAGCTCGATTAGAGGCCCTGCACATTATCGACTACGATGGGGGGGAAGATGGTTTCTCCCTAGGTTCTCCCAATCCTAGTTCCGAAGTAGTTGGCAGAGACTTGATCAAAGCTAGGGCCGCAGCATCGATTATCAATGCTTCAGGTCCAGATCGAGTAGTCTCTGAAAGTCCAGTCAGAGAATCTCTGAAGGATGAGTTGCCGGAAAAAATCGAAGAGGTGCTGGAAGATAGTTCCAGAATAGATGAGTTGGAAAATGAAATTTCTTCGCTTTCTGAAGAAGAGTTGGCCCTTTCGATTGTTTCTCCCCTAGGGATAGACTTGGACCTTCTTGAAGGATTCGAGTCGATATGCTCATTCATTGGAACGGTTGACAGTTTAGAGGGCGCTAGGAAAGCTGCAGAATCTGGACTAATTATTGAGGCGACTGGTGGCAAGAAGGCACTGGTGGCCATATTCGTGAAGAATGATGTATCGAATTCGATTACTTCTGATCTGGATAAAGCTGGATTCGAATCGATTCAGATTCCTTTAGGGGAGGGTTCTGCTTCTTCCAGGCTCTCGGAAGTCAGGCAAGAGTTGTCCTCTCTTCTCGAGGAGAGGAATGACTTAGAAAAAAGAGTGGAAGAGTGGTCAAAAACAAATGGGGAGATGCTTCTTTGCGGCCTTGAGGTTCTGGAGAGGGATCACTCAGTCCTTACGGCCCCGGTCAGGGTTGCAGTTTCGGAGCATGCCTTCGTGATTGATGGTTGGCTGGTCATGGATAGGTCCGAGGAGGTTCAGGCTGAACTAAGAAAGGTGTGCCTCTTTACCGAAGTAACTCCATTCAAGATGGAGGCCGGCGGAGGTGGTCACGGTCACTCCGATCACCATCATTCCCAAGAAATGCCCCCAATTGCATTCTCGGAACGCAACGTGAGCAGGCCTATGGAATTGCTTACCGATGCTGTGGGGAGGCCTGCCTATGGTAGAATCGACCCAACAGTGTTCATGTTCGTTACCTATCCAATTTTCTTTGGAATGATGTTGGGGGACATGGCTTACGGACTGGTTACAATGAGTCTTGGACTGCTAATTCTAAGCCGATCGGGGACAAACGAGATGCTCAACCTAGGTGGAAAATTCCTGATGTACATTGGTTTTGGAACGCTTGTTTTCGGATACCTCTATGCAGAATTTGCTGGTTGGGAGATTTTTCCCCATTACGGTACAAACCCTGCAGAAGCACTAACAATGCTGTATCCGGATATTCCAGAAGGCGAGTACCACGTTTGGCATGCTTCCCTACCTCTTGGAATAGAGTTGGCATTCCCATTCCATAGAGTGGTAATGGTTGATGATCATGGCAATCTTGAGCATCTGATATTACTGACAATTTACCTGGGAGTGATTCACGTTTTCCTAGGGCTCTCGATAGGCTTCAGGGACATTATGCTGCATGGAAATGGGCATGGCGGTTTTGGTTTTGTGTGTGCCTTTTTTGAGAAGGGGGTTTGGATGTTCCTATTAGTTGGAGGTTTCATGTTTGCGTATGGCTTCATTGGACCGGGTTCAGAGGAGTTACGGAACTCCGGCGCCGCAGTTGCCATTTCAGCAACTGTGATGTTAATGTGGACCCTGTACAAGTACCATGGAGTCCCCTTTCCAATAAACATTGGATTGGCCCCAATCGAAGCAGTTGGAATGATGCCGACAGTTATTTCCTATGTCAGGCTGTTTGCAGTGGGAGTGGTTGGCGTTAAAATAGCTGAGACGGGCAATTCCATGCTATTCGATGAAATTAGTATTGATGAGCCGATAATGGCTATGGTCCTAGTTGTTGGATGGCTGGCAGTCCAATTCTTTGCATGGGGCCTCGGAGTTTTCAGCCCGAATATCCATGCAGCAAGACTTCACTTCGTAGAGTGGATGAGGCAATATTACGACTCAAGTGGGGAGGCGTTTCGACCATTCGGCCTTGATTCACGTTACGTGGAGGTTGATTAAATATCAGATTCCAAGCCTAGGCTTGACAAAAAAGGAGGAAAGAAGAATGAACAACAGAAAAACAATGACTGGAATGAGCAGCATGATGGCCCTATTCTCGTTTGCAATGATTGCATCCGTGGTATCGGCCGCAGAGGGAGATGCCGAGACGACGGGCTACCACTGGGACTCTGCTAAGCTAGGCGCGGGAATTGCGCTTGGACTAGCTGGAGTGGGTACGGGCCTGAGCCAAGGACCAATCGGAGCCGCCGCGGTAGGAATGATAGCGGAGGACTCGAGCAAGTTCGTGACTGGGCTAATCTTCACTGCTCTACCAGAGACTATTGTACTGTTCGGATTCCTCGCACTGTTTCTGCTTTGAGCAGGGTGCGAGAAACCGAAAGTATGAGAAGGTGAGAAGATGACATTGGATGCATTAGCAGATGAGATTTCCAAGCAAGCTGAGGCGGAAGCAAGGTCTATTGTTGCTGCTGCAGAAGAGGAGGCTGGTCGAATAGAAGAGGATGCTCGCAACAAAGCTGCTGAAGCATCCTCGATAGCCGCAGAAAAGGCCGAGAGAGAAAGCACTCAACTATCCATAGAGGTTGTTGCCTCTGCTAGACAGGCTAATCAAAAGAGGGCACTCATTGCTCGTAGGGAGGAGTTGGACGCCACGTGGGAGACTGTCAAAGAAGAGGTCTCTTCTCCCAAAATGAAAGGAAGGAAAGAAATCCTTGATTCGCTACTAAAAGAAGCAAAGGGTTCCAAGAAAGGCATGGTAATGAGGCCCGTATCAACGGATAGAAACGCCCTTTCAAAGAGTGGCTTCGCCATGGGGGATGACATTGATGGGCTAGGGGGTTTCGTCCTAGAATCAGAAGACGGATCGACCGTTTTGGACTATCGATTTGACTTCAGGCTGGAATCGGCTTGGAAGGAAAGTCTTGGTAAAGTGAATAGTATTCTGTTCGGAGAGTAATGAGGGAAAAAAATGGCAAGGGCGCTGAATGGGCGATCGAATCTATACAATGCGGCTGCGCGGGCGAAAGCACGCAAGGCTTCTTTGATAGATCCAACCAGAATGCGCCAACTTGTGCAACAGGGAACTGACTCAATTGGTGCAAGCATTGGAGAACTGGGTTATAGGTCTGAAATGGACCTTTATGCTTCTAGGATGAGTGGTGCTGACGCCATAGAGGCCGCACTATTCCACAATCTTGACAATGATCTGGCTGGAGTCCTTAGATTCTGCCAAGGTCACTTGAAGTCCTTAGTGGCGATATATGTGAATAGGTTCGACTATGAAAAGGCGAAGACGGTCCTAAGGGCAGTCAACGGGGGTGCTTCGGATGAAGTGATCGAAAACCAGATACTGCCCTCGGAAAATCCACGGAATGCGCCTTGGCTGAACATAGTTAGGAGCACGGAGGGGCTCCAAGAGGCCGTGGAGGCGATGTCTGGTTTGCCCTTCGGCAAAACCCTATCCGATATGGAAGCAGACGCCACACTTGAACAAATGGAAAACGCCCTGGACATGCAATACTTCTCAGATGCGCTCAAAGCGGTAAGGGGAAGAGACGGAGGGCCAAGATTACTTAGATATCTAAGGATGGAAATAGATCACAGGAACATAGTCAACCAGTTTAGAGAGATTAGGCTGGAAGTGCCTATCGAAAAACGCCAGTCGATGGTGATTCCAGGTGGAAAGATCGATCCACAGACGATGAGGCAGGCCTGTCAATCTGAAAGTGACGAAGAACTGATTGAGTCGCTAAGAAGAAGTGACTCTTTCGACGACTCTGGGTTCGAAGAAGCGATGTCAGAGTCAATCAGGATGGGCAGTCTTGACCCCTATGCAGAATTACTATCGCATCAAAGGCATTCTGTATTGAAGCGTTTCTCATACCTAAGCCCGGTTTCCCCCTTCCCAATAATTTACTATATCGAGAGGAAGGCGCTTGAGGTTAGGAATCTCCGATTACTAGTTAGAGGGAAGGCCGTAGGTCTTTCGGACGAGGTATTGGAGTCGCACATGGACTACTGAGGTGAAGATTTGGAGATAGCAGTAGTAGGACCATTGGAATTCACTCTTGGATTCCAACTCGCAGGTGTTGAGAACCTGCACAACCCATCTGACGATGAGGAAATGGAGAATATTCTCAGATCCTTACTCAGTCAGGCAGAGGTCGGGGTGGTTGTTGTGGACAACTTCGATCTATTGAAGCTCCCAGAGAGACTGCGATTGCAGCTCTCTGAGAGCGTGACGCCCACTGTTCTGGGCATAGGGACTGAGGAGGACAACACCCTCCGAGAGTCAATCAAGTCGGCACTTGGTGTCGACCTTTGGAAATAGAAATTCGACAATAAAATAGGAAGTGAAAAAATGAGTGAAGAAAAAGGAGTAATATACCGGATTTCCGGACCAGTTGTGACTGCCATAGGGATTGCACCCAGAATGTATGAAGTCGTGCGAGTCGGTAATGAAGGTCTGATGGGAGAAGTAATCGAACTGCATGGTGACCAGTCTGTAATACAAGTTTATGAGGAAACTTCGGGAATAAAACCTGGAGAGCCCGTAGTAAGAACCGGACAGACACTGTCTGTGCAACTGGGACCTGGCCTTCTAACGCAGATATATGATGGAATTCAGAGGCCTCTGCCTAAGTTGGAGGAGACGATGGGGGTTTTCATTACCCGAGGGGTGGATGCTGATGGTTTGGACCTAAAGAAGCAGTGGGAATTCAAACCCACGGTAAAATCTGGCGATGAGGTCTCTGCAGGCCATGTAATTGGGACTGTTCAGGAAACTGAGACGATTGAACACAGAGTAATGGTGCCCCCAAATTCAGGAGGGGTTGTGAAGAGTATTGAAGCAGGATCATTCGACATAACGCAAACGATTTGTAAGCTGGAAGATGGGACTGAGATTTCGATGATGCAGGAATGGCCAGTTAGGCATCCAAGGCCGTTCGTACAGAAATATGCCCCGGATGTACCCCTGATGACTGGTCAAAGGATTCTAGATTTCTTATTCCCACTTGCAAAGGGTGGAACTGCTGGAATTCCAGGTCCCTTTGGTTCGGGGAAAACGGTTACTCAGCAGCAATTGGCAAAGTGGTCTGATGCTCAAATCGTCGTATACATTGGATGCGGGGAAAGAGGTAATGAGATGACTGAGGTACTAGACGAGTTCCCCCATCTTATTGATCCAAACACAAACAAGCCCCTGATGAATAGAACGGTGATGATTGCGAATACCTCAAACATGCCTGTAGCTGCAAGGGAGGCATCCGTTTACACGGGAGTGACAATCGCAGAATACTTCCGTGACATGGGTTACAACGTGGCTCTTATGGCTGATTCCACAAGTAGATGGGCAGAGGCCATGAGGGAGATCTCTTCTAGATTAGAAGAAATGCCAGGCGAAGAAGGTTATCCAGCATATCTCTCAAGCAGACTAGCGGAATTTTACGAAAGGGCAGGGAGAGTTCAGACTCTATCGGGAGAGGATGGTTCGGTTTCTGTCATCGGAGCGGTTTCTCCACCGGGTGGAGACATTTCCGAACCGGTTAGCCAAGGAACCCTCAGGATTGTGAAGGTTTTCTGGGGATTGGATGCAGGGCTAGCGAGGCAGAGGCACTTCCCGGCCATTAATTGGCTAAGTTCTTACAGCCTATATCCGCAAGCACTTGATCAGTGGTACAGGGACAACATTTCCTCAGATTTCCCAGAGGTCAGGACCGAAATCAGCACCCTGCTTCAAGTAGAGTCTGAGTTGCAGGAGATTGTCCAGCTTGTCGGATCAGATGCCCTCCCAATAGATCAACAACTTACTCTAGAAGTTGCCAGAATGATCAGAGAGTTCTTCCTACAGCAGAATGCTTTCCACGATGTCGACACCTATAGTGATCTAAAACTCCAATACGACATGGCAAAGGCAATCCTGAGTTTCCAAGAGGAAGCGAAGAAGGCTATCGCTAGTGGTGCTCAATTAGAAGACGTGGTGAACGTTCCAGCTAGGACCGACCTAATGAGAGGGCGATTCGAGAAGGGTTACGACACTAAGATAGAGGAACTTGTATCAAATATGAGTAAGCAAATTGCTGCTAGCATGGAGGGAAATTGAGGTGATAATATGAGTGGAAAAGAGTACAGGACAATTACTGACGTGAAGGGGCCACTAGTGTTCCTAAACAAAACAGAGCCAGTTTCATTTGGGGAGATTGTTCAATTGCGTCTTAGTGATGGCTCGATGAAAAATGGACAAGTTCTAGACACCTCTGATGAACAGGTTATCGTACAGGTTTTCGAAGGGACGGCATCGGTGGACAGGCAGACTGGAGTGAAGTTCCTGGGGGATGTGTTCAAACTTCCAGTGAGTAAGGGTTTGATTGGACGAATTCTTGATGGTGCTGGGAGGCCCAGAGATGGAGGCCCGGAGATAGTGGCTGACGAGATGGCCGATATCATCGGTGCTGCAATCAATCCATACTCCAGGCAGAGTCCAGAATCATTCATCCAAACCGGAATTTCCGCGATTGATGCGTGCACATCACTGGTTCGAGGTCAGAAGTTACCAATTTTCAGTGCCAGTGGACTGCCTCACAATGACATAGCTTTGCAAATAGCTAGACAAGCAAAATTGGTTGACAGCGATGATGATTTCGTCGTGGTATTCTGTGCCATGGGAATAACCGCTGAGGAGTATAATTTCTTCGTCCACGATCTAGAAAGGACCGGGGCTTTGGAGAATGCGGTTCTTTTCGTCAATCTGGCAGATGATCCTGCTGTGGAGAGGCTGATTACCCCTAGGCTTGCACTGACTGCGGCAGAGTATCTGGCCTTTGAGCACGACTACCACGTCCTGGTAATTTACACGGATATGACAAACTACTGTGAATCTCTGAGACAAATAGGCGCTGCTAGGGAAGAAGTTCCTGGAAGAAGGGGCTATCCGGGATACATGTACACTGATCTTGCGATGCTCTACGAGAGGGCAGGACTGGTTAAGGGTAAGAAAGGATCAATCACCCAATTCCCGATTTTGACAATGCCCGGGGATGACATCACACATCCAATTCCTGACCTCTCGGGATACATCACCGAGGGACAGATTGTTATTTCCAGAGAGTTGCATCAGAAAGGAATTTACCCTCCAATAAACGTTCTTCCTTCGTTGAGTCGGCTTATGAACGCCGGAATAGGTCCGGGTAAAACCAGAGAAGACCACAAGTCGGTTTCGGACCAACTGTACGCTGCATATGCGCAAGGAAGGGAACTAAGGGGGCTAGTAGCCATTGTTGGAGAAGATGCATTGAACGAGAGGGACCTGCAATTGCTGAAGTTCTCTGACATTTTCGAAGACCAATTCCTGAGGCAGAGTCGTGATGAGGACAGATCAATCGAGGAGGGGACACTTGACCTAGCTTGGAACCTGCTATCGAACATTGATACGAAGTATCTCGTGAGATTGGACCAGAAGTGGATTGACAAATACCATCCTTCGGATAAGAAAGCAGAAGAAGAGTAGAAAATCGAAAGGTGGAATATTTATGGCCCTAGACATCAAGCCTACTAGATCGGAATTGATCAATCTGAAAAGGAGGATCAAGCAGACTTCTAGTGGTTACAATCTCCTGAAGATGAAGAGGGATGGGCTCTTTCATGAGTTCAGAACTCTTTTGTCCGAAATGATTGCTGCTAGAGAAGAGTTGGTTGGGACTTACAGAGAGGCGCTAAAGGCAATCAACCTAGCTTCTTCGATAGAAGGCGGCCTTTCGGTAAAAAGTGCTGCAATTGCAGTGTCCAAGCACCCGGAGGTCGAGGTCTCAAAGAGGAACATCATGGGAGTTGTCGTCCCAAAGGTTGATGGTCAAAACCTGAAGCTTTCTGCAGAGGATAGGGGCTTGGGCATTGTTGGTGGCTCACCCTACATTGACGAAGCGGCCGATGCTTATTCGCTACTAGTTGAGAAGGTTGTAAAGGCCGCAGAGATGGAAGCCACACTGAAGAGGCTGCTCGAAGAGATTGAGGCGACAAAGAGGAGAGTAAATGCACTGGAATTCAAGGTTATTCCCGAAATGGAAGAAGCGCAAACATTCATCCAGCTAAGACTTGAAGAGATGGAAAGAGAGGAGACTTTTCGTCTAAAGCGATTCAAGAACAAGTGATCCGAATAGAGTAGGGGTAAAATCCGACTTCCCACGGGGATGGTTGGAGGTGGTAACTTCAGTAGCACTGAGAAAATTAAGTTAGACACTGAGACTTGGGGTTCAAGGGAGCTCTTCGAAGTGATCGCCTCGAGGTACTTCCAATTAGGAAACGAGGGGGGGCAGCCAACTTCCTGGGAGGTTGGGGCCGAAGGTGGAGAAGATGTTAGTCAACGGCTGATTAAGTTGAATTTACACTTGCAAACAATGGGGATGGTAGGTACTCTGGAAGATAGTAACCCGCCGGTGCTTTCGATATCCAGACTCCCTCCAATTAAGCAAGTAATGGGCAGAATACAACAGGTTTTTCTTTGGATCTTTATGTCCTCTTTCCTCACTATCGTCGGATTACACTGGACATCGGCGTATGGGCATGGCAGGGTTTTTTTGGGTTTGGGCGAATTCGGTCAGTCCGTCATTTTCTTTACAATGCCCGTGATTCTGACCCTACTTTTTGCTAGTTTTGCCAGACTATCCATGGCTCGTCGGTTCGATGTAGAAATTGGCCACATCAGTCCGATAGTGCTACCAATCCCAACTTGGTGGGCATTCGGAATTGTCGGAGTTATTGGGCAAAAAAGGCCAGATCTTGTACCTGTCCCAAATCGAAGGGCCCTGGGATCAATAGAGTTGGTAGTCCCACTAGTTATGACTGTCTCAGGATCATTGCTAACTATAATTGGCCTAATCATCACCCCTAGCGAACCGCCCGAACTAGAAAGGGCCCCATTCGTTTTCGACTCCAGTCTGTTATCGGGAGCATTACTGAATTCTTGGATGGGGGATGATTTTGCCATCAGACTGCAATGGCTCAATCCAATTGGTATTGCGGGAATCGGACTGTCGATTGTTGGATGGGCCATGTTGCTTCCAATTCCCGGACTACCCGGAGATAGGATTATGCAAGCAGTTATTGGGCCATCAGATGCTAGAGATGGCAGCACCCAGACATCGATATTCCTAGCTGTACTACTAGTGATGGTGATAGTTTTCGCTACTGCTCAATGGACTCCTTGGATCTTCCTAGCATTCGTAGCTGCATGGCAGAGGTTCAATCCAGAAAACGTTCCGCAACCGATTGTTCTTGATGAGTATGCGGGACTGGATGAGAGAGTCAGAAGTAGGTTTGTTGCATTATCTGCATTTATTCTCCTTGCAGGCCTTCCTAGCGCAATACCTTCGTACGAACTCGAAAACTACGACTCTGGAATTTCCACATCGTCGTGGCCAGGAGAAATACAATTGGAGGCAGGTAGTGAGGAAGAAATTACCCTGGAGATAGTTCCAGAAGGAGTATTGCCAGTTTCAGGATGGATTCAAGTTAGAGTAGAGGGTGCCAATCCGGAAAGCTGGTCTGTGACCTCTGAGTGCATGGATGAGACTGTTAGTTGCAGATTTTCAGAAGTAACTGAGAAGCAAAAGGGGGAAGTTAAAATCACCATTAAAACGCCCGATGTTTTCTTCCTACCCCATAATCTAAGAGTGATAGTCGAAGTATCTGGATTTGAAGAGCAGCATATTGTGGAAATGTCGAACTCCACCCACTTTGGTCCGACTTCCCCTTATTGGGAAATATCTGAAGGTGGTGAGAAACCGATCATTTGCACTGAGATGATGTTTGATGAAGGGGATGGTTTTCTGAACGTTGATGATCCATACTGGAAAATTATCAATGGAAGCAACGTCAGTTCTGGAGTCCAGGAAGTTTGTCTAGAGGGGCATGAGGGTGCAATTCAACATTCGACTTACACAGATGGTCAGGGAAGGATATTCGGGCCGGAAATATCTCTTCAGAGAAATAACTCCTCCATGGGGCCTTGGAAATTTCCAATAGAGGGTTCTGGGGCAGTAATTCAAGTCGGTGATGATGAGTGGAAAATACCAGACGGTTTTGTTGGGATTGGAGATGTCCTATTCCATGGATACAGCGGCTCACCTTTCTGCCCTTCCAGCAAGATGGCAGCGGAAATCGATACTGGTGAAAATTGGTCAACAGTTCTTGACAATTTTTCGGCGATTAGAATTTCCGGCAATAACAGTGGTGAGGGGAGGGTCTTGTTGGGCGATTCCGGGTGGTTGTCAATCTGTCATAATGACGGCACTATGGAGCCTTATAGGGTGGTTCAATCAACAGATGTATTTGTACATCCTGGTGGACTCGGAGTAGGGATTCAAGAAAGCGAATTCACTATTTACAACAGGGATTCGGCGACTTTCGAACTATCTGTTGAGACGTACTCTGACACCACAACAAGTATGCAATGGGAAATCTCCGGAAAAGACGGCGGAGGAGCCCCAAAATGGATTGAGTCTAACGGAAGTGCCACAATTCTCGTCTCCATCTTGGGCGATTTATCCCTTGAAAGATCGGTTTGGATTACTGCAGATCCCTCGGGCATAATAATTCATCTCTCTGCTAGATGCCCCCTCGGTGGTTGCTGATGAGAGTTGCAGTACTTGGTGTTGGAGCCATGGGGGGGGCGATTGTTGGTTCTCTTTCAGACACTGATGTAGATTTATTATGCGTTGCTAGAAGGGGAATGGCCGCCCAACTAGAAAGAGGATTGACTGTATTTACTCCCGAGGGGGCGGTGGAAATGATTCCTAAGGAACGATACGAGTTGATAGACAGCGAGGCAGGACCCATTCCGAAAGAAATTCGGGGTTCTTGTGAAGTGGCAATAATCGCTGGTAAGGCTTCTTCTACTGAATCTCTATCTTCAATCGCCCAGGAGGTCCTAACAAAAGATGGTGTCGCCATTAGCATTCAAAATGGCCTTGATCACGTCCAGAAAATGGGAAATATAGTCGGGCCGGAAAGATCGATTGGCGGTTCGACGACACATTCGGCTTGGAAGGACAACGAATTTTCAATTCATTGGACTGGCAGGGGGGCCATAGAGATTGGCAGAATGGATGGTTCCCCTCCCAATGGGATTTCCTCTGAACTAATTATGAAATTGGAAGATGCAGGGCTAAACCCAAAATGGTCAAATGACATTGAGAGAGTGATATGGAGAAAGCTGATGATCAACGTCGCGATAAACCCGATATGTGCAATAGCAGGAATAAGAAATGGGGCACTAAAAGAAATCCCCGAACTCTGGAGTCAATCAATTGAGTCGATGAAAGAAGCTGAGGCGGTTGCTCTAGCTTCTGGAGTTGATCTTAGCGATCTTGATTCAGAAGACTATCTCATTAAAATTGTGGATTCGACTTCGGAAAATAGAGTCTCCATGCTTCAAGACCTTATGGCAGGTAGGAAGACTGAGGTTGACGAACTTTGCGGGGCTGTTTCCAACAGAGGTTCTAAACTAGGAATTCCCACTCCAAGAAATGATATGCTTCTCGCACTGGTTAGAGGGATCGAGTGTTCAAGAAATTTTGACTAGCATTGACACAATGTGCATTACAAATTTCCCTCAATTTTGGCAATTCGGGCAAAAAAAGGTAGATCTGTTGGACTGAACTATTCGCTTTACTACCCCTTTGCAATCTATATTTAGGCAATCATCCCCTTCTCTTCCGTAAACCTGAAAGTTGTGAATAAAATAACCAATGGCATCTTCTCCATCGACACCTCGAAAATCCTGTAGTGTCGACCCTCCGGCATCAATTGCCTCTGTGATTACATCATGAGTAGAGGCTGTAATCCTCTCGACCCTTCTTGAAACACCTGACTTTCCAGCCACATTTGTGGCCTTCCTCCTAGGGGAAACCCTAGCTCTATGAAGAATCTCGCAAACGTAAATGTTCCCGAGTCCGGCAACCACTCTTTGATCAAGTAGTGCTGATTTTATTGGTGTCCTCTTCCCTCTGAGAGAATCTGCGAGTTCGCTCGGAGTGAGTTGGTCAGGCGTAGGCTCGGGTCCAATCCCCTGAAGGAATTTGTTACTATCCTGTCTTTCAGTCGAGAATAAATCCATGAATCCGAAACGTCGGTGATCGGAAAAAACTGCTACACAGCCGTCCTCTAGATGAACAATTACCCAGTCATGTGGCCCATCCCCACTTCCTACAGGGGCACCGTTGGAAAACCTCCCTGGACGACTGGATGTTTTCTCCCCAATCAGAGTCCACCTCCCACTCATTCCCAGATGGCATAGCCAAGTTAATCCACTATCCAAGCGAATCAGAAGGTACTTTGCCCTCCTGTCTACTGAGATTACTCGGCGACCCCTTAACGACTCCGAAAACCCTTCGGGGAATGGGAATCTTAGATCATCCCTTCTTAGTTCAACTTCTAAAATCGATTTACCCAATAGATGTCTCTCAAGTCCCAGGCGGACTGTCTCGACCTCTGGCAACTCTGGCACATTCCCCAATTGCTGGTAGGGACCATTACTTTTCGTGATTAGTAGGCATGGTTATTCACCGAAGCCTGCACGATAAATCGTGGAAGAATCTGAGAAGCTCCCCGATTGGGTGACTTCGGAACAAACGCCCGAAAGGCCGCCAGAAACTGTTATTCTTGGCAGAAGCAACTCGGCATCTAACGAGACCCCTCGGCAAATCTACGTTCAAGGGCAATTCGGTGGGCAGGGAGTTTTTCCCCCTAAGACAAACGCTGTTTTGGCTCTAATTCTCGGAATATTTGGTGTGGTGATGTGTTTGGCTTGCACGGGCATTCCTGGACTGATCTTGGCTAATCAGGCTCTCAAGATAACTAATCAGTATCCGGATCACCCTGATCATGGAGTGGCGAAGGCGGCCCAGGTTACCTCGTTGATATCAATTGCAATTACTCTTCTAATTTTGTTGATTACCTTTGGAATTTGGGGAGCGGTATTGGCCTCAACATACTAGTGATTTACAACTGAAGAGAACATGCTGTTCCTCCAAACCCTTGAGGTCGATTCTTTCAACCAGTTCCAGTTCTGATTCCTCCAAGATCCTTTCTGCCTTCTTGAATCTTGAGTTATCATCGCCCTCCGAAGATCTCTCACTGGCTGCCTTTAGGCTGAGCAAACCCACCCCTCCGCTGGAGAGGAAAGATGAACAAATCCGGACGAATGTCTCGGCTTGATCGGCTATGCTGAGGTCCTGATGGATCCAATCTGCCTTCCCTCTCAATATTGGAGCAATCAAATCGGGCCTCCTTGCATCGGCGAGTAGTGGAAAGAGTCCTGACCTCTTCTCTGAGAGAGAAACTAGGTCGCGCACCATCCTTGGTGAAATCTCCACTGCTACTACTTGGCCGCCATGGTGGTTATCAGCACCGCAAACAATGTCGTGTATGTGGCTTACTGTCCCCCCACTGGAGGCTCCCAAGTATAGGCAAGTTGATCCCGGTTCGGGAATGATTAGTGATGGTTCCAATTTGGTACGCATCAAAGCTGCGGCCACCTTTGACTTGGTGGGATTCCATTGCCTCCACTCAATTCTGCCCTCCTTCTTCCTCCTCTCGCCCCTAACTGACCTGCCCCGAACAGCATTCCTAGACCAGATAGATTTGCCCTGCCTCCTGATGCCCCATCCCAGAGGCTGAGTCCTTGCTGGCATCATTTTCCCCTCTTGGGCGGTTTGGGAAATTTCGCCTTAATGGAATCTATTTCGGAGTTGATTTCATCGATCTTCTCCCTACCCCAAATCTCCCCTCCAAAATGATCGACTCGGATTGCAATGCTTGCCTTTCCGGCAAGATATCTGGCAATCTTGCCACGAAGCCAGCGAGGTGAACGGCTAACCTGTGGCATGGAGAAGAGGACTGCCCCATGCTTTGGTGGAGGGGCGCCTCTTCTATGGGCGGCCATTGCCGCGTGAGCTCCCAGAACCTGTAATGATCCGGAAGGCATCCTAGCTAGCCTCTCTCTTCCACCGGCAAGAACAATTAGTTTTGCTGCGGAGATGGGACCCATCAAAGCACTTAGAGAAGGAAAGTACGAATTGGCGATTTCCCTGATTGACCCTTCGACATGATCGATAATTTCGGATGAGTTATTCACAGCTGAGGCCAGAGAGTGTATGGATTCCCATTCTGATTGTGAAGGTTGGTGCTTTGGTACTGCAACTCCTAGTCTATCTGCCAATTCACTAATTGAAGAAGAATCTCCTGTGGCCAAGGGAATTTCCCCTCTTTGCGAATCTAGGTCGGCCTCAGTAATGAACAAACCTACCCATTCCACGCACCTAGATTCTGCAGTGGTCCATGATGCTCTTAATTCCATAGTTGTAGAAACCAGCATATCCAATCTCCGATCCATATCTCCAGACGAGTCGGCGACACCAGATTTGGCCAATAATTCTGCAGCTTTCTCAATAATATGATCAGATGATTTGTCCCTAGGCCATTCGGGGTCAGAGATTGCACCTAGGGGATCAGGGGTAGCCAGTGGGAATCTTTCCAACAGGGTTGCTACCTCTGGCAACCTCCTCCCATTCTGCATAATGGAGAGTCTTTTTGCCACGGATGATGGGGTTATTTTTCCATCCCACTCAATCTCGTCTAGAGTCAAGCCGTCTTCATCGATGACTCTAGCTAACCTCCAATCGAAGTGGATCTTCACGGTTGTGCCAAAGAGTATTGTGGCTTGAACGGTGCGGAAAGACCAAGTTAGAGGAACGAATAGTTGAATAGTCGGCTGGTTCAGCGTGGGACGGTTCGCGTTAATGCGCTAATGGAGAGTGAGAGAGTGTTTTGCCCCGAATGCGGTTCCCTTTCATACCCAGACGGAAGGGGTTGGATTAAGTGCCCCGATTACAAATGCGGTTACGAAGGCCCTCTTTCCGGGCATGATGGAAAGGGTTCCGAATTTACTGACCCAATGACTGGTGAAACAATTGATCTATCAAAGACTACAGCAACTACTGATTCAAAATCGCTAAAGCACCTCACAGAAGTTGTCGAAGAGGAGGGGCCAAGAGGCACCCTAAGGGTTGGGGATTACATTTGCCCAAAATGTGATGGCGATAGGGCTTTCGTGGAGCTACGACAAACTAGATCCTCAGATGAGCCAGAAACGAAGATTTGTACCTGTGAAACTTGTGGACACAGATGGAGAGAATACCAGTAGGAATTGTCGCTAGTATGCCAATAATCATCAAGAACCTCCTAATATGGAAGAGAAAACGAAGGTGATGGAATGCTGAGAATCACTGCAAAACAGCAATTGATGAGAGAGATAGTGGACATCCTTTCAGTCCTTACAAACGAAGCGAAGCTAGTCTGGGGGGAGAAGGGTCTTGGGGTTTCAGTAGTGGATGGTTCTCACGTCGCCCTACTATCTGCAACAATAGCAGATGAGTGCTTCGAGACATATGAGGTTGAGCCAGTTGAGATAGGATTGGACCTCGGTAGGATGAGGGATTTGCTCTCCCTAGCTGGGCCAAGTGATTTGGTTGAGATTGACTACGACGATGCAATTGGGACCATCAACGTTAGAGTAGGGGAAGTTCTGATGACTCTCAGAGGAATTGACACTAGCACAATGGACACTCCTAATCAGCCGGGACTGGAGTTTAAATCCAAAGCCACAATTGACTCAGAGAAGCTTTCCAGAGCATTGAGGGCAGCCAAGTTCGTTAGTGGCGAGGTTGATTTGAGCATGGACAAGAATCAGATGTCGGTTTCGGTCACTGTCGAAGCAGGAGAGGGCGTGAATGTCAAATTCGAATCTGGCGAATTGAGTGAGTTAACTTGCCCTTCCGCGACCCATTCTACTTACTCGCTAAACTACCTAGGTGATCTTACCAAGAGGCTTGCTGGAGGACTTACCAACGAAGTCTCTCTTGAGTTTGAGGAGAAGTATCCACTGAGGATGACTTGGATCAGTAATGACGGCGGTGCCAGATGGACTTACTTCCTTGCTCCTAGGATAGTAAATGATTGACCCGTGAACTCATCAATGGGTCCCTCTCCGGGCATCACGTGAAAAACAGAGTTTGCGTCATTGTTCCATCCGTGAATAATCCAGATGAGTTAGGAGAGGTGCTCGATGGATTGAGCAAACAAACATACTCTGATTTGGAGGTGGTAGTGGTAGGTCCTGTCGGAGATCCTGGTAGATCGATTGCAGAAGAAAGAGGCGTCAGGCATATTGATGACAAAGGGTCGAAGAATAGGGCAGATGCTTGCAACGTAGGGATTAGTGAAACCGAATCTGAATTGATTTTCTTCACGGATGATGATGTCATTGTTCCTAGTGGATGGGTCCAGAGTTTGATTAGATGGTTCGATAGGCCCGAAGTAGCGGGAGTGGGGGGTCCAAACTTTGCTCCTATGGAAGAGTCGACAATTTGGCAGAAGGCAATAGACGTTGCATTCTGTAACAAATTCTTAACAGCCGGTACAAATTATGGAAGGAGATCAGGGGCAGAGCTAGAAGAAGTCAGTCAGCTACCAGGAGTAAACTCCGCCTATAGAAGGGATGTATTAACAGAAGTGGGTGGTTTTGACAAGGGGGCAATAGGTGCCGAAGACGTGATGCTGGACCATCGTATCAGGATGGCTGGGTATCGTCTTTGGTCGGATGGTAGCGCGGTCATTTGGCATAGAAGAAGAGGGTTGGGCAGAGTTAGGAAGCAGATTAGAAACTACGGCCTAGTTCGCAGCCTTGCAGGGAGGCGCTATCCCAGTCTATGGGGATGGAGCCATAGTTTGGTTTCTTCATTCCCCATTCTTGTGGCTTTTTCCTTCGTGGTGTTTGCATGGGGTTGTATGGAAGGGGGGATTGCATGGCCAAATTTCTGGGACGTTTCCAGGGATTCTGTCCCCATGGGAGTTGAGAGGTTTGCAGTGCATCAACTTCCGACATTGGCGATTTTGTTCAACGTTATTGCCTGGTCCGGGGCATCTCTTGGAGAGTCACCAAACAGAAGTCCGAAGAGCATTTTTCTTTCATCGGCAGTATCTTTCTTACTTCTTTGGGATTATGGCTTAGGAATTCTCAAGGCAAAATGGAGCGTTTTCTCGGGAAGTCCGACATCGCAAATTGATGACAGGGACAGGGGCAATTGATAATTTGGGATTATTCTGGATATTTTGAGGATATTTTTCCAGCCTTCATCTCGCCCGAGACAAGATGCCATGTTGGTTGTCGAGGGCGCCAAAAGACGATTGTTAGAAGGCCGAAGAAAACCCCTCCAGTAATTAGATTTAGCCAACCGTTGCGAATATAGTCTGGACTGGCGTTGAAGAAAGCCCAGAAAAATGATGGGAGTATTCCTGCAAAAAGGCAAATCAATGCTTCCTCCTTGAATAGTCTGGATTTGCCTGGATTTTCAGGCATTGTTGGAGGTTTTTTGTTCCATCGGTGAGAGTCCCTCAATACCAATCTGACCAAAGAATTTGATCCTATCCGACCGCCATTTGTTGTGGAGGGGGTCGCCTTCTTCGAATCCCATATTCTGATCATTCGTGGACTCGGTCCGCCACTTACATGTGGTCTGCCATCGCATGCCTTACCCCAGTAGTCTTGTGTGGAATCTGCTAATTCTTCCTTTGTTCCAGCTGGGGCGCTCAATAGACCTAGGGAGTTTGCGAGTTCCCACTCCGACTCGGATGCAATTTCGGCACCTTTCTCTTCGATTACCATAGATGCATCTGACATCCTAATTGGTTGAGATGAGATGCGGAAGGGATACTCGATAGCAACCTCGTGACGAGGTCCGATTCCGCCGAAGAGTATGGCCCTGTTATCAGACCCAACGAAAACAGAGCCTGGATCGATATCTATCCAGTTAATCTGGAGAGATGGCAATTTCACACCTCAGATGAATCTATCTCTCCCGTCTGGATGGACCACTGAGAAGCATATACATTGTTATTTTCTATTAGCTGCTTGTGAGTCCCCCTTTCTACGATTGCCCCATCGACCATTGCGACTATTTCTTTGGCGTTCCTAATTGTTGCGAGACGATGGGCGACGGCTATCGTAATCCTCTTATTCGAACCATTGGAATTTCCGAATAGTGACTCTTGGATTCTCTTCTCTGTTTCCGCATCCAAAGCAGCGCTGGCTTCGTCTAAGATTAGCAGATCGGGGTCCTTCAGAAGGGCTCTGGCTAGACTAATTCGGGCCCTCTGCCCCCCTGAGAGCATCACGCCCCTATCTCCAACCATTGTATCTAGCCCATCTGGGAGCTGCGAAACGAAGTCTTTCGCACCAGCTGCTTCCAGAGCACTGAAAATTTGGTCTTCATTAGACTCTCGGGCATAGGCCACATTCTCAGCGATTGTTCCGAAGAAGAGAAATGGGTCCTGAGAGACGAAACCGATCCTGTCCCTTACGGATTCGATCTGGAAGTCGTTAATGTCTCTGCCATTTATCAACACTCTTCCGCCTTGTGGCTCGTAAAATCTCTCTACGAGCTTGAGAATTGTACTCTTGCCTGCTCCAGTATGCCCCATTACTCCCAGAAAGTCCCCAGAAGATGCAGAAATCGAAATACCATTTAGGACGTTTTTCGACGAAGCGGGATAAGCAAAGGAGACTTCTTCAAATTGGATAGAGGTAATGGGGCCTTGCAAAGGGATAGCACCTTCATTATCAAAGATTGACGGCTCTAAGTCGATTATTGCGAAGACCCTCTTTGATGATGCCTCGCCCTTTTGTAGTTGATTCAGCAACATTCCGAGGATAAACATGGGCATCGTCATTCTGGTAGAAATTAGGAGGAATGTAACGAACTGGCCGACTGTAATCTCTCCGGACTCCATCACCCAACCCCCTGCAGAAACCAAGAGCCCGAATGAAACGCCTGCAACAACATAAATTCCCGGTATGAATCTATTCCTGATGAATGCTGCTTGGACTGCCATGTCTCTGTAGTCCCCACTCTGCCTACCAATCCTCGATCCTTCGAACTCCTTAGCATTGTAAGCTTGAACTACGGTGATTCCAGATAACACGTTTTCCAGAATCGCAACGATCCCCCCTGTACTCTCCCTTTGTTTCCTGTACTTCCTCTGTACCCTCGTGGAGAACCATATCACCATGGGAATAATTATCACAAGTGGAGTGAACAATATTAGAGCAAGTTTGGGGGACATCCAGAACATAATCACAAATGCTGTGGAAAAGGTGATTGTGATTCTAATCATGCTAGTACTTGCGTCTGAAATGATATCCTCCAATTGTGCCACGTCTGCAGAAAGAACGGACATTAGGTTCCCGGTCTGCCTACTTTCGAAGTATGAAGCTTCCATATTTAGTAGGGAGTTAGTTGCCTCCATCCGGATATCATGCTGTGCCATGTAGGCTGTAGATTGCCATAGTTGGTTACTCAACCCCTGGAAAAAGGCTAGGAATGCGAATGAAACCAGGATTAGCAACCCGAAGCCCATCTCGATGGGATCGATTGGTCCGAATTTAGGAATGAGGTTGGAGCTTACCAATCCCTCTATGGTGGAATTGGTAAATGTCTTTGATTGATAGTAGTCTGCCGCCATCCCAATTGCAATAAACGGTATTAGATCGAAGGCTCGAGCTCCTGCATTAGCGAGAATACCTCCTAAGGCCCTTGGCCAATATCTTGTAACATAAGGAACTACGCGCCAAATCTTCCTGCCGACGACTTGTTTCTCATCAGTTAGTTCGGACATGTCCCTGCTTAGCGAAGAGCCGGTCAAGTCAACTGACTTCTCCGTTGCAGACACGGAGTTTCGAAAAGCAAGAGGCGTTTCAATGCTTCAGTCAATTTTTCCTTTTTGACAATATCAATCGAAACAAGTGGTGCGCCCGCCGGGATTCGAACCCGGGACAAGAGGTTGGAAACCTCTTGTGATAACCCCTTCACTACAGGCGCGCGGACCTGACGAACTAATAGCATCTCTAAACCGATTCGGTTGACTGAAGAATTTGAAAGCAAGTGCTTACTCGATTGAGTATGCGTCTAAGAAGAAGAGTTGGCGTAATTATAATTATTTTATTTCTTCCAATAAATGGCCCTTTGTGGAGGATGCTGATGGATTCAATGGGGACCCCCATACCCATGGGGGAATTTCAATTTCTAGTATTCTCACTACTAATGTTCGTAATTGGGATACTAATGGTTTTCGTTCCAAGAGTCAAATTCGCCACCTCTAATCAAATTCCATAGAGCGAATTTGGCCACTTTTCGTGAATGTTTGTCAATAGAGTCTCAACTTCATCCTCTAACCAACCTGAAGAAAGTAGTTTGGAACATAATTCATGCGTCCTTTTGGGGACTGTCTTGGGTCCCAAGACCGCCCCAGGCCGGCTTGAGTCGTCCAAAAAGTCAGTTTCCATCCCCCAAGGAGCGCTGGCCAATCTAGCTGATCTGACCAAATTCTCTATGCTGCCCTTTCCCATATTCACTGTGGCGGAAAGTCCATGAGTGAATTCCGAACTTACATCGGGAGGTGCATAGTGCCTAATTGCTCGATCGAGAGGAAAACGGGAAGATTTGCAATATTCACTCAATTCTCGACAAGTTTCTGCCCCATTATCCTCCACATGAAGTTGGACAGAAGTTTTCTCCGATGCGGCCATTGAAAGAGTCTCCATTAGAATGTCATTTGCCTTGTCCCATCTCTCATCGGAAACCCTGTAATGAGGTCTTCCTACCTCGCCAAGGCAGTTTGCGTTTCCTAAATCGATGTGTTCAAGAGCCAAGCTAATTGCTTCCAAATGGAGTTCTGAAGACTTCTCGATTCCGATATCGTCAATCTGTTTCTCCCAGGCAACGGGGTGCGGCCCAAGTACGACTCCCACTTTGAGCTGAAGAGATTTCCTAATTTCTTCTGCCATCGATATTGTTTCAGAGTAAACTTCTCTGTAGTCTTGGATGTTTTTTGGCAGAGTTTTGGAAAATGCTGGTTTGTGGACCAGCATTAATGCAGTTCCTCCGAATCTTTTGAATTCGGAAACAGCGTCAATGAATCGATTTGATCTGTCGAGATGCAGATGCTGGTCAATAATTGGCCCCACCCATTTGCCGCCCTCAAGCATCTTCTCACGCCAAAGCTCCTTCTTCCTGAAGCCTTGAAAGCCAGTATTCTACTGCCATCTCAGCGACCCTTCTGGAGGATATTCCCATAACGATTCCCCTGCCATTGCTGAAAAGTATGATTGTGCATTTGTGCCTATCGGCTTGAATTCTCAATGCATCCAGCCTCAAATCATGCTCTGCTTCTGAAAATCTATCAGCCGCGTGTCCCATGAGAACGGCCCTTCCCAGTGAGAAGCTTGCCAATAAGTCGCCCCTTTCTACAGTCAATCCACTCTCTGACAGCCCAATCTGAAGAAGGATCTTTTCTGCGATCATAGTGGCTGCCTCCTCATTTGAAATTCCATGGACCAATAATGAACCATCCAAATCGATTACGATAAAGGCTCTAGGTTCATCATGCTCGATGACTGCAAAGGCACCATTGCTCTTAGCCCCTGCATACTTTATCGCTTCTGCAATTTCAATAGGACTTGTGGGGGTGATTCGGAACGACTGGGTCTCCACTGCGATTTTCAATTCCCCGCTCATGGCTCCTCCCTCATTTCCTCGACAACATCACTTCCAAAAAGGCTATTCTCTAACGAGCTTTGGTAAGCTTGGTGGACAGGGACTAGTAAAACCGGGGATCCTAACTCATTCAGACTACCAATTTTGTTCGCCCTCATATCCGCTAATGC